>OHBW01001143.1_pt1 | contig 10944 bp, 7 predicted proteins | sample 1577411 | NCBI WGS metagenome assembly OHBW01 (sample SAMEA3879534, study PRJEB24766) | human gut metagenome | biome: human-associated habitat; feature: feces | place: USA | collected 1985/1987 | reverse complement strand
CTTTGCCGCTGCTCCACCCGGCGATATACCCAAAAGAATAGTCCGACGTATCAAGTCCGTAATGTTGGCAGACAGCATAGGCGACGCTTTCCGCCTGTACCTCGCGGGTGCGGCGGTCGGGGCGTTCCGGCGCGTCTTTGTCTATGTCATGGAGTGTCGCATGGGCGATTTCATGGATTGCGGTCTTGATGTTCTGCAATTCGTCCATACCCTCGTTGATGAAGATACGCTTTTCCTCATAATTGCAGCGTCCCTTTACGCCGCCGCTTAATGCTTCAAATCCCATAGCAAAGGGGGAAGACTTTTCAAGGGCAGCGAAAAAATCCTTGTATTGTTCCACGTTGCCCGTCAGCTCATAGGTAAGGGTAGGAAGTTCTTTTCCCTCGGTCTGTGAAATATCAAAGACAGATACTACACGAAAAGCGGGTATCTTGATTTCCTTTTCCTCGGTAACAGGTTTCCCGTCCTTATCGAAAACAGGCTTTTGGGTGTCCGGGTCGATTTTTTCTACCTGTTTCTTGACGATAAACGGGGACGGCGCAAGTATTTTGATAGCTTTTTCTCCCGGCTTTACATGGCGGTCAAATTCCTTTTCCCATTGCTTATAGCCTTTCACAAGGTTGCCGCCCTGCATGGCGATAAGGATTGTATTGTTAAAGCTGTAATTGTGAAACTTTGACATGGTACGCAGATAATCGGCGTAGCGGTCGCTTTCATAAATCCCCAAAATGCCCTGTTCCAGTCGGTCGGTAATCTCTTTCATCTTGTCGGCGGGTTTTTCGGAAGATAGGATAATCGGGAGAACCGGGGACTGCTCTGTGGCAAGTGCAGGCTGTACGGCAGCAGCGTCAAGGTCTGCCTGTTCCTGCGGCTGCGGCGTTACCCGGTATTCCTCCGGCACGTCCCGCCCGTCGTACCACTGTGTAAAGGTGTTGCGGTTATTGTAGATATAGCCCTGCTCGGTAAATCTGCCCCCGTCATTGATAGCAGCGTCCCGCCCGTATTCCTCATACATAAAATAGTTTTTTGCTTCTTCCGGCAGCTCCAACTCGTCCAGTTCTTCAATGAGATAATGCCCGTAATCTTCCTCACTTTTTACGGACGGGTAAAGCCAGTAACAGTCAAGGTTTTGTGCAAGGTTGATGATGTCCTGCAAGTCCCTTGTATGGTCGCCGTATGTGATAGCCGCAATAAATTTTTCCCGGTCGTCGTCAAACTGCATTTTCAAAAGTTCGCTCAAATAGTTCAGCTCGTCAAGGCTTTCAAGCTCGGTCAATTTTCCTGCCAGTCCCGCAATAGAGGACTGGTATTCTGTGATGTGCAGCTCACCGTAGTTTTTGCCGTCTATCCCGATACGGTCAAAGACTTCTTTCAAATGTTCGGCAGTCGTGGGGAATGATACCCATTCGCCCGCAGGTCTGCCCTCGGTGTACTTTCCAAGATTAGAAAGATACCCGCTTAAAATCGGTTGTTCCATGCGTTCGCTCCTTTCTTTCTCAATCATGCGGTGCATAAGCGCGTAGTCCTCCATGCTCATACTCCCGTCAAAAATGTAGGGGTCGGGTTCTTCGCCGTCCCGGTAGGCTTTTTCAGAAAAAGGAAGCCCCGCAGCGTGGGCGGTGGCTTTTGCTTCCTCGATAAGCTCCAGCGGTAATCTGTCGTCGTGGGCTTCGATAAATTCCCCGATATTGCTATATCCGTTTTCGTAGTGGCGGCGCACCCCGGCGGTCAGCTCGTCAAGGTTCATATCCTCGCCAAGATAGCCGGAATAATAGCCGTTTACCACAACGGCGGCGGGGTCAGCCTGTTTGATTTCCTCCATGCGGCTTCTGTCCTCCGGGTAAAGGTAGTCGCCAATTTCAAGGTGGAAATATTCGGCGTTCCAAGAACGTCCCGTTTTCCAAAACGCCACCCAAGCGATACCGTCCCTTAATTCTTCTTGATAGTCTTTTACAGTGTCCCGTAAACTTGCCATGTGTAACCTCCTTTCCAAACGGCAGCGCGGACGCTGCATTTTCCGGTTTCATCATTCAGTACCCCACGCCCGCGTTTTTGCCAAAAATTTTATAGATTTTTTCAAGATTTCAGAGGGTTTGGGACACTTCCCAACAAGCAAAAATCCCCGCCGTTCTCGGTAGAGAAAGCAGGGATTTTACGGAAAAGGGTACTCTTTTCCTATGCTTGCTATTCAGTTATTTTTTCTTCGGAAGTTCCACCCGGTAGTTGACGTATTTCCCGCCCGTATCAGTTAATACGATAGTTCCGTCATAGGTTTTGCCCGTCTTTGGGGAATAGAGTTTCCTCACATTTACCTTGCCGGATTTTAAGAGCGCGGTGGCAATCTTCGGAGTAAAGGCTACTTTGCGTTCCTCAAAGAAGCGGTCATTTTTCCACATGGTAAAGATACATTCCTTGTTGCTGCAATAGTAGTTTTTCTTTCCCTCATAAACGGGAGAACCGCAGCGGGGACAGTTTCCCAACGCTTCCCGTTCCGGCTTGAACATCTGCGCCTTATCATCAGAGAGGAACGGGTACGTTTTTACCAGTTCCCGCGCCATATCCTCGATACCCTCCATAAATGCGCCGGGGTCTGCCTTGCCCTTTGCAATCTGCGTCAGATTGTTTTCCCATTCTGCGGTAAGCTGCGGGCTTGTCAGAGTGTCCGGCAGGACGCACACAAGGTTGATACCGTCCTTTGTGGGAAGTAGCTGCTTGCCTTTTCGCTCCACAAAGCCGCCCTTTACCAGTTTTTCAATGACAGCGGCGCGGGTGGCGGGAGTTCCAAGCCCTTTGCGTTCTGCGTCCGGGTCGGTGTCCTCGCTTCCGGCGCGCTCCATAGCAGAGAGCAGCGACGCTTCGTTGTGGGGCTTTGGCGGTGTGGTGTCATGCTCCGTTACCATTGCCGCCGGATTGTCAAAGGTCTGTCCCTCGGTAAACGGCGGCAGGGTCTTTTCGGTGTCGCTGTCTGTGTCGTCCGTTTCGGGCTTGTTCTTTAAGGCTGCCCTGTATTTTCGGTCAATCTCTTTCCAACCCTCACAAAGAATGGTCTTGCCCTTTGCGGTAAAGGACTGTCCGGCACATTCAAAAACTGCTGTAACCGCTTCAAAGGTATGCGGTGCAGCGGTCGCCATGAGTAAACGCGCCCCGGCAAGGGTAAGGATATTCCTTTCGCTTTCCGGCAGCGCGGCAAGGTCGGTCTTTGCAAGCTCCATAGTGGGGATAATAGCGTGGTGGTCTGATACCTTTTTACTGTTCAGCACCTTTCCAAGCTCCGGCGTGAAGTCTTTTCCCGCCATAAAAGGAAATTTCCCACAAAGCAGCTTGATAATGCCCGCCGCTGTGTCGCCCATGTCATCGGTCAGAAATGCGCTGTCTGTTCTCGGATAAGTAAGAAGTCTTTTTTCATACAGGGCTTGTGCAAGGTCAAGGGTCTGCTTTGCGGTATATCCGAACAGGCGGTTTGCTTCCCTCTGTAAAGAAGTAAGGTCAAAGAGCTTCGGCGGGGCTGCGGTCTTTTTCTCTTTCACAAGGGAAGCACAGACTGCTTTTGACACTTCGCAAGCAGCTTTCAGCCTGTCAGCTTCGGAACGGTCAGACAGTTTTTCACTTGCAGCTTCCGCGCCGGATAAGGCAAGGTGTACATGGTAGTATTTTTCTTTCTTAAATGTGGTAATCGCTGTGTCCCGTTCAACAAGCATTTTTAAGGTCGGGGTCTGTACGCGCCCCACGTTCAAGGTATGGTTGTAAAGGACAGAGAAAAGACGGGTGGCGTTGATACCGATTAGCCAGTCAGCCTTTGCCCTGCATAATGCGGAAGCAAAGAGCGCGTCGTATTCTCCGCCGTTCTTCAGATGTGCAAATCCCTCTTTAATAGCAGCTTCTTCCATTGAGGAAATCCACAAGCGGCGCATAGGTTTCTTGCAGCCCGCCATTTCATAGACAAAGCGGAAAATGAGTTCTCCCTCGCGCCCTGCGTCGCAGGCATTGACGACTTCGGAAACGTCTGTCCGGTGCATAAGCTCCTTTAGGTTTTTGAATTGCTTTTCCTTGTCAGCCGCAACGGTGTACTTCCATTCCTGCGGCAAAATCGGTAAGCTGTCATAGCTCCACTTTTTATATTGTTCTCCGTAGGCGGCAGCTTCGGAAAGCCCTACCAAATGTCCCACGCACCAGGAAATGATATAGCCGCTTCCTGTGAGAAATCCGTCTTTCTTTTCCTTTACTCCAAGTACGGCAGCGATTGTCTGTGCCACACTGGGCTTTTCTGCAATAACTAAAATCAAATAAAAATCCTCCTTTCGGGTAAAAGAAAAGAGCAACCGATTTTTCGATTGCTCCTACAAGTGATTGTATAAAGATATGAAAATGATAAATTTGAAGTTTCTTACTCGTTAATTAACTTTTTTATTAAACGTGTTCCAAATGCTAAATATGGTTTACCTAAATATTCGTTTTTATCAATCACATAACCATTCTTTTGATAAAATGATATAGCGTTCGTATTTCTCTGAAACGCCCATATAATTATCTCTTCATAACCTCGTTTTTGGGCTTCTCGTTCAGAAAATGAAAGAAACTGGCTACCAATATTATGCCCTTGCGCTTCTGGCTTTACATAAACACGCCAAATTTCAAAAGCTCTTTTTTTATCTATATCTGACGTATTGCCTATTGATAACAAAGCTAATACCTGACCTTGTTCTTCCCAAACATATTCCGACAACCGTTTTGATTGAAAGTCATGTCTTAATTCTTCTGCACGTTCTTTACAACCATCTTCATCCAACAGGAGTGGGCTTACATAATCCGAATATGTTTTTTTCCAGTTTGTATTTACTATATCTATTACTGTATCATAATCTTTCTCTACTAAAGGTCGTATCATAAACTTGTTACTCCAAATTAAATTCAAATTTTTACTGTTCTTTTCCAGTTCCACCTTCTTGCCCTTCGGACAAGAAGTATCTCTCACTTTCAGCTTTGTCAATTCAAGTTTGCTTAACACCATCAATTCCTATTGTTATTATAATTATATCATATCCCTATACGCAAGTATATAGTTTTCAGCATTCCGGCTCGGCTTCTTTTTTCTTCTGTACCTGTTTCAGACAGTACCCCACACAAGGGGACTGCCCCTTATAGGGGCAGGAAGCGCAAGCCGGGGGATATGGAACAGGCGACGCATTATCACGCCGCCCATTCGGTTTCTTTATCATCATTTTTTCAAAGGGATTGTCGGTAAACAGGGTCATAGGGTTTTTTCCTCCGTTTCTTCATCTTCGGGAGTTTCCCCGGTATCTGTTTCCGGCTCGTCCTCGTCGTAATCCTCAAAGTCAAAATCTTCAAGGTCAGTGCTTCCTTTCACGTTCTGCTTCGGTTTTACAAACTTAAAGTAGTAGAACGCCGCGCCGCCACCAAGCAGCACAAAGAGGACTAAGGCAAGCACCGCGCCGGGATTGCCGCCTTTTTCTTTGGGTTCTTCCGGCTGCTCGGTGGGTGTTGGGGTAGGTTCTTTGCCTGTGCAGCCTGTCAGAGTAGTTGCACATACCGGGCAAGATGTATTTACCTTTCCGGCTTCGCATTTTTCCGTACAGTTGCAGACTTCCGGCTTTTTCGTGGCTTCCCCGGTTTCGGTCAGTGCCATAAGGTCGGCTTCGTCTACTTGATTAAGGAAATGTACGGTCTGTTCCCCCTCGGCGGCGCGGTCAATGAGGATATAAAAGTAGTTGCCGCTTTTGGTGGTAACAGTGATAAGCTGCTTATTGCCGCCGTAATCGTCAACCAGTGTTGCGTTTCCCTTTGGGGTAAGGGGCGGCGTTTCCGGTTCTTCCACCACTACATTGCTGTCGTTGGTCGCGTCCTCTGCGGGTGGCTCTGTGGCTGCGCCCTGTGCATAGGCAGGGACAGAAAAACCGCCCATAAGGATAAGGGCGGCACAAAGGGCAGTCATGGTCTGTTTGAGTTTATTCTTCATCTGCATTGTCCTCCTGTTCTTCGTAGTCTGCCGCTTCATCAGAAGCAGGGGCGGCACTCATGCCGGGAATACCGCCGCCGGACAGCATAGCATTTAATTCCTGCGGGGTCAGACGCATAGCGCGTACAAGCTGCACGATTTCAAGGTTTTCCGCTTCGGTTTTCTGCGCTTCCAGTCCTTTTAACTTGTTCTGATACTCTGTGATTTTCTCGCGGGTCTTTGCGATTTCCTTATTGATACGGTCGATTTTGTTGTTTGCCATAAAATAAATTCTCCTTTCTTTTTGGGCTGCTTACCAGTTCATCAGCCCATAGCCTTTGATACATTGATAGTTAAGGTCATAGCTTTTAATCTTGCAGGCGTCGCCGGAATTGCCCTCAACGGTATAGACGCGGCTTCCGTCCCTGCCAAGCACAAGCCCCACATGGTCGGCAACGCCGTCTAAATCCCAGTCGAAAAAGATAGCGTCGCCGGGTGCGATATTCTCATAGCCGCGCGCGCCCCATTGTCCCCTTGACTGAAACCAAGGGACACCCTGCCATTCGCAGCCTGCAAAGCGGGGTTCGCTTTTTCCGGCTTGATTGTAGCACCATGACACAAAGCAGGCACACCATTCCACGCGGCTGTTAAAGCCGTACCAAGACCAATAGGGGTAGCCGCCTACATTTCCGACCTGCTGTTTTGCAAGCTCCATAAGCTCCGGGTTTCCGGGACGTGTGCCGTTTACAAACTCCACGCCGCTTAAATCCTCAGACGGGCTTCCGTCGGGAGAGCCGCCGCCAAAAATCAACGGTTTGTTGCCCTGTGTCTGTAAGTACACCTTGAACATTTCAAACTGCTGTGGGTTCAGCAGTTCTTCCGCAAGGGAAGCAATCGGCTTGTTTGTCAGTTTCACATTTAAGATACGGTATTCGTATTCTTCCTCGTTGCCCTCCTCGTCGGTGGTGGTGCGTATCTCGATTTCTTCCGTCAGCGTCAAGGTGTACTGTAAGCCGAACAGACGCTTTAGCTCTGCCTGTGCGCTCTGCGGGGTGTAACTCTGTAAAAGGGCGGTCAAGTAAGACGCTAATTCGTGGGGGTTATGCCCGATAGTGTCAAGGTCATAGCGGTATTCATCATAGCCGCTTTGGGTGCTTTCGATATTGTCAATTTCCTGTTGCAGCTCATTTTCCATTGCAGCATAGCTCTGTTCCGTTGCCACAAGGTCGCTGTCCTCGGACGTGTAGGAAGTCCCTAACACGCTGTTCATGCTGCCGGAAAACATTGCCCCGCAAGAGGAAAGCCCTACGGATACCATGATGAACAGAAGCAGCGCGGCGATAGCGATTATCACGCCCGCCGGGTGTCGTCCTGCAAAGGCAGCCGCTTTCTTTGCTGCTGTTTGGGACGCTCCGGCGGCAGCTTTGGCGGTGGCTGTGCCGCCTTTCTTTACGGTCTTTGCATACTGGCGTTTGATTTTCTGTTTCTGCATGAAACGGGAAAAGGGATTGCTTGTAAGCTGCGGGTTTTCCTGCAAGGCTTTGTGATACTGGAAGTTCACATTTGCCTTAAACGCTGCCTGTTCTGCCTTTGCCGCTTCCCGGTAGGGTTTCAGCTTATGGCTGCGTATGCCGCGTTTTACTGCCCGCGTCGTCATGCCGCCCGCTTTCTCGCCCACAAGTTCTATCCTGTGTCCGCTTTCCACACCGACGTTTTCTTTCTCTACCTCGTAGATTTTCCCATGTACGGTACTGTTTAACTCCTGTGCCGGACGGGATAAGGGGTTATGCCGCAACTTGCCGTTTGGGGGCTTATCCGTCTTTTCAAAGGAAAGGCGCGTCTTTGCCTTGCCTTTCGCTTCGTCAAAAACGCGCTCTTTCTTGATTTTGGTCTGCTTGGGGATAGCCGCCCGCGCTGCGTCTAAACAGTCTGCCGCCTTATCCGATTTCTTGATCGCTTTTTGAAGTTCCGGCGTTGCCCGTTCCGCTTCGGAAAACTGCAAGCGGGAAGAATGGGTTTTAGGCTGCGTCGCGTCAAGGGCTTTTTTCTCCGCGCCTTTTGCTGCGTGTCGCTCAATCTCTGCGCCGATATGCTGCACAACCTTTTCCGCTGCCACCCCTGCGGGGGCTGAATAGTTTTCTTCCTGCGGCCTTTCGCTGATACTGGACGTTTCGCCCGTCGTGAGGTTTTCCGCAACCGCACCGTCGCGGGTCATTTTTTGCGTTACCTTGTCGGGGGCTTTCAGTTCCTTGCTCAATCTTCATCACCTCCAATCCGCTGTTTTGCAAGTTCGCAATAGTCGGGGTTTAACTCAATGCCGATATAGCGGCGGTTAAGCCGTTTTGCTACCATGCCCGTCGTGCCGCTGCCGAAAAAGGGGTCAAGGACAATCCCGCCGATGGGACAGCCCGCCAAAATGCACGTTTCCGCAAGTTTCGGCGGGAACGCTGCGAAATGCCCGCCATGATAGCCGACATTGTTAATCTGCCAAACGTTGCGGCGGCTGCGGACGGGAGAAATCAACTCGTCGGCGTATGCGCCCTTTTCGCGGGGGCGGTTGATTTTCTGCGGTTGGTTTTGCCCCGGAACAGTAACGTTATACTTATTTCCTTTGCTAACTCCGCTTTTCAGCCGCCCCGCCGTTGTGGGGGCTATCGGCTCGGCTACTGCTTGCCAATCGTAATAATACTTCTTTGACTTGGTAAGCAGAAACACATATTCATAGCAGCGGGTCGGCCTGTCCCGCGTGCTTTCCGGCATGGGGTTTGTTTTGTGCCAAATGATAGAACTGCGCAAATACCAACCGTCGCCCCGCAAGGCAAGGGCTACAAGCCACGGAATACCGATTAGGTCTTTCGGCTTGCAGCCGGGGGCGCGGTGGTTAAACGCCACTTGCTGCCCGTTCCTGCCTTTGGGGTATTTGGGGTCTTGGTGGTCGGCTTTGCTGCCTGTGCCGCAATAAGTGTCCGCGATATTCAGCCAACAAGTACCCTCCGGCGTAAGCACCCGCTTTACCTCATGGAATACCGCCGTAATACGGGAAACATATTCCTCCGGCGTTGCTTCCCGTCCGATCTGCCCGTCTGCGCCGTAGTCCCGCAAGGCATAGTAGGGTGGGGACGTTACGCAACAATCAACTGCATTTTCCGGCAAGGTTTGAAGCACCTGCAAGCTGTCGCCGCAATAGATTTTGTCCATTTCTATCCTCATGCCGACACCTCGCCGGGTTTGGTCGTCATTACACGATAGAGTTCCGTATCTTGCGGGAAACGGTCAATAAAGGGCAAAATCACGTTGCCATAGAAGATAAGCCCCTCGCCCGCGTCGGAATGGGTTACATAGGTCATTTGCTGCTGCGAAATGTTAAGCTGCTTTGCAAGGATTTCCCTGTCGCCCTGGGCTTGGTTGAGCATATACACAAAATCGCTGTTTTCAAAAATGTTCTCCACCTCGCGGGACGATAACAAATCTTTCACGTTTTGGGTGATACCTGTCGGAATACCGCCCCATTTTCTAAAACGCTTCCAAATCTCAACGCTGTACGCTGCGGTCTGTTCCTCTTTGAGCAGCAAATGAAACTCGTCGATATAGTACCGCGTCGCCTTGCCTTCGCTGCGGTTTATGGTAACTCTGTTCCAAACTTGATCTTGGACAATGAGCATACCGAGTTTTCGTAGCTGGGTGCCGAGTTCTTTAATATCAAAGCAGACAAGGCGGTTGTGAATGTCAACGTTTGTTTGGTGGTTAAACACGTTCAAACTGCCATTTACATAGAGTTCCAATGCCGACGCGATACGCTGCGCTTCCTTTTCCGGCTGCTTCTTGATTTCATTGTAGAGGTCGCCCAAAATCGGCATATTCTCCGGCTTCGGGTCTGCAAGGTAGCTGCGGTACACGCTGATAACGGCGCGGTCAATCAAAGTCTTTTCAACCGCTTCCAGCCCGTTTTTGCCGCCCATAATCAACTCGCAAAAGGAAAGGATAAAATCGCTCTTTAAGGCTATGGGCGTGTCGCCCTCGCTGTAATTGAGGTTTATATCCATCGGGTTAATGTACTGCGTGCTGTTCTGCGAAACCTTGATAACCTGCCCTTTCAGCCGTTCCACAAGGGGGTAATATTCCGCTTCCGGGTCGCAAATGATAATATCGTCTGCGGTAATGAGAAAAGCGTTGGTGATCTCGCGCTTTGCCGAAAAACTCTTGCCGCTGCCGGGTGTGCCGAGTATCAAGCCGTTAGGGTTCTTCAGCCTTTTCCTGTCGCACAAAATCATGTTATTCGATAATGCGTTTAAGCCGTAATACAACGCTTCGCCGCTTTGGAACAGCTCTTGTACCGTAAAGGGGACGAAAATGGCGGTGCTGGAAGTCGTCAAGCCCCGCTGGATTTGGATTAGGTTTTCGCCCAATGGGATAGAGGACATAAGCCCCTGTTCCTGCCGGTAGTCAAGGCGGGTGAGCATACAGTTGTATTTCTGTGCGATACTTGCGGCCTGAAATACGTCGTTGTCCAATTTCTGCTTTGTGTCTGCCACATTCAAAACTAACAGCGTAAGCAAAAACATTCGCTCGTTCCGGCTCTGCAAATCCCGCAAAAGGTTTTTCGCTTCGCCGCCGTAGGTGGCAAGGTCGGACGGAATTATATCCATATCGTAGCCGCTGCGGATTGCCTTTTTCTGTTCCTCGATTTTCATACGGTCAAGGTCGGTGATTTTCCGCTTGATCGTCTTGATCGCTTCGTTGTGGTCGATACTCTGAATGTGCAGATTGACGACAATCCCGTTTTCCGCTTCCATGAAGTCGGCAAGCATACGGTCTGAAAGTTCCGGCGCGGCAATCTGCAAAAAGGAAACCGCGCCAAACTTCCCGCCCATTTGAAACATTCGCCCGTCGCCAAAACGGAAAGAGGACGGGGCAATAAAGTCTTTGACGGAAAGGCCGCTTACGGGTAGCCATTCCCACGCAAAGTTGAAGCGTTCTCCGTCCGGGTGGAA
>OHBW01001130.1_pt1 | contig 11051 bp, 9 predicted proteins | sample 1577411 | NCBI WGS metagenome assembly OHBW01 (sample SAMEA3879534, study PRJEB24766) | human gut metagenome | biome: human-associated habitat; feature: feces | place: USA | collected 1985/1987 | reverse complement strand
TTGTCTAGGTCTATGATGTTAAAGTCTTGAATACCCCAAAACTTGACAAAGAACCATTTTTTTGCCATAATAGCCTGAAAATCTGTAAAATTTCCTGCCACCCTACCCGAAATCAGCCTTTCGGGTAGGGTGCTTTTGCTTTTTTGAGCGTATAATGAAGGTACAAAGATGGAAGGAAGTGGTGTATATGAAAAAATTCCTGAAAAAAACATCGCTGTTTTTGGTGACTGCAGCGATGACTGTTTCCGCTCCGCTGATGGCGTGGGCGCTGGAGCATGACATTGTTGTTTTGCATACTAATGATATCCATTGCGGTATTAATGATAATATCGGCTTTGCCGGTCTGGCGCAGATTAAAAAGGATGCCCTGGCAAGAACGCCGAACGTGGCGCTGGTGGATGCAGGAGATGCTATTCAGGGCGCACCTATCGGCAAGCTGTCCCGTGGTCTGGCAGTTGTCGATATTATGAATTATCTGGGCTATGACTTCTGCATTCCCGGTAATCATGAATTTGACTACGGCATGGACCGCTTCATGGAGCTGGTGCCGCTGCAGCGTGCAGGCTACTACTGTGCAAATTTTGTTTATGCAGGCAACAACAAGCAGGTTTTGCCGGGCTACAAAATTATGCAGTATGAGGATACCAAGGTAGCCTTTGTGGGTGCGAGCACACCGGAAAGCCTGACAACCTCCACGCCTACCTTCTTCCAAAATGAGAAGGGACAGTACATCTATAGCTTCTGCGAGGATAAGAGCGGCAATAAGCTGTACAAGCAGTTGCAGAAGAATATTGATAAGGCACGCAAGGAAGGCGCAGATTATGTATTTATCGTGGGCCATTTGGGCATGGACGGCACTACTCCGCAGTGGAGCAGCGAAAGCGTTGCTAAAAATACTCAGGGCGTAGACGCTGTTATCGACGGACACTCTCACGAGCGTTTTACCCGTATGGTTAAAAATAAAGTCGGCAAGGACGTGCTGCTGGCGCAGACCGGCACTAAGCTGAAAACTGTAGGCGAGCTGGTAATTACTCCCGACGGCAAGCTGAAGAGCCAGCTGATTACCGAATCCAACGGCAAGGATGCCAATATCGCAAGAGTTATTGCCCAGGAAATAAAGACCTATGAGCCTTTGCTGAAGCAGCCTGTGGGCGAAGCCTTGGTACAGCTGCGCAGCAATGATCCTGCAACCGGTGAGCGTATCGTGCGCAACCGTGAATGCAGCTTGGGTGACTTTGTTGCCGATGCCTATCGAGCAGTGCTTGATTGCGATGTAGTGCTGGCGAACGGCGGCAGTATCCGCAACGAAATCAAAACCGGCGTAATCAGCTACAACGATTTGCTGGAGGCCTTCCCCTTCGGTAATATGTGCGTGGTTTTAGAGGTAACTGGCCAACAGATTCTGGATGCGCTGGAGATGGGCGCTATCAGCTATCCTGAAGAAAGCGGCGGCTTTATGCAGGTATCCGGCCTGAGCTACACGATTGACAGCTCTGTTCCTTCCAGCATCGAGCTTGATGCCAAGGGCAACTTCGTGCGTGTTGCCGGTGCCCGTCGCGTAAGCGATGTTAAAATTGACGGCAAACCGTTAGACGTTAAGAAAAAATATACCGTGGGCGGCACCTCCTATATGCTGAAATTCGGTGGTGACGGTATGACGATGTTCAAGGGCGCACGTCTGGTACAGGACGAAATGATGAGCGATGCAGATACGATTATGGAATATCTGCAGAACCATCTGAATGGCAAGGTTGGCGAGCAATATGCTAATCCTTACGGCGATGGTCGTATTGTAATTAAATAAAAAGCTTTTCCATAGTAAAATGAGGAGATGATTGTTATGTTGAAGAAACGTATGGCGATGGGAATTTTGGCCGGACTTCTGGCCTGCAGCTTTATTGCCGGTTGCGGAGGGGGTGACAAAGGCACCAGCGAGCCTCCTAAACCGAAACCGATTGCTGCCGATTTGAAGGATTTGCCGAATAAAGATGTTAAGGTCGGCATTAATACATTTAAGCTCTTTACTCTGAAAAATAATCCTAATCTGCATTTGCAAAATACTTATAGCAAGGGTATGAGGGTGGCTGTTATCGGCAGAGATATGATTTATGCCAACGTTAAGGACAGACTAGTTCAGATGCAGTGGGATAAAGATGGTCTGCGTATGGTGGACAATAATGTTGATTCTATGTCCGGTAATGCTAAGATTTCTTCCGATGGCACCAGAGGCATTTTCTATACCAATAAGAGAATGAGACTCAACTATTTCGATAGCGAAACCAAACGTATTGAAGAGGCACAAGGACGCTTCAATAACCTTGTTGTAATTCCTAAGGGCAATGCGGACAAGGCTTTGATTTGGATGAACCAGGGCGAAATGAGAAAGGTGGATCTTCGCAACGGCTACAGAGTAGGCAAGGATTTGGGCGAAGTACGTAAGGAATCCAGAAGCCGTAATGCTGACGACAAGGATAAAATCAATATTCCGCAAAGCGTTGTTGCAGACAGAAACGGTGATTTCTATGTTGGCGGCAATGCGCGTATCGGTACTCAGGATGTAGGCCTGGTAAGCGTTTATGACTTCAATGGCAAGCAAAAACGCGTCATCGGCAAGGAAAAACGTGAAGATAGCAAGGCCATCAATTCCTTAACCGATATAGCTTTGACTGATGAATATCTGGTAGTCAGCGATTCCTCTGTAGACAAGCAGCAGCTGCAGATTTACAGAAAGAACACCGGCACGCTGGTTGGTACCGTAAGCTATAAGGATTTGACCGATAATAAGGAAACCAGCATCGGTGCTTGTGTAAACCTGGCAAATATGCCTGATAACAGAGTTCTGGTTGCCCTCAGCAATGACAGAAAAAATATTAAAGATGAATTCTTTATCCTGCAGCTGTAATTTAAGGCGTAGGTACTTAATTGCATAAACCATAAGACATAAAGAAAGCCTCCGACGAATAAATTCGCCGGAGGCTTTTTGCATGCGCTGGGCATCAGTGCTCTGCGTTGCGCATTAATTCGATATACTGCAGCAGCTCCTTACGGGTTTTTACGCCCAGCTTGCCGTAGATATTTTTGTTATGATATTTTAAGGTGTTTTCGGTGATACCCAGCCGGCTGATAATTTCCTTGGTCGAGCAGCCCTGAACATAAAGGTTAAAGACTGCTTTCTCTTTAGGTGTCAGCGTAGCCAGATTATCGACAAACAGCTGATAGCTGTCGGGATCGACGGATTCCAGCTTCTTTTCAATAGCCTTCTCCAGAGCTGCCTGTGCAAAGTTGAACTGCTGCTGTGCCTGCTCGCGTTCCTGCTGAGCCTGCAGCTTTTCTTGCTGCGTCTGCTCCATCTGCAGGCGTACCTGCTGAATTTCATCCTGCAGGGCAGCAAGCTGCTCCTCCAGCTGAATATACTGGTTGGCGGTCTGCTTTTGCTTTTCCTGTGCCTCCTGCAGACGCACGGCGGCCTGACCGTATTGTTTTTGTACTTCATTGTTTTCGCTTTGCAGCTGGCGCATTTTTTCGGCCTGCTGCTCGGAATGGTTCTGCAGGAATTCAAAGAACTGGTTGAGCTCCAGCACATTGGCTTGCGGCGGGGCATCGGGATTTTGCTGCAGCTGCTGCAAATCCGCTACCAGCGGGTCTACATATCTTTTGCTGAAATAACCAGCAGACAGCAATGAAAGCAGCAGAATAATACCCAACATTATCAGCAGACGCATTTTAGCCTGCCTCTGCAGATGATAATAGCTGTCGGCAGGCAGCATGACTGCTACCCTGTGCTCCGAGGCACCGACCGTCAAGGGGGCAGTGAAGCCGATGAAGCGTTCCTGACCGGCAGTAAATAATTCGTGCTCGCCGTCAGAGCTGGTTTTTATAGTAGAATTGACGAAGGAGGCCGGATTGGAAAGCTGTCCCTGGTATTCGTTGTCCGCCTTTTTATCGAGAATAGCGGTAATCAGCGGATACCCCTTGTAATTGGCCTGCTTGGTGCGCTGTTGGAAGTAAACGCTGCTGATTTCAAAGCCGCAGATACCGATAATCCTGCCGTTATTACTGTTAATAGGCATCAGGAAAAGACGGGACTGCTCCCAGCTTTCTTTGAGATGGGCAACGTCTGTCAGGATATATTGTTGGGAAATATTATTTTCCTTGGCATGCAGCAGCTTATCGGCCTGCGGATAGGCGTGGACGTTAAGCTCCAGCTGCCAGGTGCTGTAAAGGCTGATGTGTTATTGCGGGCAACCTGAGGGTTGCCGCGGAACATACATGTTTCATTGAAAAGGGTGTTTTCGGAATAGATATTGGTAAATTTGAGAAAAAGACCGTTATAGGTTGGTTCCAACAGATTCGTGTTGACGCTGGCGTTAATCAGATACAAGGCACCGCTGGCCGGAGCCTGCTGCATCTTGGCAGCAAGAGTCTGGTAGGTTGCTTGCTGAATCGCTGTCAAAGCCTCGGGATTGTTGTTCAAGGCATCATAATTATTGTAAATGCCCTGCTCCAGCATAACGCGGTCGATATCATTCTGCAGCTGCTGCGACAAATCGATATTGTGCGCAGCCAGCGCGTTCATCTGGCGTTTGATATCGTTGGTACGGGTGTTAAGCTCATATTCAAGAAAGCGGTCGATATCATGGCTGGGCGGCTGTACTATGCCGATAACGTTTAACAGAATCAGCATAGCAGAACCTGCCAGCAGCACCAGTGACAGCAGGTAAATAATGAAACGGCCGCGCATAGAGCGTTTGTTATGCCATATTTCCTTGCCTATAAGCAGCAGTCTTTTTATTTTGGTGAGCTTATTGAGCATTAAGAGCCTCCTTGGTAGGATTTTTTGGCTTATTGCTTGTAATTCAGCAGCTTCTGATAACTTTCTTCTACTAACTTATCAAGCGTTTGCTGTGGATTGGCACCGCCGGCAATTTCCTGTAAATATTGCTGATGGGCAGCGCGCAGAATATTTTTGCTGCCGTATTCCAGATTCTGCTGAATTTCGGCAGCATTGTGCGGCAGATGCAGCCAGGTGCCTTTTTTGTATACCTGCTGCATGCAGGTATACAGCTTGCGATATTTGAAGTTATGCACATCTTGCGGATTATTCAGCAGTTTTGGCAGTGCTTCCTTATTGGTTGGCAGGTAGCCTGCCTGCATAGCAAAATTCAAATTGCTGTTTTCCTGCGCCAGCCATTTTGCAAAAACAACGGCACCAAGATTTTTGCGTTCGTCTGTGCTTTTGATGGCAAATAATCCTACACCGCGCTGCAGCAGTGTTACTTTGCCGCCACTGAAAACAGGGCAGGGATAATAGTTGGTAACGATAGGTTCACGCGTGTTGTCGGGATTAGTGACGTAATCGCGCATATAAAGAATAGCGGCGGTAGAGCCAACGTTGCTGATTAAATCGGCTGTTTTCCAGGCATCGGCAGCATAACCTTTTTCAATACCCAAACCACCGGCGATAGCAGGCTCGGCTGCGGCACGGAAGATGCGCTTGAAGTTGGAGCTGGCAAGGTCCGGCTTGCCGTCCTTGATTAACGGGTCGCCCAAGGAAGCCATGCTCGTCAGGTAATAGTTATAGAAATCATCCAGCTGGCACATGTTTTTGCCGCCGGTCCAGGTATAATACTTGCGGCAGAGCGCAAAAAGCTTGTCATAATCGGCGAAATCATCGGTGCTGGCACCTGTTGCCGCAGCAAAGCGGTCAAAATATGTCTGGTTTACAAAAAGCAGCTCGGTGGATTTTGCTACCGGCAGCATCAGCAGCTCCTTATCCTGATAGCCTTCGGCTAAAAATTCCGGCTGGTAAACAGCTAAATCTTCTTTATCAAGGTATTTGTCCCAATGCAGCAGCTTATCGTGTATTGCGGGGATTACACGCGGATAGGCGGTAAAAAGGTCGGGCAGCGGCACAGCGCCCGGCTCCTGCTTGGCAGAGGCGAACAAAGCCTTGTCAATAACATTGGAGCTGCTTACGGAAGCAACCTTGACAATGACACCCTTGGCCTTACCCTCAGAGGCATTGAATTTTTCTATTGTATCATTAAATGGGGAATTGGTCTGGTTGCCGTAAACATGCCATATGGTGAGCGTTACAGGTTTGGCCGGGTCGAGTGATGCCTTATTGCCGCAACCGCTGCTGAAAGCGGTAACAAGACAGAGCAGTAACAGCACCAACATACTGAATAAGGAAGCAGAAAATTTTTTTGATACAACGGACATGAAAAAACCTCCTGAAAGAGTATTTTTAGAGAAAAAAGGTAAAAAATAAGGAAAATTTACCATTATCCTACCCGAAATCGCCATTTGGTGTAGTGACGAAATGCAGTTTTTATATTAAACTTAAGGCAAGGAAGCGGAAAACAGCTTACCTGCACAGATAATTTACAAAGATTGTCTAATAATTAGTTTATCACAAATCAAAGTATTAGTGAATAGTTTTTTACTACAGATAAGGATAAGATAAATATTTTACAATTTCTTGGCTGATAAGTGTACAGCTGTTTTATTCAAAGTCCTGTTAATATTAAGCGGGATTTGATAAAATATAATTGTTAATTTTTTAGTGATACAAAAGGAGGTTGTATTATGGGTTTAATTAAAGCGGCAATGGGCGCTGTAGGCGGCGTACTGGGCGACCAATGGAAAGAGTTTTTCTATTGCGAAAGCATGCCTCCCGAGGTTCTGGTAACCAAGGGTATGAAGCGTACGTCCAGCCAAGGACGCAGCTCCAACACTTCTGCAGAAGACAACATCATCAGTAATGGCAGCGTTGTTGCTGTCAACGAAGGTCAGTGCATGATTATCGTTGAGCAGGGCAAGGTTGTAGATATGTGCAACGAGCCCGGCGAATATGTATACGATACTTCTACTGAACCGTCTATCTTTACCGGCGATCTGAAGGATAATGTAAAGGCAATTTTCGGTCAGATCGGTAAACGTTTCACCTTCGGCGGTGACCCCGGCAAGGATCAGCGCGTATATTACTTCAATATGAAGGAAATTTACGGCAACAAGTTTGGCACCGCTCAGCCGATTCCTGTACGCCTGATTGACAACAACTTAGGCATTGATTGGGAAGTTGGTATCCGTTGCTTCGGTGAATACAGCTACAAGATTACCAATCCGCTGCTGTTCTACACCAATGTATGCTCCAATATCACTGACGAATATCGTCGTGACCAGATTGACAGCCAGATGAAGAGCGAGCTCATGATGAGCCTGGGCGTTGCACTCGGCACGCTCACGGAAAACGGTATGCGTTACAGCGCACTGCCGCGTCATGGCAAAGAAATCGCTAACGCTTTGAACGAAGATTTGAGCGACCAATGGCGTGACCGCCGTGGTGTAGAGGTTTATTCCTTCGCACTGGCAAGCGTAACCATGTCTGAGGAAGATGCTCAACGTCTGAAAGATATCCAGATGCTCAGCAATCCGCCGCCGAAGCAGAGCACTGCCAGATAGCAGAAGCCCACCCGGAACGTCCACATGGACACGATGCTCACGGTCATGGTAAACCGGGCGTCACCGGCGGCGCGCAGGATGTTGGGCAGGGTAAAGCTGGACGGCCACACGAACAGGGAAACGATGTTGAACCACACCATGATGTCCAGCGCCATGGCCTGCGCTTCCGGCGAGAGGTTGAACAGGGACACCGCGAACCGGTTGGCGAAGAAGAAGGCCGAAAGGTTCATCACCCACGCGCCGCAGTAGGCGGTCAGCATCAGGCGGCGGGAGTAGTACACCGCCTGTTCCTTTTCGCCTGCGCCCAGACACTGGCCCACCACGGTCAGGGCAGCCATGCCCACGGCGTTGGCGGGGATGTTCAAAAAGGTGGTTGTGGTATTGGCAACGGCATTGGCGGCAATGGCTGCTGTGCCAAGGGTGGAGGTCAGGCTGGAGACCGACAGCTTGCCGATCTGGAACATCCCGTTCTCGATGCCCGCCGGGATGCCCACCCGCAGGATGCGCTGGATGAGCTTTCCGTCCGGCTTCAGGGCCGACAGGCCGGTGACGCGGAGCATACAATCCGGCTTCTGGAGCAGGAAGAGGACGGCACAGCAGGCCACCGCGCGGGAGACGAGGCTGGCCAGCGCCGCACCCATGACGCCCATCTTGAAGCCAAAGATGAGGATGGCATTGCCGCCGATGTTGACGACATTCATCACAAGGCTGGACATCATGCTGATCTTGCTGTTGCCCTGCGCCCGGAACAGGGCCGCACCGGCGTTGTACAGGCCGATGAAGGGGTAGCTCAGGGCCGAGAGCAGGAAATAGGTCTCAGCGTAGCGCATTACATCCGCGTCAATGGAGCCGAAGATGCCCCGCAGGATGGCGTGCCGCCCGCCGATGACCACCGCCGCCACCAGCACGCTGAAGCTGGACAGCACGAATAAAATCTGTGCAGCCGCCGCCTTGGCGTTTTTCGGCTCCTGATGGCCGATGTACTGGCTGGTGACCACCGCGCCGCCGGTGGCCAGTGCGCTCATGATCTGGATCATCAGGGTGTTGAAGCTGTCCACAAGGCTCACGCCGGACACGGCGGCTTCGCCCACCGAGGATACCATTAAGGTATCTGCCAGACCAATGGTCACGCTTAACGCCTGCTCCGCGATCAGCGGCAGCAGCAGCGCCACCAGCGCCTGCCGTGGAAACAGGGGAGTGGATGTGAATTTGGACGATTTCATGCTGTCCTCCGTTGCAAATGACAAAAAAGCTCGAATGCTTCTATCATACAGCGGAAGCTGTCGAAATGCAAGAGGTTGTATACAAGAAAGTGTCAAAAAGCAACAGTCTGCCGCGCTGCGCGCCCTTTACCCATGGGCGCAGTTGTGTTAAAATAAGGTTGCAGCCCGCCCCGCTGTGCAGGAGAGGGGCGCTGCTTTGGTATATGATAAGAAGGTAAAGACCCATAAGGGGGTACAGTATGCAGCAAACTGCGCACAAGGTCGTTGTCATCGGACATCGCAACCCGGACACCGACTCCATCTGCTCTGCCATTGCCTATGCAGAGCTGAAAAACAAGACCAGCGATCTGGTCTGCGAGGCCCGGCGTGCGGGCAAGATGAATCAGGAAACGGAATTTGTGCTGAAAAAGTTCGGGGTCACGCCGCCCCGGATGTGCACCGACGTCAACCCTAAAATTCGGGATGTGGATTACCGGCAGGTGCCCGGCATCCCCGGCTCCACCAGCCTGCGCAAGGCGTGGGAGATCATGCGCGACCAGAAGATCGACACCCTCCCCGTGACCAGCGAGGAGGACGAATTGCAGGGTGTCATCACGGTGAAGGATATCGCCACCGCCAACATGGACCTGTTCGACACCGGTATCCTTGCCAAGAGCCGCACCAGCTACCGCAATATTCTGGAAACGCTGGGCGCTACCATGGTGGTGGGCAGCGAGGACGCAGAGTGCACCACCGGACACATCCGCATCGGCACCGCCACCCCGGAAATGCTGGAAAGCAGCATGGAAAAGGGTGATATCGTCATCCTGACCAACCGCTACGAAAGCCAGCTCTGCGCCATCGAGAAGGAAGCTTCTCTCATCATCATCTGCAACGGCGCAAAGGTGGGCCGCACCATCCAGCACATTGCCGCCGAGACCGGCGTAGCCATTATGAGCGCCCCCTGCGATACCTATGCGGCGGCAAAGCTCATCAGCCAGTGTGCACCCATCTCCTATTACATGACCCGGGACGATATCATGAAGTTCACCCTCGTCACCCCGGTGGCAGACGTCACCCGCGTGATGGCCAAGGTGCGCCACCGCTATTTCCCCATCCTCGACGAGGACGGCAAGTACTGCGGCATGGTCAGCCGCCGCAACATCATCGCCCTGCGCAAGCGCCGCATCATTCTGGTGGACCACAACGAGGCCACACAGGCGGTGGAGGGCTTTGATCAGGCCGAGATCTTGGAGATCATCGACCACCACCGCATCGGCAGTCTGGAGACCAGCGGCCCGGTGTACTTCCGCAACCAGCCGGTGGGCTGCACGGCCACCATCATCACCCAGATGTACGACGAGAACGGCGTCGAGATACGGCCTCAGATCGCCGGTCTGCTGCTGGCGGCTATCCTGTCGGACACGCTGGTGTTCCGCAGCCCCACCTGCACCCCCGTTGACGTGAACGCCGCCAACCGTCTGGCAAAGCTCGCCGGGGTGGACATCAACGAGTTTGCCAACGAGATGTTCGAAGCCGGCGAAAAGCTGGACGGCAAGACCGCCGAGGAAGTGTTCTTGCAGGACTTCAAGGTGTTCATGTGCGGCGATATCCGCTTTGGCGTGGCGCAGGGCAGCTACATGACCCGCAAGAACCTGACCGCCGCCGAGGCGCTGCTGAAGCCCTATCTCGAGGAAGCACGCAACAAGCAGAACGTGGAGGATATCTACATGCTGCTGACCGACGTGCCCAAGGAGGAGAGCGTGGTCATCTGCAACGGGCGCTACGCCGCCGAGGTGCTGACGGATGGCTTCGACACCCAGCCCGACGCCGATGCCAGCTGGACGCTGCCGGGCGTGGTGAGCCGCAAAAAGCAGTTCATTCCCGCCCTGATGACCGCTTATCAGGAGTTGTAAAGGGACACCGCTGTGTTTGATTTTCTTTCCAAAAAGGATCGCACCCCGCCCGCACTGCCGGAAGGCACGGAGCGGCGGCGCTACATCATCACCGGGCAGGTGCAGGGGGTGGGTTTCCGCTACCGGGCGCGGTACGCCGCGCAGACCCTTGACCTGACCGGCTGGGTGCAGAACGAGGACGATGGCAGCGTGACGCTGGAGGTGCAGGGCGACCCGGATAAGTTCATGTCCCTGTTCGCCATGATCCAGAAAAGCGACTATATCCAGATCACCGGCATCCGCCAGAAGGATCTGCCGCCCGACCCGTGGGAGCGCGGCTTCTCAGTGAAGGGATATTAAGGAACTGAATAGAAACAGAGCGCCTGACACCGCAGTGTCAGGCGCTCTGTTTTATCATATGATATTTTTACCCCAGCACCTTGAGGGGGGAGTTTTCCACCCACAGGGTATTGTCCAGCAGGCGGGTGAC
>OHBW01001125.1_pt1 | contig 11075 bp, 4 predicted proteins | sample 1577411 | NCBI WGS metagenome assembly OHBW01 (sample SAMEA3879534, study PRJEB24766) | human gut metagenome | biome: human-associated habitat; feature: feces | place: USA | collected 1985/1987 | reverse complement strand
CCATGCCTGCCACCCGTTTGCCGGACTATACCAATGAAATGGTGGCGCTGTCGATGGATGCCCGTAGCTATCTTACGCCTACAGGCGGTACAACTGAGGCCAGTAGTGATTTAACCGTAAGCTTAGATAATAATACTGCCGGTATAACTCTTAATACAACGTCCTTATCTGGTGAAGACCGTGTTATATTTATAAATTATCCGAATAAAAATTCGGACAATACACAGTCCGTAAATACACTGACAGACGGCAGCGATCCGAAAGCAACGGTTAATGTTTACAGAAGTGGAACTTTGGTGGCACGATATAATCTTACGTTTAAAGAAGAGTCACGCCTGTTGACACAGACGCAGGTTAGTCAAGAAAACGCTAAAGGAAACAGCGCCTATGAATACCGTATGCCTGACTACCTTAAGGAAAATTATGAACTGCTCACCGAGTTGAACTTCGACTTTGATGACGCCGTGGCTGAAAAATATGGCTTGTCTCAATGTTATCCGTTTCCTCTTGGCTGGAACAGCAGCACTTACGGATTCTATGACGGAGGTGTTGAAGTAGGAGATTTCACAGGTCCAACAGGTTCTCATTGTCCTGAATGGGGATATTATGGTATCTTGAATTCATATGTTGAATGTAGGGATAAAGATGGAAGCAATTGGGGATGGACGAGTTATACATATAATGCTCCAAATGATGCAGACCCGATAAGATATAACAGCAAGGGCAACCAAAGTACATATCACTTGTATGCCGACGTGTCCGACCGTCCCGGTGTTATTGCCCGTTTGCCTTTCGACCGCAAGTTGTGCCCCGGTACGGAGTTGTTTGTTACCGCATGGGTTAAGTGTGCCAGAGGTGATGCCTCTGCAAATAATGCTGCTGCCTTGTTCTCTATTATGGGTGTTAAGAATAGAGGCGTAGGAACAAGTTCTACAAAAGATTATACACCTATATTTAGATACCAGACAGGACAGATACCGGCCACATATAGAAATGATGGTGGATTGGCAGGTAAAGTACCTGGTTTCGAGCTTCAAAATGGCACAACGGGTGGTAATAACGACTGGTTGCAGGTTTATTTCTCATTTATTAATACTAATAGTGATGATTTTGACAGCTATGTTCTGCAGATTGATAATAACAGTGCATCAACAAATGGTGGTGATATATACATTGATGATATCCGTGTCTATGTGATGTCGCCTAACGCTAAGGTTACACAGTTGGAGGCTGGCTGTACCAATGAACGCACTTTGACAAATATAGAACTCGATTGGGAACAGCTTATGTCACGTCTTGGTCATGATGAAACATCAACAGGTGAGGATGCGATTGACTTCTGCTTTATCGACAAGACAAAATATAATAGTTATTTGGCTGAATCTGGTCATGAGACAGATTATAAGGGAGCAGTGGAGGCTTCAGTAATTGAAATCGGAAATGGCGATGAAGGGGAAGGCGGTTATAATGGTAAGTATCATACGCTTTATTTCAAGATGCCGTTTACTGGAAATAAGGAATATACAGTAGGAAACAAAAACCTTGCTGCAGATAATGTGACTGATAATAAGGCATATTTCTATGGTCGTAAAGATGAAGCCGGAGTAAGGTCTCTTAGTGTAGATTTCTATTCCGCTCTGACTCCTAACCGTCCGTATATATTGCTTATAAATACTCATGTCTCAAGTGATGGAACGTTAGATGCCTCAGATTTTGATTATAATATAAACGATGCCTGTGTTATCAAGACGGAATTCTATGTAACGGCTCAAACTTTGATTCGTGTAAACGGTGAGGTGGTAGACCCGTCGACCGACTTCTGTGCCGGTCAGGTGTTCAATTTCTCGGCTAATCTGCGCGTGCCGACAGGTGTGAATGATGATGGTACGGCAATTTACACAGAAATAAAGGATGGCGTGTATTTTGACTGGTTCTTCGGTACAGAGGATGAGTATACAGAAGTTAACGAAACGTATGGTGTATCATTATTGGATGCTCTTACGGCTTTCCGTAATGTATATACAGACAATGTTGATCTGACAAATGTTCCAGCTGAAGGTAGCGGAGAGTTTACAAAAGCAATGTATGATATAATCAGTCATTATTTGGAGAAGCCGGGTGAAGAAGGCGGACAGCATGCTCCTTTGGTATTGCATAAAGAAAGTCTTGATATTACTCTTCTGAATTCAGGATTACAGTTGGTAGTTCAGCCTATACGTACATTAGTGCCTCCTGGAGAAATAACGGAGGATATATGGACTGCTGTTTGTTGGTCGTATATACCATTGGTATTGACTACGTCGGGTAATGCTCCGCAGCTGCATGCCGGCTTTAACTCAGTGGTATATCCTGCTGACGATTTCAATCCAAGTTTGCGTATTGGCTTAAGTCAGATAAATGAGACAACAGCCGATAAACCGTTGAGAGTGGATTTGCGTGGAGCTAAATTTTCTTCAGAAAATAGTAATGCGACATCTTTAGGTATGGTAACGTCAGTTTCTTCAGATGTGTTCAAGAATATCTATCTTGTAGGCACGGATGATCCGGCATACAACAATGAGGAATTCTTCCCTGCTGACTTTAGCGAGTATTCGTTGCCGGTAGGATACTTGACAGAGCTGTATGCTGAGCCTTATGGCGAGGGATCGCAGTATAACGACCACATGAATATTTATTTCGACACTACTACGGAACAAGATAACGGCTTCCAGTTCCAGCCCAAGGAAGGATATACCTATACGTTTGCCGTTCACTTTGAAGAGCATGGATCGGATGTAAGCAACGCATGTTTCGGTGTGTTCACGGTTGACATGAAGGTGGTGCCTGAGATTCTGGTATGGAGCGGTGCAGACGCTACAAGCAACTGGAATAACGATGCCAACTGGAAGCGCAAGGCTGATGGTGACAGCTATCCGACTAACGAGGCAAATACCACTGAAAATGGTTTCGTGCCGATGCTGTTCTCTAATGTCATTATGCCGAAAGACAGCAAGGCTGAGCTTTATATGGCAGGATATGCAGACGGTGGTGCATGGACAAGTACAAGCCGCCCAAGTTATATGGAACTGCCGACAGAGAATATCCAGTATGACCTGATGGCTTATGAGAGCAACGGAGCACTTACCACACAGCGCTATCGTGTGAATATTTGTAATGACATCCATTTTGAGCCGGGCGCACAGATGCTGCATGCCGAGCAGCTGCTCTACAACAAGGCATGGACAGACGTGGAGATTACTCCGGGACAATGGACAGCCGTAAGCACACCGCTGCAGGACGTTGTTGCCGGCGACTGGTATGCTCCTACTGCAACAGGAAGACAAGAGACGGAGTATTTCAAGGATATAACGTTCAATACAACAGACTATAGCCGTCTGAATCCTGCCGTTTACCAGCGCAGCTGGAGCACAGGAGCAACGATTGTAGAAAAGCAGACACCAAACACTCTTGTTTCGTTTGATACAGAATGGAGTTCTGCATACAACGACGCGTATGTTCCCTATGTTGCAGGTGGCGGGTTCTCTATCAAGAGTGTTGCATCTAACAGCTCATTGCTGTTCCGCTTCCCGAAGGCTGATACAAGCTATGATGTAAGTACAGGAACATTGAATCGTGATAATGCAGGCAAGCTGCTTGTCAGCAACATGGTTGATCGCAGCAATCCATTGCAGTATGTACATCCTGATGTAGTTTCAGCAACGCTTACTCCGTCTGCCGACGGCAAGTATCTGATGGTAGGTAACCCGTTTATGGCTCCGCTCGATGTCCAGGCATTTGTTGCTGCCAACAGCGACGTACTGGCACAGAAATATTGGATTGGCGATATGTCAGAAGCTAATGCTGTATCATACGATTCTGAAGAAGGATGGACTGATACGACATCTCTTATTGCACCGTATTCAGTGTTCTATGTTCAAATAGCTGAAACAGCAACACCTGATGAAAATGGCAAGTTTAAAGTTAAATTCACTTCTGCCATGCAGCAGTTTGAAACAACTTCAACGGATGATAGCTCACAGGCAACTTCGCTTAAGATAACGGCAGAAGACGCTGAAGGTTCAAGCAGCGCGGCTGTGCGTTATACTGCTTCGGCAAGCAACGGCTTCGGCATGGAGGATGCACAGATGATTAGCGGACTTACAGGCAATGCCGACAACGCTCCTAAGGTTTACACCGTAGCCGGCAACACGGCAGTGAGCGTCAACCAGCTGAAGGACGCACAGCGCATACCGTTAGGCGTTACGGCAGCCGACGGCTCAGTTGTAACCCTTACATTCAGCGGCGTTGCAGCCGTTAAGGATGCCGCTATCTACGATGCCGAGCTGCAGAGCGAGACACCGCTCTACGAAGGCTATCAGCTCACGGTTAACGGTCCGTCATACGGCCGCTACTTCCTGATAGGCCACGGCTCAGGCACTACCGGCATAACAGAAACTCCTGTTGAGGGCAACGTAAGCGTAAGCTCTATCGTTCCGCGTCAGGTGGTAGTTACGTCAGACACCGAGCTGCGCTCAGTGAGCATCTGGTCGGCAGGCGGCGCACTCCTGAAGAAAGTAATGCCCGAAGGTAATTATACTTGCACTATTAACGGTGTCAACAGCGGTGTTGTTATCGTCCGCATTGACACAGCTACAGATTCGCATGTAAATAAAATAAGAGTTAGGTAAGTTTTAAGTTTTGGCCGTAAGGTCAAATTGCAGGTGAGTGGGAGTGTCCGTGAGGATGCTCCCATTTTTTTGTTTATATTGTTGAGCGTGGCAAGCATGACAGATGATAGTTGGTTGTTATATGACAGGCAGGCGGTAGAAAGCATAAATATACTGATGCTTCGCAAGTTTTCTGTATTACTGCATGATGACTTTTTGAAACATATTAAGGCTATATTAAAGATGTTTTTATGATAAATTATACGTTTAATATGTTAAAACCGTAATAATATTTGACACATTGAAAAGTTTGCACTATCTTTGACACTGAAAGGCAACTGGCAGAACATAACGCCGAAGTACCTTAATTATATATATTGTGAAAACAGTTAGTCAAAACATAAACCTTAAAACTATGAATTCAGAAAAGGTTACACGTATGGAGCACGACCTCCTCGGCTCACGTGAGATTCCGGCAGACGCATTGTATGGCATACAGACATTGCGCGGCGTTGAGAATTTCTCAATCAGTAAGTTCAATCTCAGCCAGTATCCGCTGTTCATCAACGGTCTGGCATACACCAAGTGGGCTGCGGCTGAGGCCAACCATCAGCTCGGGCTGCTTACCGATGCTCAGTATGAGGGTATCAAGGCAGCTTGTCAGGACATACTTGCCGGCAAGTATCACGACCAGTTCCCCGTGGACATGATTCAGGGAGGTGCAGGCACCAGCACCAACATGAACGCCAACGAGGTTATAGCCAACATTGCCCTGAAGCACATGGGGTTCAATCCGGGCGACTATGAGCACTGCTCGCCTCACGACCACGTTAACCGTTCACAGTCGACCAACGACGCATATCCTACGGCTATCCACATGGGCCTGTATGCCAGCCATCTCGCCCTTGTTCCGCATATCAAGGAGCTTATAGCAGCGTTCCGCAAAAAGTCGGAAGAGTTTGCACATATCGTAAAGATGGGGCGCACCCAGTTAGAGGACGCAGTGCCGATGACGCTCGGACAGACATTCTCAGGCTTTGCAAGCATACTTGAGGCAGAGTTGCTGCATCTCGACCAGGCTGCAGCCGACTTCCTTGAGGTCAACATGGGCGCAACGGCCATCGGCACCGGCATCTGCTCGGAGCCGGGCTATGCCGATAAGTGCGTCAAGGCTTTGGCCGAGATTACCGGATGGGACATCACCCTCGCTAAAGACCTTGTTGGCGTAACGTCAGACACATCTTGCATGATAGGCTATATGTCAGAGCTGAAGCGCATAGCCGTTAAGCTCAGCAAGATAAGCAACGACCTGCGTCTGCTTGCCAGCGGTCCGCGCTGCGGTCTTGCCGAAATCAATCTTCCGGCACGTCAGCCCGGCTCGTCAATCATGCCCGGAAAGGTTAATCCCGTCATTCCGGAGGTGGTAAGCCAGGTGGCATTCAAGATTATCGGCAACGAGCTTTGTGTCACCATGGCAGGCGAGGCAGCCCAGATGGAGCTTAACGCCATGGAGCCTGTCATGGCTCAGTGCAGCTTCGAGTCGGTAGACCTTATGGCCAACGCATGCGATACTCTGCGCACGCTCTGCGTTGAAGGCATCACAAGCAACGAGGATAACTGCCGCCGCGAGGTTAACCGCAGCATAGGCATCGTTACTGCCCTCAACCCCTACATAGGTTACGAACATTCTACCGAGATTGCCAAGAAGGCCATGGAGACAGGCCGCGGCGTGGTTGAGCTTGTGCTTGAGGAGGGCATACTTACCCAGAAAGATCTCGACACCATTCTTGATGCCAAGAACATGGTTCGCCCTGTTAAGCTCGACATTCACCCTAAATGTTAGTTTTCTGTTCCTGCTTTCAGTCTTTAACTTCGTTTAATGGCTAAGTTGGTATATTCCGTGCCGTCCGGTTTTTTCCAAATAAATCCGGGCGGCACGCTTTTTGTCCTCACTGCCGTTGATCCGCGCTTCTGTCGCCATAGTCTGCTGTTTTTATATGGTCAGCTATGTCTGCCCAAAGGTATATTACAATATGTTCGATACAAGGCAACTGTTTTGCCGAATAAAAATGGGTGGTTTTCACTAAGAAAACGGCCCACTTTTGCATCATAAGTGGCCGAGTTACGATGCGTAAACGATAGGTTAATGATTTGAAACCTTCACACATGGTTTTGATTACAGTTTTTCTTCTTTAGTCGTTTATCCCGGATTGACTTTAATCATAAGCGTGCTTTTTCCTTATGATTTTTTGATGATTCGCACGTCGCTGCTGTTGCTGCCTGTAAGTTTTATGCGAGTCGCTTATACGCAACCGGCTAATAAAGTCTGATTTTGTGAATATTTTATGCGGGGCACACAGTTATAGGCATGACTCTTTATGTTCACTTTTGACATATTTTCAAAAAACATTGCGTTGATTTTGAAAAATCGATGATTTGCATTATCTTTGCATAAGATAAGCTGCATCTCGGCATAACGCTCAAACGTTGTTTGGCGGTTCTGCTCTCGATTTGCGTTATCTTTTTACATAGAAGGTGGAATATAGACAAATTAAATATGGAACAGAAATTTTTTATATATAACACATTGAGCCGCCGCAAGGAGCTTTTTGTGCCGATACACAGTCCCAATGTGGGCATGTACGTGTGCGGACCTACGGTTTATGGCGATCCGCATCTGGGTCATGCACGCCCGGCAATAACCTTCGACATCCTTTTCCGCTATCTTAAGCATCAGGGATATAAGGTGCGTTATGTCAGAAACATTACTGACGTGGGCCATCTGGAGCACGATGCCGACGAGGGCGACGACAAGATAGAGAAGAAGGCACGCCTGGAGCAGCTCGAGCCTATGGAGATAGCCCAGTATTACACCAACCGCTATCACGACGCCATGAGGGCTCTCAACGTGCTGCCGCCGAGCATCGAGCCTCACGCTACGGGACACATCATAGAGCAGGAGGAACTGGTAAAGCAGATTCTCGACAACGGTTTTGCCTATGAGAGCAACGGCAGTATCTATTTCGACATTGCCAAATATAACGAGAAATATCACTACGGCATACTGTCGGGACGCAATCTCGACGACGTTATCAACGCCAGCCGTCAGCTCGACGGAGTGGGCGAGAAGCACAATCAGGCCGACTTCGCCCTGTGGAAGAAGGCACAGCCCGAGCACATCATGCGCTGGCCGAGTCCGTGGAGCGACGGTTTCCCGGGATGGCACTGCGAGTGTACAGCCATGGGCCGCAAGTATCTCGGCAACCACTTCGACATACACGGCGGAGGAATGGACCTTGTGTTCCCTCACCATGAGTGCGAGATAGCCCAGGCTGTGGCAAGTCAGGGCGACCAGATGGTGAAATACTGGATGCACAACAACATGATAACCATCAACGGACAGAAGATGGGCAAGAGCCTCGGCAACTTCATCACGCTCGAGCAGTTCTTCACGGGCAATCATCCGAGCCTCGACAAGGCTTATTCGCCCATGACGATACGCTTCTTCATCCTGTCTGCCCACTACCGCGGCACGGTGGATTTCTCTAACGAAGCCCTGCTGGCAAGCGAGAAGGGACTGGCACGACTGATGTCAGGCATTGCCGACTTAGACCGCGTGCCCGTGTCAGACAAGTGCGACGCACAGACCGAAGAGTTTGTCAAGGGCCTTCGCCAGAAGTGCTACGACGCGATGAACGACGACCTTGCCACACCGCAGGTTATCAGCTATCTGTTTGAGGCATGCGGAGTGGTCAACAAGCTGCTCGACCACAAGGCAACGATATGCGCCGACTGCCTGAAGGAACTCAAGGACACCATGCGTCTCTTTGCCTTCGACCTGCTCGGACTCAAGGAAGAGCACGAGGGCAACAACAGCGCCCGCGAGGAAGCCTACGGCAAGGTGGTTGACATGGTGCTGAGCCTGAGGGCCAAGGCAAAGGCCGAGAAAGACTGGGCCACGAGCGACCGCATACGCGACGAGCTTGCCGCTGCCGGATTCGAGGTGAAAGACACCAAGGACGGCTGCGTATGGAAGCTCGACAAATAGGATATTATATGAGAACTGAAGGTGGCATGAAATATAATGTTATGGAAGCAGTAGGGCAGTCTGCATGCTGACAGCAACAAGCTCCATACATAACGATACACCTAAATACAGAAACCGCAATACGCCGGTAGCACATGAAACATGGTGGAAGTATAATATCTTATACATCCCTTATATCAAAATAAAGAACGGCGGCACCGTCCGCACAGATACATCAGACCGTAGGCCGCCGTCCTTTCTTTTCTAAAATTCTTTAATTTCCCTACGGGTACCTCTTATGAGGCATTAACCAACTGAGGTCAGACTATGAGAAATATCGTTTACGTTCTATTATTGTTGACAATTATTATTGTTACGGCCTGTTCCGACCGAAAAGAGTATGTTATCGCCATGTCGCAGTGCAGCGAGGATATTTGGCGCGACAAACTTAACGATGAGATGCGTGCCGGAACCTATCTCTACGACAATGTTACGCTCAGGGTGGCTTCGGCCAACGACGACAATGTCAGGCAGACAGAACAGATAAACGACTTTGTTGACGACGGCGTAGACATGCTCATAGTGGCCCCCAATCAGATTAACACCGTTACTCCGGCCATAGAGAAAGCCTACAACAAGGGCATTCCCGTTATTCTTTTCGACCGCAAGACAGGTTCTGACAAATATACGGCGTTCATCGGTGCCGACAACACCAAGATGGGTTACACCATGGGCGAATATGTTGCCCGCCGTCTTGGCGGTAAGGGCCGCGTGGTAGAGATTATGGGCCTTAAGGGCTCGTCGCCTGCCATAGAGCGCCATAACGGATTCATGCAGGCCATAAAGCGCTATCCGGGCATCAGGCTCGTGGCCATAGGCAGCGGCACATGGCTTCAGCAGAGCGGCCGCAAGGCCATGGACGGCATTCTTGACAGTGTAGGAGGCGACATCGACTTCGTGTTTGCCCATAACGACCGCATGGCTCTCGGAGCCCGTCAGGCTGCCGAGGCGCGGGGCATGGCAGGCCGCATGAAGTTTATAGGCATCGATGCGCTGCCCGGCAAGGGCGGCGGCATAGAGCTTGTGCGCGACGGCGTGCTTGATGCGTCGTACATCTATCCCACACGCGGCGACATGGTTATGCAGCTGGCAATGAACATTCTCGAAAAACGGCCCTATGAGCGCGAAAACCTCATGAAGACGGCTCTCGTAACCAAGGACAATGCCGAGGTTATGCTGATGCAGGCTGAAGAGATGAACAAGCTTAACGACAGGCTTGACAGGATGCACGACCGCGTGAACATGTATCTCACGCAGTATAGCCACCAGAAGGTGTATCTCATCATGTTTGTCATCATCGTTGTGCTGCTTGTTGTGCTGTTTGTTGCCTTCTACCGCAGCATCGTGGTAAAGCGCCGCATGCGCGAGGACGCTGCCAACGCCAAACTGGTGTTCTTCACCAACGTCAGCCACGAGTTCCGCACTCCGCTCACTCTCATTGCCGACCCCGTAAGGCGTTTGCTCGAGGCCGACAACCTTACCACCCAGCAGCGCTCCATGCTCTGTCTGGTCAGGAAGAATGTTGACGTTATGCTGAGGCTTGTGGGCGAGATACTCGACCTGCGCAAGATACAGAACCGCAAGATGCAGCTGAGCGTCAGCCGCTTTAATCTGTCTGAATATGTAAGTCAGTGGGTGGCCAACTTTGAGCCGCTTGCCGACAGCAAGGATGTTGAACTTAGCGTAGACAGCGGCAGCGAGACAGTCATTGAGGCCGATTTATATAAGGTGGAGCGTATATGCTATAATCTTATCAGCAACGCCATAAAATATAACCGCAAGGGCGGCCGCATAAATGTTAAGGTAAGTGTTGAAGAGCCGATGGCCATTATTGTCGTGAGCGACACCGGCATAGGCATACCCCGCGACAAGATAGCCCATGTGTTCGACCGTTTCTTCCAGGTTTCAGGCGAAAGCAGAGGAGGCACGGGCATAGGTCTTGCCATTGTTAAGGCCTTTGTAGAGCTGCATCATGGTGAGGTTACTGCCGACGGCAACGCTGATGGCGGAGCCGTGTTCACCGTTAAGCTGCCGCTGAAGCAGCCCGGCGCCAGTATCGTAGAGAAGCCTGAGCTTAACTCAGATGAGCTTAACAGCAGCGTGCTTGCCGACGCACCGCAGAGTGCCGGCATTGATATGATGACGGCTCCGGCCGACAGCGACCGCAAGTCGGTTGTGGTGGTAGACGACAACAGTGACGTCAAGGACTATATCGTAAGTCTGCTCTCATCCCAGTATGACGTAAAGTGCGCTTCCGACGGGCGCGAAGGTCTGGCCATGTGCCTGAAATACGTGCCCGACATAGTTATCTGCGACGTGATGATGCCCGTTATGGACGGTCT
>OHBW01001118.1_pt1 | contig 11135 bp, 8 predicted proteins | sample 1577411 | NCBI WGS metagenome assembly OHBW01 (sample SAMEA3879534, study PRJEB24766) | human gut metagenome | biome: human-associated habitat; feature: feces | place: USA | collected 1985/1987 | reverse complement strand
CCCCCGCCGGACCGGAACCTACGATGACGATGTTGGACATGGTGTTGCTCCTTTGCATGGTTCTTTTGCCCTTATTATACACCAAAGCCGCGCAGATTTCTGTGACCGGGTCGCAAAAACTTTTTGGGCGGCGGGCACTGTTCAAGCTCCGGGGCGTGTGCTATACTGTTGTCATGTTAAAATTTCTGCCACAGGGGGCTTTTGCTTTATGTCCAAACAACGTCTGCTTTTCATCACCACCGGCGGCACCATTGCCAGCGTGCGCACCCAGCAGGGGCTGAAGCCCGTGCTTTCCAGCGAGGAGCTGCTTGCGCATCTGCCGGAATTGAAGGAGCTGTGCTGCCCGGAAACGCTGGCGCTGTGCAGCATCGACAGTACCGACCTCGGACAGGAGCACTGGCTCATGATGGCACGCGCCATTCAGGAAAACTACGCCCTGTACGATGGCTTTATCATCTGCCACGGCACGGATACGCTGGCGTACTCTGCGGCGGCGCTCTCTTATCTCATCCAGAACGCAGATAAGCCCATCATCCTCACCGGCGCGCAGCAGCCCATCTCCAACGAGATCACGGATGCCAAGAAAAACCTGCGGGACAGCGTGGTTTGCGCTATCGACCCGGGCAGCCGGGGCGTGATGGTGGTGTTTGGCGGGCACGTCATCGCGGGCACCCGCGCCAAGAAGAACAAGACCATCAGCTACGATGCCTTTGCGTCGGTCAACTTCCCGGCGCTGGCGCTGGTGCAGGGCGACCGGCTGGTACGGTATGTGGCTTCGCCCTGGCCCACCGGCCCGGTGGAGTTCAGCCGCACGCTGGACAGCCGGGTGTTCCTGCTCAAGCTGACCCCGGGCATGTCCCCGGCGCTCATCCCGGAGATCTTCCACCTGTACGACTGCGTCATCGTGGAAAGCTTTGGCGTGGGCGGCATCCCGCAGCAGCTGATGGACGCCTTTGCCGCCGGGCTGGGCGATTACGAGACCACCCACAAGGTGCTCATCATGACCACGCAGGTCACCTACGAGGGCAGCGATGTGGGCGTGTACGAGGTGGGCAAGCGGGTGCGCAACCGCTTCCGCTTTTTGGAAGCCCACGATATGACCATCGAGGCGGTGGTAACCAAAAGTATGTGGCTGCTGGCGCAGAACTGCGAAAGCTTTGACCAGCTGCAGCAGCGGTTCTACCGTCAGGTGAACTTTGACACCTTCTACCACTGAGCTGCGCTGCTGCGGGACGATGGGAGAGGAAGCTGGCAAAACCGATAGGTTTTGACTGAGGAAGTCAAACGCAAAAGCAGCCAGACCGGGCGGTCTGGCTGCTTTTCTGCTTATAAAAATATTTTACTCTACCTCTTCATCCGCGAAGATCCACAGCACCTCGTTAATGTGGGAGCCGCTGCGGGAGTAGGGGGTCACACGGATGCAGAAGCTGCGGCCGTCCGTCTTGCGGTAGCGGTGCTCCAGCAGGTTGCTGCTGAACACGGTGCTGCGCACAAAGCCGAAATCGAACAACTTTGCAAAGTTTTCTCTGTCCTCGGGCGCTACCAGCTTGTCGCGGTAGTTGGTCAACGCAGCGCGGAAAGAGCCGCCGCAGGTGTCCAGAACGGACTGGAAGTCGTCCGGCACAATAACGGGGCGCACGGTGTCCTCCTGCAAGTCCACCACGATTACTGTCTTGTACTTGGGGGCAAGCACCTTTAAAAAGTGCTCGGCATCCCGCTTTTCCTGCAGGGTGCGCTCCATCTTTTCGTTCAGGCCTTCCAGCTGGCGGGCGTGGCCGTTGTGGTCGTAGTAGGCCTGCCGGTCCTGCCGCATGGCAGCCTCGGCCTTGGCCACAGCTTCGTCCAGATGGCGCAGGTCGGTAGTCTGCTGGATGCCTACGGAAATAGCATAGTCCTTTTCCTTCAGAAAGGCGCGTATCCGGTCCGCAGTGCTCCACACGCTGTAAGGCGGCTCGTTGGGGGTCAGGATGACAAATTCATCGCTGCCGATGCGGTACACCCGGCTGGTAGCAAAGAACTTGCGGGCGGCATTTGCCAGACAGCACAGCAGGGTGTCGCCGCTGCGGTGACCCAGATGCTCGTTTACCTCGTGCATCCCCACCACATCAATGTAGGTGCACACCACGGATTCGTACCCGCTGTTGGGCAGCTCCCGCAGGTCGGCTTCGTACCGGCTGCGGTTGGCAAGGCCGGTCAGGGTATCGTGGCTGTAAGAGAAGTCCAGCTCCTCGCTGAGCTGGTCGGCCTGTGCGTCGTTGCGCACCAGCACGGTCGCCCACGGGTTCTGGGCACAGCAGCCACGGCAGGGCAGCACCTCTGTGGTGACCCAGACGTACTGGCCGGACACGTTCTCGCGGTAGCGGTAGAACTCCGGCGCAGTGGCATGGTACAGCACAGAGCGCAAGGCCTCCAGATCGGTCTGCTCCAAGAACAGGTCTGTGTCCTCCTCGTGCACGATCTTCTCGTTCACCATGCGGTCGCAGTAGTTGACAAAATCCTCTTCCTTTTCCAGATCTGCACCCAGCAGGCGGGCGTCCCGCTTGATCACCCGGTACGCACCGGTGGCAAGATTCAGCAGCGCGATCACCAGCACGTTATCGGTAAAGATCTGGTAGGCCTGCAAGGCCAGCGCGGTCTTTTCGGTGCCCGGGTTCTCCACCCGGCGGTCGCGGCGCATCAGGTCGCGGCGCAGATCCCAGTAATCCTGATTGGTGGGATCTGCCAGCAGTTTTTCGGCGTTTTCCACCGGCATGGGCTTGAAGAAGTAGTAGCCCTGCGAATACAGGCAGTCTGCCGCCTGCAGCATGGACACCTGCTCCGGGGTCTCCACACCCTCGGCGATGATAGGCAGGTTCAGCCGGTGTGCCATATCCACCACCGACTCCACGATCTGCACGCCCTTGCTGCGGTTCTCCTGATTCATGTCGATGAGCTTCATGTCCAGCTTGATGGCATCGACGTTGGTATCCTTGAGCATATTCAGCGAGGAATACCCGCTGCCGAAGTCGTCCATCATCACCGCAAAGCCCTTGCGGTGCAGGCCCTGAATGGCGTTTTCCACCATCTGGGTGTCCTCGGCCACCATGGTCTCGGTGATCTCGGCCAGCAGGAGTTTGGGCTCCAGCTTATATTTTTCCACCAGATCTGCAAAGATCTGCGGCACATCCAGGTTCAGGATATCCTGCACCGAAACGTTCACTGATACCGGCACAAGGTTGCTGCCGCTCTCCTGCCACTTCTGCAAAGTCTGGCAGACAGATTCCCAAATGTACTGGTCCAGCCTCGTTACAAGGCCGGTGCGCTCCAGCAGCGGCATGAACTCGGCGGGGGGAACACAGCCCCGGGTGGGATGGTTCCAGCGCACCAGTGCCTCCATGCCCACGATGGCGCGGGTGATGCTGTTGCACTTGGGCTGCAAAAAGAAGCAGAATTCGTGGTTGTCCAGTGCGTGCTCCAGCTCGCCCAGCAGCTGCTGCTGTTCTTTCAGCTCGTTGAGCATGGTGGGCTCAAAGCGGTGCAGGTAGCCGCTGTCGGTCGTCACACCGGCGATCTGCGCGTAGTTGCACAGGGTGGCGGCATCTGCACCGGGGTTTGCCTGCACAGGGCACACGCCCATTACCATAAAGAAGGTGACATCCTGCCTTCCGGCAGCCATGCAGGCCTGCAGCGTAGCAAGCACAGCAGTCTGCTCGGCCTTTTCGTCCGGCAGGCACAGGAAAAAGTCATCGTTTCCAAAATAGCCCACAGGATAGCCGGTCTGCCTGCTGTAACCCAGCAGACAGTTTGCCACAGTTTCCAGCAGAGCATCGCCCTTTTCGGTGCCGTAAAGCTCGTTATAAAGTTTGAAGTGCTGGATATCCACAGCGGCAACAGCCCATTCTGTTCCCTGATGCGCGGTCAGGAATGTATGCAGGGCCTGTAAAAATGCGTCCTTGCGGTCGATCCGCTCCAACGCAGCAGATGCCGGTGCGGCGGCATCTGTTTTGGTCTTTCGTTCCTCTGACATAACGATTCCTCACAATTTGGATAGTTTCAATACGGATAAGCCGATTGCGGTCGGTTTGTATACTTTATAATCAGTATAACACGGTTTAAGTCGTTTTGAAATAGTTTTTTCACACTTTTTAACAACATTATTCGAGCGAAGTGCAACAAAAATGCCACACACAGCAGCGCCGGTGTGGCATTCGGGGTCATTTGGTATTCTTGTTGTCGTCCTTGTTTTCCTGTTCGGCGCGGTGCAGCATCTCCCGCAATGTGGGCAGACTGCGCAGCTTGCTGCCGTGCCGGAGCTTCGGGTAGGCACGCAGCATACGGCGCGGGCCCACGATGCGGGGGGTGCGCAGCAGCTGCGCCTGCATTTCCTCGCTGCGGGCTTGCAGCTCTGCGGCCAGCTGTTCCAATTGCAGCAGCTCGGCGGCGCGCTCGGCAGTGCCCTTGGCAGCAAGGCGGGCGGCGTTGGCAGCTTCGGCAGCGTTCAGGCGGGCGTCCTCGCTGGCGCGGCGGGCAGCCTCGGTAGCCTCAGCGGCCTTGGCGCGGATGGCAGCCATGGTCTCACGGGCAGAGGGGCGCTTTCCGGCAGCATCCCGCGCTTCGGCGGCGGCAAGCTTGAATTGCAGCCGTCCCTCGTCCAGCTTCTTGTCGGCGTTCAGAGTGGTGGTGCCCAGCAGCTGGGTCATGGCATCGCTGACGGCGTGGATACTGTCGCCCAGCTGCTCCATGGTGTCCAGCGTATCGGCCAGCGCAGAAGCAGCAATGGCGGTAGCCACCACGTCCGCCGCGTACACGGCGTACAAAAAGCACATGAGGATGACCCCCACAAAGGGCGGGATCAGGTCTACAAGGTCAGCCACCACCGGGTGCACGATACGCATGACCACCAGCGTGCCCACGCCCCACAGCAGGCAGAATTCCAGACAGATATAGCCCCCGATATTAAAGGGAAAATCGCTGTAATCCCACCAGCGGGTGTGGTAGATCTTATACAGTGCCCAGCCGCCCACCAGTTCCAGCGCACTGGGCAGGATGACGCCGCCTATATACAGCAGCAGGATGCTGTGCTGCAAGGGCGTAAGGGCAAACAGCACGATGATCATGCCAAAGCCGTAGATGGGGCAGACCGGGCCGTTGAGGAAGCCCCGGTTCACCAGCTGACCGGTGGTGGCGGCGGCATAGATGACCTCCAGACACCAGCCTATGCAGGAATAGATCAGGAAATAGGCCAGAATATGGTACAGCGAAAAGCCGCATACCACGGTATCGGTAAGAAAGCTTACCATAGGCACCTCCGTTCTTCAGTTCTGTTTGGATACGATCTTATATTCGTCCCCCGGCTCAAAAAAGGGACAGGCAGCGGTATTATGCGCAAGATAGCGTGCCATCTCGTCCTCGTCCAGCGCAGCGCCCTGCGCACAGTAGTAGCTGCCGTATTCGTCCTGAACATTATTCAGGCACAGCTCACAGGGGTCAGACATTTTCTTCGCCTTCCTGTGCGGCGGCTTCGGCAGCGGCAGCTTCGCGTGCCATCCGCTTGAGCACCTTGGGGTCTACCCATGTCACGCTGTCGGCACCGGGCTTTTTGCGGGCAATGAGCGCTTTGATCTTGATGCCCATTTCGGTGAACATGCCCTCGTGCTCGGTGCGGATGTTCCATTCCGGCTCGTTCTCGTGGAGGTCGTAGGTGATCCACTCGATGTCGTAGCCGGAAGCGGGGAAGTACTCCACGCTGTCCCGGAACAGATCATCGTCGTCGGTCTTGAAGTAGATCTCACCGCCGTCCTTCAGAAACTCGCGGTAGGCGATCAGCTGGCGCGGGTAGGTAAGGCGGTGCTTGTGGGAGGAGTCGTTCTTGCTCCACGGGTTGCAGAAGTTGATATAGATGCGGCTGACCTCATCCTCCGGGGTGATGACGCCCTTGATGCGCTCGATATCGGTGCTCATGATCTTCACGTTGTCGATGGGGCGCCCCGCTGCCTGATAGGCGGCTTCGATCTTGCGCTTGGCAAGGATAAGCACCTTGTCAGTGATGTCGATGCCCAGATAGTTGTTTTCCGGGTGGGCACAGGCCAGCTGAGAGATGAAGCCGCCCTTGCCGCAGCCCAACTCCAGAATAAAGGGCTGCTCCGGGCGGGCATACTGGCCGTGCCACTTGCCGCCCCAGATGAGGGGTTCGTGCACATGGAAATCCGCGGCCATCAGTTCGTCGTGGGCATAGGGTTTGAAACGCATTCTCATAGTTTGTTGTTCTCCTTCAAAAATCTCTCCACCTGCTCCGGGGTGGCGGCACAGCTGCCCTGACAGATGCCGGGCTTGCCGCCGCCGCGTCCGTTCAGGGCGGCGTTCAGGGCTTTGGTCAGGGCGCGCACATCGCCGTCTGCCTGCGCAATGCAGTAGCCGGTGCCCTTTTCGGTGGGGGTCAGAGCGGCGCACAGGCCGGTGGTGGCTTCGGTCAGACGGACAGCCAGCCGGTGCAGCCCGTCCGGGTCCAGCCCCGGCAGGGTGCGGATGGCGTCCGCATCGGGCGCGGTCAGCTGCGCAAGGGCGTCAAACAGCTGGCTGCGCAGTCCAAAGTGTGTAAACTTGAGTGCAGTATACTCATCGTAGACCCGGTGCACCGCCACAGCGGTCTGGTCGGCCTTGGCAGAGAGCAGCGCACCGATCTCCGCCTGCCGGGCGCGCATGGCCTGCGCCGCCGCCAGCGCACGGGCTCCGCACACCACGCTCAGCCGCACACCGCCCTTGTAGTTCTCGCTGGCAAGGATCTTGATCTGCCCCACCTGACCGGTGGTGCGGGTGTGGGTGCCGCAGCAGGCGCAGACGTCCGCGCCCGGGATGGTCACGATGCGCACCTGCCCCTCGATCTCTTTTTTAGAGCGGTAAACAAGGGTGGCAAGCTCCTCCCGGGTGGGGTAGCTGATGAGCACCGGCACATCCTGCCACACGATGCGGTTGGCGGCAAGCTCTGCCTGCCGCAGCCCCTCGGGGCTGATGGGCACGCTGGTGTCCATGCGCACGGCCTCGGTGCCCACATGGAAGCCCACGTTCTCCGCCCCGAACATCTGGTGCAGGATGCCGGAAAGGATGTGCTCGCCGGTGTGCTGCTGCATCTTGTCGAAGCGCCACTCCCAGTCGATGGTGCCGGTGACGGCGGCACCGGGCTGTGCGGTCTCGGGCAGGGCATCCACCGTGTGCCAGATGATGCCGTTCGTCTCGTGGACGTCGGTGACATGGAGCACCGTGCCGTCGGCGAGGGTCAGCGTGCCTCTGTCGGCGGGCTGACCGCCCCCTTCGGGGTAGAACACCGTGCCGTCCAGCGCGATGCGCCCGCCGCCGGTCTTTTCGTCCGGCTCTGCGGCAAGGATGACGCTTTCGCATTCGGTGCGGAAAGCGTCCTGCTCAAAGTATTTTTCTGTGCGCTGCATCGCGCGAGTACCTCCTGTAAAATAGAACGATTGAAAATGCCCTCCGCTTGCGCTCTGGGCATATTCAGCGGAAAATTATTTTTTATTTCGCGTTTGTCGCGCTCTGCGGAGCGCTCCAAACGCTATTTTCACGGAGAGGGGTCGTAACCCCAAACTGCATTTGCAGCGCCGCTTTCTACGAAAGCGCGGCGCTGCGGGCAAGCGCTTGCTCCCCCGAGAGGGCCGACTTCCCCCGGCCGGGGGAAGATGTCACCGCAGGTGACAAAAAGGGGAATCTGTCGCGCAGCGACTGAGGGGCTATAGATGGAGAAGCGAAAAAAGCGTTAAAGCGATAGCGCCGACTGGCGCAGCGCTAGCTTTTTTGTGCTTCGACTTCTTCTTTAGGATTGTCAAGGGCGTGTAGCCCTTGGCCCGTTGCGGGGTGGGTGGAGTCCAGAGGTAGGGAGGGGGGAGTCGGAACACCCCTCCCTGCCTCTGGCCCAGCGGAGCGTCTTTGCACGCTGAAAGCAAGCAGAAAGTTGCCATAGCGGCAACGCTACATCTGCTGCTTCCCTTCACACCCCTCTCGTGAAAAAGAAAAACCCGGTGCATCCGCAGACGCACCGGGTTTCTAAAATTATAGATGCTGTCAGGAAAGCACGGCGCTTTCCTCCACCTTGTCCAGCACCGCCAATTGCAAAGCGTTCAGCATACTGCGCTGTGCGCCGTAGGTGTCGGCGTAGGAGCTGTTGGCGCTGTCGATCTGCTCCTGTGTGGGGGTGATGTCCAGCTGCTCCGCAATGGCCTGAAAGACCAGATCCTGCTTGGCCAGATGCTCAAAGTAGGCGTCGGAATCCGCCAGCATCGCGTCGGCATCGGCGTAGCCCTTGGCCTGTGCGTAGGCGTCCAGCTCCATGCCATACTGGGTAGCCAGCTGAGAGTGGTAGTTCAGGAACATCCGGATGTAGTAGCTGGTGATCTGGGTGGGGACTTCTTTAAAGGTGGAGTTCGTGAGCAGATAGTCCATTGCGGCGTTGTCCAGATTGTTGGCGTACAGGGCGCTGTCAAAGTACTGGCGCAGGGCGTCTGCGGTGTGCAGGTCGTCGCTGGCGGCAAAATTGGCCTCCACCCACTCATCGGTCAGGGTGGGCACAACGCTCTGGGTGATGGCGTTCAGGGTCACGCTGAACACGGCCTCCTTGCCGCTGAGGGTGATGGTGTTGCCCTCGGCGTCGGTGGAGTCGCCGTAGCCCTCCGGGAAGGTGACAGTCACATCAAAGGTGTTACCGATGTTGTGACCGATGATCTGATCCTCGAAGCCGTCAATAAAGGCGTGGCTGCCCAGCGTCAGGTCGTAGCCGGTGGCGGTGCCGCCGGTAAAGGCTACGCCATCCACCGCGCCGGAATAGTCGATGTTTACGGTGTCGCCGCTCTGGGCTGCCCGGTCGGTGATGTTCTGGGTGGTGGCGTACTGGTTCAGCAAAGTGTCGATCTGGGTCTGGATCTCTGTCTCGGTAGGCTCGAGATCGGCCTTGGAAAGCGGCAGCGCGGATACATCCTCCGGCAGGGTCACATAGTTCAGTGCGCGGATGCCGGTCCAGTGGCCGTTATCGTCCAGCCCTTCGGAGTAATCGAAGTTGGCATAGTCGAAATCCGACACCTTGCCGTAGATGGACACGCTTGCGCCGGATGCGGCAGAGTTTGCCGTGGTGCCGCTCTGCTTCTTGGTCAGCATAAAGCAGGCAGCAGCTACGCACAGCACAGCAGCCACCGCGCACAGCACACACAACAGGATCTTGGTAATGCGTTTCAAAAGAGATACCTCCTAAAAATAGCAGACCGTTTTCACGGAGAATGCAAATGTCATACCTTACTATTATAACGGAAAAATGCGAAAAGAAAAGATTTTTGCGAAAATTCCACAAATATCGCCCGGCACAGGTATCACTTTTGCCCGCTTTGGGGCGGGAAATGCCGCAAAACCGGTGGAAATACCCCGGCGGTTCTGATACAATAAAATTGTATGAGCCTTTCCCTGCGGGGGAAAGCCTTTTGCTGAAATTGGAGGATAAAACCATGGATTACAATAAAGCAGCTCTGGAAATGCACGAGACCCACAAGGGAAAGGTGGGCATCGTGAGCAAGGTGGAGGTCGCCACCCGCGATGACCTGTCCACCGCCTACACCCCCGGTGTGGCAGAGCCCTGCCGCAAGATCAAGGAAAACCCCGAGGATGTGTATAAGTACACCTTCAAGGGCAACATGGTGGCCGTTGTCTCCAACGGCACCGCCGTGCTGGGTCTGGGTGACATCGGCCCCGAGGCAGGCCTGCCGGTCATGGAGGGCAAGGCTGTGCTGTTCAAGGAGTTCGGCGGCGTGGACGCCTTCCCCATCTGCATCGACGCCCACGATGCTGCCAGCGTCATCGCCGCCTGCAAGGCCATTGCGCCCACCTTTGGCGGCATCAATCTGGAGGATATCAAGAGCCCCGAGTGCTTCGAGATCGAGGAGACCTTGGAGCGGGAGCTGGACATCCCCGTGTTCCACGATGACCAGCACGGCACCGCCATCGTGGTCACCGCTGCCCTCATCAACGCCCTGCGGGTGGTGAATAAAAAGATGGAGGACGTGCACATCGTCCTGAACGGCCCCGGCGCTGCCGGTACCGCCATCATCAAGATGCTCATGACCGCCGGTGCAAAGGACATCGTGGCGGTGGATCAGTTCGGCACCCTGTACAAGGGCTGCAACAGCGCCGAGGCCCACAAGAACTGGCTGGGCGAGGTGACCAACCCCCGCCAGATCAAGGGCGGCCTGAAGGAGGCGCTGGAAGGTGCCGATGTGTTCATCGGCGTGTCCAAGCCCGGCATCCTGACCACTGAGCTGTGCAAGACCATGAACAAGGACGCCATCGTCTTTGCTATGGCAAACCCCACCCCGGAGATCATGCCGGATGAAGCCAAGGCGGGCGGCGTGCGGGTGATGGCTACCGGCCGCAGCGACTTCCCCAATCAGGTCAATAACGTGCTGTGCTTCCCCGGCCTGTTCAAGGGCGCGCTCAGCGTCCGCGCCCGGGATATCAACAATGAGATGAAGCTGGCCGCTGCCTACGCCATTGCGGACCTCATCACCGATGCTGACCGCAGCGAGGAGAACATCATCCCCGGCGCGTTCGACCCCCGCGTGGCCGAGGCTGTGGCAAATGCCGTGGCAAAGGCTGCCCGCGAGACCGGCGTGGCACGGCTGTAAGCGGAGGACACAGGCATGAGAACGATCTCCGCACAGAGCATTACGGATACGGTGGCGCGGCTCTGCATTAAAGCCAACACTCAGCTGCCGCAGGACGTGCAGGCCGCGCTGGAAAAGGCGCGGGAAGAAGAGCCGTGGCCGCTGGCAAAGAACACATTAGACCTGCTGTGGTCGAACCTTGGCGCTGCAAAGGAGAAAGACCTGCCCATCTGTCAGGATACCGGCATGGCCTGCGTGTTCGTGGAGCTGGGCACCGATGTGCACATTGACGGCAGCTTTGAAGCCGCCATCCACGAGGGCGTGCGCCGGGGCTATACGGACGGCTACCTGCGCAAGAGCATCGTGGCCGACCCGCTGCGCCGGGGCAACACCGGCGACAACACCCCCGCCGCCATCACGGTGCATCTGGTGGACGGTGACGGTTGCACCATCACCGTCGCCCCCAAGGGCTTCGGCAGCGAGAACATGAGCCGCATCCAGATGCTC
>OHBW01001115.1_pt1 | contig 11149 bp, 7 predicted proteins | sample 1577411 | NCBI WGS metagenome assembly OHBW01 (sample SAMEA3879534, study PRJEB24766) | human gut metagenome | biome: human-associated habitat; feature: feces | place: USA | collected 1985/1987 | reverse complement strand
CGATTGAAGGCAACGCTTGTGCAGATGCTCTCGGAGGTGGATACGAAATGAAAGCAGTTATCTACGCACGATATTCTTCCGACAGCCAGCGGGAGGAATCAATCGAAGGTCAGCTTCGGGAATGTACGGAGTATGCCGAACGAAACGGCATCACCATTCTCCGCAGCTATATTGACAGAGCGTTGTCTGCCAGAACCGCAGACCGGCCGGAATTTCAAAATATGATAAAGGACAGCGAGCAAAAGCTGTTCGATGTGGTGCTGATCTGGAAGCTCGACCGCTTTTCCCGCGACCGTTACGACAGCGCACACTATAAACGGATTCTCAAAAAGAACGGTGTCAAGGTCATCTCCGTAAAGGAGAACATCTCCGACGGGCCGGAGGGTATCATCCTTGAATCCATGCTGGAGGGCTACGCCGAATATTACTCCGCTGAGCTGTCCGAGAAGATACAGCGCGGACAGAAAGAGAACGCGCTCAAATGCAAAAACAACGGCGGAAATACGCCGCTGGGGTATGTGGTAGGCGCAGACGGTGTGCTTGCCGTCGATCCTCTGACCGCCCCGCTGGTAACGGAGATATTCACCCTCTATGACAGCGGCGAGAGCATCAGCGAGATCACGGCTTCGCTGAACGGACGTGGGCTGAAAACGAAAAAGGGCAAGGCGTTCAAAATCGGCGGGGTCAGTCTGATCCTCAAAAACAGGAAGTACATCGGCGAGTACCAGTATGGGAGCGTGATCATCCCCAAAGGAATCCCTGCAATCATTGACGATGACTTGTTTGACCGGGTGCAGCGGCGTATGGCGTTCAACAAAAAAGCCCCCGCCAAAGCCAAAGCGACGGAAGAATATCTGCTGACAACGAAGCTGTTCTGCGGAACTTGCGAACGGCTGATGGCCGGGGAAAGCGGCACCAGCAGCACAAAGGGCGTCAAACATTATTACTACAAATGCGGCGGTGCGAAGCGAAAGCTGGGCTGCAAGCGAAAATCTGTCAGAAAGCATTGGATCGAACGGGCGGCAGTCCTTGTGACGGTGCAGCGCGTATTGCAGGACGATGAAATCAGCCGCATTGCGGAAGCAATCGTGGCCTTGCAGGAAAAGGAAGATACCTCGCTCCCCGCCATGCGCCAGCAGTTGACTGAATGTGAAAAAGCCATTGACAATATGCTCAACGCCATTCAGATGGGCGTGCTCACCGCCTCCACAAAGGAGCGGCTGGAGAAGCTGGAAATGCAGCGGGAAGAGTTGAAGCTGTCCATATTGCAGGCACAGATGGCGAGGCCGCGCTACACGAAAGAGCAGGTAGTCAGTTGGATCAGCCGCTTCAAGTATGGCAACGTAGACGACCCGCAGTATCAGAAGCAGATCATCGACACGTTCATCAATTCCATCTATGTGTTTGACGATAAGCTGGTCTTTACCTACAACTTCAAGGACGGAACTGAAACGATCACACTTGCGGAAATTCAGGCGGCCTTCGGTTCGGATTTAACTCAAGTCGCTCCACCAAAACCTCACTTCTTCGGAAGTGAGGTTTTTTTGTTTCGCGCAAAAGAAAGCCATCGTGTCTTTCTCGGGAAAAAACAAAAAGAGGGAACGGAAAAACCGTTCCCTCTTTTTTCATCAGATAGTGGTTGCTTACTTGGCGCTCGCTGCACGGTAGAGGAAGGTGACGATCTGCGCTCTCGTGCAGTTGCTGTTGGGGGCGAAGGTCGTCGCGCTCATGCCGGAGGTCACGCCCTTTTCCACCGCCCAGTTGACGGCGGAGGCATAGTAGGCGCTCGCGGCAACGTCAGTAAACGCGCTCGCGGAAGCCGCGGCCGGACTGTTGTTCGCCTTCCAGAGGAAGGTAACGCTCTGGCCGCGCGTGACGGTCGCGTCAGGGGAGAAGGTCGTCGCACTCGTGCCGGTGGTCACCTTGTTTTCCACTGCCCAGGCGACCGCCTTTTCATAATAGGCGCCGCTCTTCACATCGGTAAAGGCCGTGGTCAGAGACTTCGGCTCGGGGCTGCCGGCAGCCTTCCACAGGAAGGTGACCATCTGGCCGCGCGTGCAGCTTGCGTTCGGGGCGAAGGTCGTCGCGCTCACGCCGGAGGTGACCTTGTTCTGGATCGCCCAAGCGACGGCGTCGGCGTAGTAAGCGCTCTCTGCAACGTCGGTGAACGGAAGCGCAACGGATTCGGAGCCGTCGTAGTTCTTGTCGCTCAGGACGGAGGAGAAGAGGAAGTTGCTGATATAGGCATACTCATCTCTCTGGTGCACCTTGTGGGTGAGGGAGTTGGCAAAGAGGACAACGTTCATGCCGTTTTCCTTGTAGGCAAAGCCCTGCACGCCACCGTTCATGTAGGCCTTGAAGCCGGCTGCGCGCTCGGCCGTATTCGTGGGAACGAAGCCCTCGGTCGGCGTTCTGGTCTTGTCGCTCTTGACGAGCACCGCTGCGTCGGCGGGGATCTGGGAGAAGTAGCCGAGGCCGTAGGCATAGAGAATGCCGTCGCCGTCAGCAATGTAGCTCGCGTTCACAAGGGTCTTATTGGGATAGACGACAGGCGTCAGGCAGTCCATCGCGCCGTCCAGCTCGGTGTATTCCACACCGGCGATGAGGTCGGAGGCGGAGGACGCCGCGGAATAGCTGTAACCGATGTAGGAAAGGCCGTTCTTCACGGCGGTCTTTGCGGCGGAATCCAGCTTCGAAGCGCCCGCAGCGGCATCTGCCTTGGCCACGTCGGAGGTCGTGGTAAAGCCCATGAGGTTCATCGCGGCGGTGTCGTAGTTCCAGCTTGCGCTCTGGCTGATCTGCGGCGCGTAGACAAAGCCCTTCTCGCTTTCAGCAGGCGTGCCGGGGACGTAGACGGTCGGGGACTTGGTGATGATCTTCGCCTTCACGCTCGTCTTGTCGACGCCCGTGGCAGAGAGCAGATACTTGCCCGCGACGGTCTGATAATCGGTGTAGGAGCAGATGAAGTCGCCCATGCAGTCGCCGGAGGTGACCATGCCGACGGTCTTGCCGGCCTTCAGAAGCTCGTTGACGGCGGCGGTGGAATCCTCGGAGGCGTTGGAGATGATGACGTCCTTATCCCTCTCGCCCGCGAAGTAAGAGGTCAGGCCCTTCATGTAGGCGAGGGCGTCATCGTGATCCATGGGGCTGCCGCAAACGGCAGAGATGGTCTTGTAGGCGGCAGGCTCGGCCACGGTGACCATGTCGAAGCCGCGCGTTTCATTGAAGGAGGTGATACCCTCGGAGTAGAGGATCGTCCAGCTGTTGATGAGCGTGCCGTCATAGAGCGCGCCGTTGGCGACAGAGCGCTTGGCCTGATACATCGAGACGATCATCGTACCGGCGGGATAGGTGACGCCATCATAGGTGAAGTCCTTCTCGGTCACATTGACCTTGACGTCGTTTCTCGTGAGCCACTCCATCATGTCAGAAGCGGCCTGGAGGTTGGTCTGGTTCTCGCCGTCGAGCGGAATGATGTAGCACTCGGGATAGAAGTTGCCGTTCTGACCCTTGCCGGTGTACTCGGGACGGAAGAGGTCCATCTCCGCGCCCTCGACATCGTTCTGGTCGCACAGCCACTGGCCGACCAGCTCAAAGGCATCGGAGTTAAAGTTCTTCACGCCGCGCTGGAAGATGGTGACCTGGGATTCAAGATAGGAAAGCTTCTCCGCGGCAACATAAGCGGCGTTGCCGAGGATACCGTACTGCGCCGCCTGAGCGGTATCGTCGTTGTAGGCGGGCAGCTCAACGGTATAGGCAACGGTGCCCTGCAGCATGGCGAACTGAGGGGTGTAGCTCGTGGACATATCGTCCCACGGGTCTTCCCAGTAGGTCTCCGTGCCGCTGCCGGTATAGGTGAGGTAATCGCGCTGGGGAATCACATAGCTGTTGTAGCCATCGTTGTTGGCGACCGCCGCGATGCCGAGCGCCTCGCCGCCGGTGATGAGGTGGTTGGCGAGCAGGTCATACTCGAAGTTCGGCTCGTGCGGGGGATCGCAGGGCTCGCACTGGAAGGACTGCACGCGGCCGTGGAACTCGGCGAGCGATATGGGGTTGAACGTGCCGATGAGCTGCTGCATGTTGGCCGTCTCACTCGTGGTCTGGAAGGAGTTGTCGCGGTTGAGGTCGTAGCCGTTGGTGGAGTGTCTCGTCAGATAGGTACGGCCGTCGACGTTCTCCTCGGGGACAAGGACAAAGAACACGTCGGACAGCAGCTCGTCCTTGACGTTTACAGTGTTGCTCTTCACGGTGTAATACTTTTCAAGGTCGACCTTGCCGGACTTGCCGTTGTTGTCAGCGGACAGGTAGCCGAGGTAGCTGGCTGTATCCTTGACGAGGTCGGGAACGGCAACGCTGCCCTCCGCGCCGACAGGACCCATCTCTTCCTTGAGTTCTTTTTCACCCGCGGCGGTGAAGCCGGTGAGCGTCTTGTAGTCGATGCTCTTTTCGCTCGTGATCATCTTGGCGAAATCGAGCACGCCGTCGGTCGCGGCGACCTCGTCGGGGTGGATGTTGGAGTACATCACGGGCACGCGGATATCGTCGAGCTTGCCGGACTTGATGTCGGCGAGCACGGCGTCAGGCTCCGTCTCGGCCCGCTCGGCGAGGGCGAGCCACTTCGTCACGCTCGCCTTGGAGTCGGCGACGATCAGATAGGGCATATCGCGCCCCGCGGTGGACTGGCCCATGGAGAATCTTTCCACATAGAGGCCGTTCTTCGTGCCGTTCGCCGCGATCGTGTCGAGCTCCTTGTAGATCTCCCACATGGTGTTGAAGTTCTCATACGGCGCGACCTTGACAGGTGCGGAGCCGATCGACTTGCCGCTATTTTTGGCCGTCAGGTCAAAGTAGCCGCAAAGGTCGATGTAGTAGCTGCCGTTCACATGGGGCACGCTGTAGTCGGGTGTCGTCTCGCCGGTTCTGCGGTTGGTGGAATAGAAGTAGTTGTTCACATGGAAGCTCACGTCGAGCACGGCCTTGCCGTTTTTCTCGTTCGCCGTCAGCTTGATGTCTGTGAACTGGTGTTCGTCCTTGCCCTCGGTCATCCAGCTGTCAAGATCCCCGCCCGCATAGGCGTAGGGGAAGAGCTCTTCGTTGACATAGGGGCGGGAATCGTCACGCTCCAGCGCGAGCGTGACCGTCCCGGCATCGATCGCCGCGGCAAGCGCATCACGGCTCATGCCGGAAACGGGAATGGAAAGGGAAACGTCCTTCCCCTCCTTGCCTGTGACAAGCGTGATGGTCGCGTCCACATTGAATTTGGTGCCGAGGAGCGCATCGCCCTTGGGGTTCATGTCCTGGAAGCTGACTGCCGCCGCGGAATTGACCGCGAGCGAAAGCGTCAGCACCAGTGCCAGTAAAAGCGAAAACGCCTTTGCGGCATATGAATGCTTCGTCATAATTCTTCCTCCTGTATTGTTCTTTCGCCGTTTCCGTCTCCGGCAAAGAGAGATTGTACATAGTGTAGCTCAATAAAAATAACAAGTCAACCGTTTATTTCGCGCAAAATATTCAAGCATTTTTATAAAAGCGAATATTATTCCATTCATTTTGTGCAGTACAGCACTTTTCAGAACGGGAAGTTTCGTATTTTCTCCCACTTTCGTTCGCCAGAAAGGAAGTTTATGCGTTTCGTGGGCGTCGGAGAAAGATTGAAAAAGAAACGGCTGCGCGCTATAATAAGGGCAATACGATGATTGTCAGGAGGGGTAGGGCATGCGGCTGCAAAGCGCTGTTTTTACTTTGGAGGATACGCTCTTCACGCCGGACGGCGCGGCGCGCGAGGGGCTGGACAAGGCGCTCTCTCTTTTCAAGATGGAGGGCGTGTGGCTCGGCGCGGTGACGGCCATGCGCGCCGAGGACGCGCAAAGGGCGCTTGACCGGGCAGGACTTTCGTCCTATTTCCGCTTCGTGCTGACGGAATCCGTCGCCCTGTGCGGCGTTTACAGCGGCACGATGTTTGAGCGCGCGATGAAGCGTCTGCACGCACGGAAGGAGGACACGGTCGTCTTTTCCGGCACGCTTGCGGGCATTGAACAGGCCAAGGCGGCAGGCTTCCGCACGGTGGCGGTATCCGGCAGCGCCGGCGCCGCCGACTGGGCGGCCATACAGAAGGAAGCCGATCAGGCGATTCTGCATTACGGCGAGTTTTTTGCGCAGATGACGTAAAAACTGGGTAAAACCGGCAAAATTTAGCATTTCTCAGTTGCAGTTTTTCCGAACTATGGTATGATAGAAGAACGATCACCGGAAAGGGAGGGACTGTGCAATGTCAGATTTTTACTCAGCAATCGTCTTTCTTTCCGCTTTTATTATGATCATCATGGTTCTGCTGGTACGGAGCAACGATCTGGTGGAGTACAGCGAAAAGCAGACCATTTACACCATTTCTGTGCTGGTGATCGCCGGCGATGCAAGCGAATAAAAAAAGGGTTCAGGTAAAAACCTGAACCCTTTTTATCATGTTTACGACTTTGATGTCTCCTCCTGCGGGCGGATCTTACCGCCGAGAGCGGCAAGCACCGCGCCTAAGACGGCGCACACCGCGCTCCAGATCATCTCCCCCGAAGAGGCGAAGCCCGTCGGAATAATGGCAAGCGTGGAGGCAAGCACAACGCCGATGACGGCGTGATAGGCGAGGGGATAGTGCGCATCGAAGAGCTTGCTCACAAGGCGCGCAAACAGCGCGACCACACCGCACATGCCGATCGTCCACGGAAGGAGAACGGAAAGATCAAGGTGCGTGATGCCGTCGACCATCGGCGTGAGCAGTCCCACGGCCATTAAAATAGAGGACGAGGTCATGCCGGGGATAATGAAGCTGAAGCCCCACAGCACGCCGCAGAAGAGGAAGCCGCCGAAATTCGCCGGCAGCTCGGAAAAGGAGCCGAAGCGGACGGCCATCAGCACGGCAAAGAGCGCGAGAAAACTGACCGAGAGCGACAGATACGCCCCCCTGCGCCGTCCCTGTGCGCCCGCCTCTCGCCAAAGCTCGGGCAGCGTGCCGAGAATGAGACCGATGAAAAGGCAGGTTGCGACGGTTTCCGACTGGTGAAACAGCGCGAGGATCGCGCCCCCGCCGCCTAAGAAACCGAGCACCCAACCGATGCCGACGGCGAAGAGCATGCGCCAGTAGCGCGGAAAAGCGCGCTTCGGGTGCGTGAGAAGCTCCATCGCGGGGCGGTAGATGCCGAAGATGACCGCGAGCACCCCGCCGGAAATGCCCGGCAGGATCGCGCCCGCGCCGATGATGACGCCTTGCAGCACGCGGAGAATGCAGTTTTTTGTCTGGGTATTTTTCATAAGATCGTCTGTTTCGTTTCTGCGCTCAAGGGAGCATTTGGAAAAATGCAGCGCGGCTCAGTAGCCCTTTTTGCGGTCGACAAGGTGGTGCAGCGGACGGCCCGCGGCGTAGTTCTCGAGGTTCTCGCAGAAGAGCGCGACATTGCGCTCGCAGGTGTAGCCAAGCGTCATATTGCCCGCGACGTGCGGCGTGAGCAGGAGATTTTTTGCCTTTCGCAGCGGGTGATCGGCGGGCAGCGGCTCGGGCACGACCACATCAAGCGCCGCGCCGGCAAGGTGGCCGGAATCGAGGGAGGCGATGAGTGCGTCCTGATCGATGGCCGTGCCGCGCCCGACATTGACGACGTACGCGCCCTCGGGCAGCAGCGCCATGCGCGCTGCGTCCAGGATATTCACCGTGTCGCTCACCGAGGGCAGCGACATGAAGAGAAGGTCGGTCTCCGGCAGGAGCTGATCAAGCTCCGTGACGGGATAGACCTTGTCAAAGTCCTCGTTCGCGCGGCCGCTGCGGCTCACGCCGATGAGGCTTGCCGGGTGGAACGCACGCACACGGCGGGCAAATTCCGTGCCGATGTCGCCCGCGCCGAGGCAGGTGACGCGCGCGCCGTGGAGCGAGCGGATACCGCCGGGCAGCACGCGCCAGTCACCCTCGCGGATCACCTCGGTGTATTCAAGCTCGCGGCGCAGCAGCATCAGCGAGACCATGACCGAATGCTCGGCGATGGTCGTACCGTAAGCGCCCGAGGCGTTGGTGAGCAGGCAGTCGGGATTCTGATAGAGCTCGTCGCGGCAGAAGCGGTCGATGCCCGCCCAGCAGCTTGCGTACCACTTGAGGTGCTTCGCCCCCGCGATGACCCTCTGCGAAGGGTGTCCGTAGAGAATGGTGCAGTCGTCCACGTTGCCCGCCGCCGCCTTGGACGAGGGGAAGAATACGATGTCATAGCCGCAGCGCGCGGCAGTGTCGCGCAGGGTCTTTTCGTATGCGGGGGTCAGAAAGTCGATGATGACGCCGATTTTTTCACTCATGCTGCAATTCCTCCAAAATTCGTTCCGCAACGCGCAGGCCGTCGGCCGCGGCGCTCATGATGCCGCCGGCGTAGCCCGCGCCCTCGCCGCAGGGATAGAGCCCGCGCAGAGCGGACTGGTAGCTTTCGCTTTCGCGCACGATGCGCACAGGGGACGAAGAGCGCGTCTCCACCGCCGTCAGCACGGCGTCGGGAGAATCAAAGCCCCGGAGCTTTTTCCCCAGCAGGGGGATCCCCTCCTCAAGCGCCTCGCAGACAAAGGGCGGGAGACAGTCGTGCAGGTCGCACCAGCGAACATCGGGCCGATAGGTCGGCGCGACGCTTCCTGCGCCCGTGGACGCGCGATGGGCAAGAAAATCCTCCACCCGCTGCGCGGGCGCGCGATAGCCGCCTCCGCCGAGGCGGTAGGCCGCGTCCTCCAGCGTGCGCTGGAAGGAAACGCCCGCAAGGGTATCGTCCGAGGGGAAATCCTCGGGCGTGACGGAGACGAGAAGTCCGCCGTTGATGTTCACGCCGTCGCGCGCGAACTCGCTCATGCCGTTCGTCACGACGCGGTTTTCTTCCGACGCCGCGGCGACGACCTCGCCGCCGGGACAGACGCAGAAGGAGAACACGCCGCGCCCTTTCCCTGTGTGGCAGGAGAGCTTATACGATGTGGGCGGAAGGCCGGGCGTGCCCGCCGCCGCCTTATACTGCGCCGCGTCCATGTCGCGCTGGCGGTGCTCGATGCGCACGCCGACAGCGAAGGGCTTCGGCTCCATCGGTACCCCCCGCTCGCGCAGCATCTCGAAGGTATCGCGCGCGCTGTGACCGGGGGCAAGGACAACATGGCGCGCAGGGAGAACATAGTCCCCCTCTGGGGAGGAAACGCGCAGCGCGCGGACGCTGCCGCCGTCCATGTCAATATCCGTAACCCTATGGGAAAAGCGCACCTCTCCGCCGCGGTCGATGATCTCGCGGCGGAGGTTTTGCAGCACGATGTAGAGCCTGTCCGTGCCGACGTGGGGCTTGGCGTCGAGCAAAATATCCCCGCTCGCGCCGAAGCGGACAAATTCCTCTAAAATAAATCCGTGGCGCAGATCTTTTGTGCCGGTGTTGAGCTTGCCGTCGGAAAATGCACCCGCGCCGCCCTCGCCGAACTGCACGTTCGACGATAGATCCAGCTCTCCCGTGTGCCAGAAGCGCTCAACGTCCTGCTTTCGCTGCTCGACGGCGCGCCCGCGCTCCAATAAAATGGGTCTTGCACCGCAGCGGGCAAGCAGCAGCGCGCAGAAAAGTCCCGCAGGCCCCGCGCCGACGACAACGGGGGAGACCGCCGGCGCGCCAATGGGCGCGGGCGGGGCATAGCGCCTGGGCGCGTAGGGCTGCACATTTTTATTCTTGCAGCGCTTCAAGGCCGCCGTTTCGTTTTTGACCTCGACCGCGCAGGAGCAGACGAGCTTCACGCCCTCGCGCGCATCGATCGAGCGGCGCAGGAGCTGCACGGAGGAAATTTCCGCCGCGCTCACGTGCAGCGCGCGCTCACAGGCTGCGCGCAGAGCCTTCTCGTCTGCACCCACAGGGAGCTTCAAATTGTCGATGCGAAGCATCTTGCGCCGCCTCCTTTTTCTCAGATGGCTCTCATTTTAGTATGGCGGGACGCAAATCGCAAGGGCAATCGTGTGAATATCACAGAAACTTAAAATTTGCGCGCCGGAATTTAAGAAATTGCCAAATACCGTTCAAGAATTATACATAAATATCCCCTATGATAGCAGCATCGAAAGGCAAAGGACCGCAGATGCGGAAACCGTTTCACAGGAGGCCAGAACCATGTACGAAGACGAAAACAACCTGTATCATTACAGCTATCGCAAGGGGAATGAGTACGATCCCAACGTCCCCATCGACACAAAGAACTATGCCGACGAGCCGTCGGATCAGAACCGCGGCAGCGGCAAGAAGAAGGGCACCGCCAAGATCGTTGCGCTTGCGCTGGTGTGCGCGCTCGTCGGCGGGCTTGTCGGCGCGGGCGCAAGCAGCGCCGCCGCCAAGGTGAACCACACGAGCGTGCAGGTCAGCGACCGCGAGGTCGCGCAGGTGCAGACCGTCAAGGTGGACGGCAAGACGCAGATGACGATGCCGGAGGTCTATGCCTCGAACGTCAACAGCGTGGTGTCCATCAACGTTTCCGCCACGACCAACTACTTCGGCCAGACCGTGCAGACCGCCGCGAGCGGCACGGGCTTTTTCATCACGGAGGACGGCTACATTCTCACGAACCACCACGTCATCTCTGATGCGAGCAGCGTGAAGGTAACGCTCTACAACGGCGAAACGTATGACGCGACCGTCATCGGCAGCGATGAGGATTACGATATCGCCGTCATCAAGGTGGAGGCCACCGACCTCCAGCCCGTTACCCTGGGCGACAGCGACACCCTGCAGGTCGGCGACTGGGCAATCAACATCGGCAACCCGCTGGGCTTCACCAAGACCACGACGGTCGGCGTCGTCAGCGCTCTGAACCGCGCGATTGAGTCCGAATCCTACGACAAGTATGGCCGCAAGTCCACCATCACCAACGCCATGATTCAGGTGGACGCCGCGATTAACTCCGGCAACTCCGGCGGCGGCATGTTCAATGTGAATGGCGAACTGATGGGCATCCCGACGCTGAAGTACACCGGCTCGTACTACTCCGGCAGCACCGTCGAGGGCATCGGCATGTGCATCCCGATTAACTCCGCCAAGCCCCTGATTAACAAGGTGCTCTCCGGCGAAATCACCTTCACCGCGCCCGAAGCGCTGGATAACAGCGATGACAACAAGGCGGATAGCAA
>OHBW01001101.1_pt1 | contig 11244 bp, 10 predicted proteins | sample 1577411 | NCBI WGS metagenome assembly OHBW01 (sample SAMEA3879534, study PRJEB24766) | human gut metagenome | biome: human-associated habitat; feature: feces | place: USA | collected 1985/1987 | reverse complement strand
GCTTGAGGAGCTGGAAAAGGAGAACGCAGCCTCCCACGCCGCCGAAGCCTCCGCCAGCGCAGCCCCCGCGCCCAAGGCAGAGGAGGCCAAGGACGAGGAGCCTCAGGAGCTTATAGACTTTGACACCTTCTGCAAGGTAAAGATGAAGACCGCCAGGGTCATAGACTGCAAGTTCGTCGAGAAGAGCAAGAAGCTTCTGCAGTTCACGCTGGACTGCGGCGAAGCCCAGCCCCGCACCATACTTTCCGGCATTCGCAAGTGGTATTCCGAGCCTGAGAAGCTCATAGGCCGCACGGTGGTCATCGCGGCGAACCTTGCCCCCCGGAAGATAGCCGGCATAGAAAGCCAGGGCATGATACTTTCCTCCATAACCGATGATGGCGAGGGGGAGACCCTCTCCATGCTCACCGTAATGGAGCCGGAAAGCATCCCCGGCGGAAGCGAAATTGGATAGAGCTTACAGCACGCAAAAAGGAGCGGCATTCACCGCTCCTTTTATGCTGTCGTTTGTTATTTGATTGCGTCTACAAGCACATATCCGACGGTGTTGGAGATGTCGCTCCTCTGTACCTGAACGTATGCCCAGGAGCTGCCGGGGGTGTAGCTCCTAACTATCACCCTGTCGCCGGGGTACAGGTCAAAGATCTGTGTGCTGGAGGTGCTGGGAGAGGAGTAGATCCACGTCTTGTAGTTGGGTGAATACTGGCCGCCCACGGTGAGCTCCGCGTTGGGCAGGCAGCTTCCGCCGCTGTAGTCGATCCTCGCGCCGCAGTTGGGGCAGTAGGAGTTGCCGTAGGTTATCTCCTTGCCGCACCTGCCGCAGTAGTACTTATTGCCCTGGCTGCTGCCGCCGGGATTGTAGCTGCCGCCCTTCTGGGTGAGGTACAGGCTGCTACAATAGCCCTGCACGCCGGTGCGGGTCTTTACGGAGATCCACTTGCCGCTGGTCTGGCCGGTGAAGGTCACAGCCTGTCCGGTCAGGCTGGCGATGGGGATCAAAAACCGCAGGGTGCTGCCGCTTTCGCAGCAGTCCACCGGGGCGGTCAGGGGCAGAAAATGACCAAGCCCCTGCACAGTGGCATTGTCCGCGCCGGTGTCCACGGCGGCGCACAGCTGCGCGGCAGCGGACAGGGTGGCAGAGATGTCCTTGCTGAATTCCAGATGGGTGATGTGAGAGCGCCCCACGGCCAGCGCGGCGCACAGCACGGCGCGGTGCGCCATGCTTTTGCTGGGCGGCGCGGCGATCACGCCCCCGATGCCGCCGGGGGAAGGTCTGATGGTTACAAGCATAGCGGTGTTATCCTTTTTCTCGCCCATGTATCAGTACTGCACCAAAGCCTTCCCCCGGTCGGGGGAAGGTGGCTGCGAACGCAGAGAGCAGACGGATGAGGGCGCTGGTAGCTGGCGCTTTTCCTGAACAGGAAAGCGTTTTTACATCTCCCGGCCGATAGCCCAAGCCACCTGACGGCACTTTGCCATAGCCTGTGCAAAGGCGTCCGGGGTCAGGCACTGTGCGCCGTCGCTCCATGCGTGCTGTGGGTCGTAGTGGACCTCCACTTCCAGACCGTCGGCACCGGCGGCCACGGCGGCGATCATCATGGGCTCCACCAGATTGGCCTTGCCGGTGGCGTGGCTGGGGTCTACCACGATGGGCAGATGGGTCTTTTCGTGGATGATGGGCACAGCGGAGAGATCCAGCGTATTGCGGGTGTACTTTTCAAAGGTGCGGATGCCGCGCTCGCAGAAGATGACCTGCTCGTTGCCGCCGGCCATGATGTACTCGGCGCTCATGATCCACTCCTCGATGGTGTTGCACAGGCCGCGCTTGAGCAGCACGGGCTTGTGCATTTTGCCCACGGCCTTGAGCAGCTGGAAGTTCTGCATATTGCGTGCACCGATCTGCACCACGTCCACATACTCCTCAAACTCCGGGATGCGGTCCTCGCTCATCAGCTCGGAGACGATGGGCAGGCCGGTGGCTTCGCGAGCCTTTACCATGTCTAAGATGCCCTCGGTCTCAAGACCCTGAAAGGCATAGGGAGAGGTACGGGGCTTGTAGGCGCCGCCGCGGAACAGCGTTGCGCCGCCCGCCTTGACCCCCTGCGCGATGCGCAGAGCCTGCTCGGCGTTTTCGATGCTGCACGGGCCCGCCATGACGGCGATTTTTTCCTTGCTGCCGATCTTCACGCCGCCGCAGTCGATGACCGAGTCTGCGGGGTGGAACAGACGGTTTGCGCGCTTATAGGGCGCAGACACGCGGGTAACGTTGTCGATCCACGGGTTTGCCAGCACGTCCCGCTCGTCGATCTTGGTGGTGTCGCCTACCAGACCGAACACGTTGTAGTCCTTGCCGGTGATCAGGGTCACGTCCAGACCCTGCTTTTCGAATTTGTCAACGATCTTTTCCAGCTCCTCTTTGGGAGTGCCTTTTTTGGTGGAGATGATCATGGGAGGTCGTTCCTTTCCTGTTTGTTTTACATCACGATATGCGCCTTAGAGGAGCCATCGGTGCGCAGCAGCTGCGCCAGCCAGATGCAGGCGTGCAGGTAGCCCTGCGGGCCCTCGCCGATAAAATGCCCCTGACAGCCAAAGGACACCACGTCCGTTTTGCGGAAGGGCTCGCGCTCGTCCGGGGCGTCCAGCATCACCTCTACGGCGGGCACGCTGCACAGCCGCAGCGCGTCCAGAATGGCCACGCTGTAATGGGCGTAGCCGCCGGGGTTCAGCACAATGCCGTCCACCCGCCCGGGGGCAGACTGGATCTCGTCGATCAAATCGCCCTCGTGGTTGGACTGACAGATATCCGTTTCAATGCCAAGCTGGTCGCAGCCCGCCTGCACATAGTCCATCAGGCCGGTGTAGTCCACTTCGCCGGGCACGCCGGGCTCAGACCAGCGCGCCAGATTGATGTTTGGCCCGTTAAGAATCAAAAATTTCATCCAGTGCCTCCTGTGCAGCTGCCAGCGCCTCGGCCAGCGTGCCGGTGTTAGAAATCACCGCATCTGCGGCGGCAAGGTACAGCGGGCGGCGCTGGGCTTCCATGGTGCGCAGCGCCTCGGCGCTGGAAGAAAGCGGACGGTTGCCGCCCACAGCCAGCGCTTCCACCGGCCGGTCGATGAACAGCACCACGCCGTTCTGGTGCAGGGCCCGCAGATTTTCGGGCCGCTTCACCACGCCGCCGCCGCAGGAGAGCACAAGCCCCTTTTCATTGCCGAAACGGGCGATCTGCGCGGCTTCCTTTGCCCGGAAGCCCTCTTCGCCCTCGGCGGCAAAGATATCCGGGATGCTGCGTCCGTCTGCCTTGACGATCTCCTCGTCCAGATCCACAAGCGGTCTGCCCAGCTGCTTTGCCAGCAGGCGGCCAAGGGTGGATTTGCCGCAGGAGGGCATTCCCACAAGGGCGATGTTCAGCGTCTCGCGGCGCAGCGCGGCGGTAATGCGCCGCACCTCGCCCGGGGCGTCCTCGAACTTGCGGCCAAGGAAGTATTCGGCGGCATACACCGCCTGTGCCACCAGCATCTCCAGCCCGCCTACGGCTATCGGCACACCGGCGTCCTCGGCGCGGAGGATGAGTTCGGTCTTGTTGGGGTTATAGACCACGTCCACCACGGCTTCCAGCCCGGGCATGGCGGCGACGTCCAGACTGCACACGCCCACGTTGGGGTACATCCCGGCGGGGGTGGTGTTGAACACCACCTGTGCGCCGCTGTGCACGGCTTCGGCGTAGCTCAGCTCGCCCTTTTCCGGGTCGGGGGTGCGGCTGACCGTCAGCACCTTGTCAGCGCCCTTGTCCAGTGCCACCGCGCGGGTGGTGTTGTGGGTGCCGCCGGTGCCCAAGATGAGCACAGTCTTGCCCGCAAGCTCCACGCCGTGGGCTTCGCACAGGTGGGCAAAGCCCAGATAATCGGTGTTGTAGCCGTAGAGCAGGCCGTTTTTATTCACCACCGTGTTCACCGCGCCGATGGCGCGGGCGCGGGGGTCGATGAAGGAGCAGTACTCCATCACCAGCTTTTTATAGGGAATGGTCACATTGATGGCCTTGAACTGCCGCCGCTGCAAAAAGGCGCGGGCGTCTGCCTCGGTGGGCAGGGGGCACAGCTCGTAGCTGTACCCGCAGAGCAGTTCATGGATGGTCTTGGAGTAGGAGTGTCCCAGCTTGCCGCCAATCAGTCCGTATTCCATCTCAGTCCTCCTTCCGGTAGCCGGTGGGGTCGGTCATCCACCGGGCACCGTACCGGGCGGTGAGCAGATCGCCCACCGCAAGGGCGGCAGCGCAGGTCTGCACGATGGCGGCCCGGGGCACGATGCAGGGGTCGTGCCGCCCCTGAATGGACAGTTGTGCGTCCTTTTTTGCGATGTAGTCCACTGTATCCTGCTGCTTATAGATGCTGGGGGTGGGCTTGATGGCGGTGCGGAACACCACCGGCATCCCGTTGGCGATGCCGCCGTTGATGCCCGCGTTGTGGTTGGTGGCGGTGACCACCGCGCCCTCTGCCGTCATGCGGAAGGCGTCGTTCGCCTCCGAGCCGCGCAGCCCGGCAAAGCCGAAGCCGGTGCCGAACTCGATGCCCTTGACCGCCGGGATGGAAAAGGCAAGGTGGGCGATCTCGCTCTCCACGCTGTCAAAGTAGGGCTCGCCGATGCCGGCGGGCAGGCCGAGAATGGCAGTTTCCAGCACGCCGCCCACGCTGTCGCCCTCGGCACCGGCGGCGCGGATGGCGGCTTTCATGGGTTCTTCTACGGCGGCATCCAGCACCGCAAAGCCCTCGGTCTTACTGGCAAGCGTCTCCACCTGTGCCGCAAGGGCGGCGGGGTCGTCCAGTGCAAAGGGGGTATCTGCAAGACCAGCGCACCGGGCGATGTGGGTGGTGATATCAATGCCTGCCCGCTGCAATGCGGCAAGCACGATGCTGCCGCCCGCCACCAAAGCAGCGGTCACCCGGCCGGAAAAATGCCCGCCGCCCCGGGCGTCCTGAAAGCCGTGGTACTTGGCGTAGGCGGTAAAGTCCGCGTGGCCGGGGCGCAGCAGGTCGGCGGTCTTGGCGTAGTCGCCGCTGCGGGTGTTCTGGTTTTCGATCATCAGGGCAATGGCGGTGCCGGTGGTGTGGCCGTTCACCACACCGGACAGCAGCTGCACCGCATCTGCCTCCACCCGGGGGGTGGAAAGGCCGTCGCCCCGGGCACGGCGCTTATCCATGCAGGCGGCGAGAAAAGCCTCGTCCACCGGCACACCGGCGGCCATGCCGTCCAGCACCGCGCCCACGGCGCGGCCGTGGCTCTCGCCGAAGATGGTCAGCGAAAGGTCGCTGCCAAAGGTATTTTTCATGGGTCAGTCCTCCATGCCCAGCAGCGGGCGCAGCCCCTCCACAGGGATGGTCTCGGCGCGCCAGCAGCCAAGGCCGGGCACCTTGATGATTGTGATCTGTCCGTCCTGTGCTTTTTTGTCGTGCAGCATCTCGGCCAGCACCTTTTCCTTATCGTAGGCGGTGCGGGTGGGCAGGCCTAAGCGGCGGTACACGCCGCGCACCCGCTTTTGCAGCGCCTTGGATTCGATCATGGGCAGCATGCCCAGCGCCACGCACTCGCCGTGGAACAGGCCGGTGGTGCGGCGTCCCTTGATGCCCTTCACGGCCTCGATGCCGTGGCCGATGGTATGGCCGAAGTTCAGCGCTTTGCGCATGCCCTGCTCGGTCTCGTCCTGCTCCACGATGCTCTTTTTAAAGCGCAGGCTGCGGCAGATGATGTCGCCGATGCGGTCGTCCACGTCCTCTTTTTCAAAGATGGAGAACAGCTCCGGGTCGGCCAGAAGCCCGGCCTTGACCGCCTCGGCCAGACCGTTGATGAAGTGGCGGCGGGGCAGGGTGGACAGGGTGTCCGGGTCCACGATGACCAGCTTGGGCTGCCAGAAGGCACCCACGATGTTCTTGGTGTCGCCCAGATCCACGGCGGTCTTGCCGCCGATGGAGGAATCGATCATGGAAAGGGTGGTGGTGGGGCAGTTGATAAAATCGATGCCGCGCATATAGATGGAAGCGGCAAAACCGGCAAGGTCGCCCACTACGCCGCCGCCTACGGCTACCACAAGGTCGCCCCGGCCCATGCCGAAGTCCAGCATCTGCCGCAGCACGGTCTCCAGAATTTTAAAACTCTTGCTGGCCTCGCCCTGCGGCACGGTGATGATGGTGGCATCCTTGCACTGGTCGGCTACCATCTGGGCGTACTGCGCGGGCACACCGCTGTCGGTGACCACCGCCACCCGGCGGTCCAGCCGGGCGAACTGATACAGGTTTTCCAGCGAGCCGCGCTTGACGATGATGTCGTAGCTGCGCTCGCCCAGATTCATGGTCAGTTTGGTTCCGATAAAATCACTCATTTTGTATACACTCCTAACAGCCGCACCGTCCGGCAGGTGCGGTCAAGCTCGCGCAGCAGCGCGGCGGTCTCGCCGGCGGCGGCATCGCCCACCAGCTCTACATAAAAATAATATTCAAAGGGAACGTGCGGCATGGGGCGGCTCTTGATGGACTCCATATTGAAGCCGCTGGCACCGATGACCTGAATGACCTCCGCCAGCTTGCCGGGCTTGTTATCCACCGTGAACAGCAGCGAGAACCGGTTGCCCGCCGTGGGCTTTTCGCGGCTGAGCACGATGAACCGGGTGGTGTTGTCGCCGTCGGTATTGATGTTAGGCACCAGAATTTCCAGCCCGTACAGGGCGGCAGTCTCGGCGCTGGCAATGGCGGCCTTTGTCGCATCGCCGCTTTCAGCCACGAACTTTGCAGCCATAGCGGTGTTTGCCATGGCGGTGGCGGGCAGACGGAACTGCTTTAAAAAGGTCTCGCTCTGAGCGATGGCCTGCTGGTGGCTGTACACGGTGCGCAGCTGGGAAAGCTGGGTGCCCGGCAGCACCAGCAGGTTCTGGGAGATGGGCAGGTCGTACACGTCCACCACCCACAGCTCCGGGTGGTTATAGCACAGGTCCAGCACGGCGGAAACGTCCCCGGCGTGGCTGTTTTCAAAGGGCACTACGCCGTGGGCAGCTTCGCCGGAGGCCACGGCCTCGAATACCTCGTCCCATGTGGAGTAGCTCACGGCCTCGGCGTGGGGGAACAGCGCCTTGAGGGCGATGTGGGCAAACGCCCCCTCCACCCCCTGATAGGCGGCGCGGCTCTGCCCCAGCACGGCAGCCTCGTACTGCTTGGCGATGTCCATCATGTGCTGGACGTGGTCTTTATAGTAAGGGCGCAGCGCGGGCTGCTGAATGCGGGCTGCGGCCTTTTCCAGCACGGCGGCCTCCCGGGCGGCATCGTAGATGGGCAGACCGTGCGCCCGCTTATATTCGGCCACCTGTAAAACAGCAGCCATCCGGCGCTCGAACAGCGCAGCCAGCTGCGCATCCACCGTGTCGATCTCGGCACGGGCTTGTTCCAGTGCGTCCATGGGGGTCACATCCTTTTTGGTCGGTTTTTGCGGGGATACCTAGTAAGTATACCATAACCGGGACAGAGAAACAACAAACCGCCCTCCATTTGAGGGTGGAGAAAATTTCAAATCAGCCATGGGTAAAAAGACAAAAATAGAAAACAGAGGCTCTCCGGTCATCGCCTGCGGCGACGACCGGAGAGCCTCTCAATCGCTGTTTTTATTTTTCAAGATATCCTCCCAGCTGCGGGCTTTACCGTAATAGCGCCCATAGGGGTTATCAAGGTCTGCGGCGCGGAGAACAGGCGGCGCGGGCGGCTGGGGCTTTGGGGGGCGGTCAAAGGTGAACCGTGCGGCGGGGCCGCCGGCTTTGATGCGGAAGCGCATCTCAGTGCCCCTCCCCGGCGGTGGAGACAGCCCCGGCGGTCAGGTTTGCCCAAAGGGGCTCGCTGTTTTCCAGCAGGGAAGCCGATTCCTTCAGCCATGCGCCCCGGATGCCGATATAGTAATCTGCCAGCAGCTGCTGGCTGTCGCCGCTGGCGCTCTGCACCGCGTCCGAGGTGTAGCTGCCCAGCGCCATCCCGGTCAGCACCGGGCAGTCCGTCCAGCGGTAGACCATGTTCCACCAGTCGCTGTCGGCATCGGACTTGGGCAGATGGCCGTCCAGATACCGCAAAGTGCCGGTGGTCTGCTGGAAGCCTGCGGGGTCGTAAAGGATAAAGATGGAACTGAGCGAACTCTGGATATCGGTGGAAAGCTTGGTGGTGCCTGCCATATCCAGATAGGCGTCCGAGTCCTCACTGTTGAAAGCCATGGTGTACTGGTTCAGCTTTACCACCACCTTGCCGTCGCCGTTGCAGTCCTCGCCGTAGGCGGCAAGCTGCTCTTGCAGGGCGGTGACGGTGGCTTCGGGCAGGTAGTAGGGGCTGACCACCGCAATGTTGTAATCCGGGTGGGTGGTCAGGAAATACTGCCCGATAAAGCAGTACGCCACGAACGCACCCGCAATGCCGAAGATGAGCACCCATTTCAGGTTGTAGTCCCACCAGTTTGCCCAGCGCTCCCTGCGGCTGTACTGCCGCTGTTTGCGGGGCTTGAGGTCCTTGGGGTCAATGTCGCGTTCGTAACGGTAGCTTGCCATAAAATAGTTCTCCTGTGTGATGAAACGGGCGGGAAAGGCTGTTACTTCAGGGCAGCCAGAATGCTTTGGCGCACGGCGTCGGGCAGCTGTTTCTGCTCGGCCTTGCTCATGCCGGCGGTCTGGATGGGCGACATGATCTTGATGCGCACACTGCCCGGGCGGCAGCGGTTGCCGTTTGTCTCGAACAGGGCGCGGGCACCGGTCACAGCCACCGGCACCACCGGGGCACCGGTCTTGACCGCAATGCGGAAAGCACCGGCCTTGAACTCGCCTGCGCCGCCCTCTTCGCCCTTGTAGCGGGTGCCCTCGGGGAAGATGACGAAGCTGCGGCCGCCCTCCACGATGGCGGTGGCATCGTTCAGTGCCCGCACCGAGGCGCGCACATCATCACGCTGCACGAACACGCAGCCCAGCAGCTTCATCCAGCGGTTGAGCAGGGGAATCTTTTCCAGCTCCTCCTTGGCAAGGATGCCGTGGGGCTTTTCCAGCCCTGCCAGCAGCAAAGGGATGTCGTAGTAGCTGCGGTGGTTCGCCACGAACACGCAGGGGCGGTCTTTGGGAATATTCTCCAGCCCTTCTACCGACAGGGACACACCGGTCACCTTTAAGATGCCCCGGCTCCAGCGGGGGATATGCTGGTTCACGATCTGCTCCACGGTGGCGGTATCTCCGGCGGCTGCGGCGCGCTCGGCGCGGCGCAGAATGCCGTAATGCAGGATCATGTACCCGAACAGATAAATAAACATCGCAATGGTGCGAAGAATGCTCATAATGGTTTCCTCCTATTGCAAAAAATGCCATTGTCATTGTAGCACATTTTGCGTAAAAAAGGGAGAGATAAATATTTTTTTACAATTAGCCCCGGTTGTATCTTGCAAAGTTGACAAAATACAGGTATATTTATATCTGTAAAGTTAGCACAATGGCACTTTCCAGACAAAACGCCTGCGGTGCCGGTTAAAAACACAAGAGAGGTACCGCAGTTACTATGGGTCTTTTTCCTTCTGCCAATGATTTCAAGGCCGGTAAGGGCGTCGAAAAGGATGCTCCCCGCAAGACCGGCATCGGCCGCTTTTTTGAGCTTGTAGGCCGTGATATGAACGGGATGTTCCTTGCAAACCTGCTGACCTGCATCGGGTTTGCACCGGTCATCTGTCTGGTGTACATCGGCTTTTTGCAGAGCAGCCTGCCGGTGATGCTGGGCAGCGCCGCCGTGGGCGGTCTGCTGGCCGGGCCCGCACTGGCCGGAATGTACGATACCGTCCTGCGCGCGCTGCGCGATGAGGCGGGCTACTGGTGGGTGACCTACCGCAAGGCCTTCAAGCGCAACTTCAAGGCCAGCCTTGTGCCCGGTGTGCTGTACACCGTGGTGGTCACGCTGCAAATCTTCCTCGTCTATTTCTGCTTCAATATGCTGTACCATGGCACCAACGTGGGTGTTCCGCTGTGGGTGGCTACGGTGCTCAATCTGGTGTTGTTTCAGATGCTGTTTGCCTATATGTGGCCGCAGGTGGTGCTGCTGGACCAGCCCTTGAGCCTGACTTTGAAAAACAGCATCAACTGCATGATCGCCTTTCTGCCCCACGCACTGGCTGCCGCCATCGTGCAGGTGCTGTTCTGGGGCGTGGTGATTTTGTGTATGCCGCTGGGGCTTTTCCTGATGCTGATCTTCGGCTTCTGGTTCGTCACCGAGGTGTCCTGCCAGATCGTGTACGGCGATATCGACCGGGTGTTCCATATCGAGGAGAACATCCGTAAGCTGAAGGATGCCGAGCTGGAAGCAGCCCTCAAGGAGGACTACGCCGACGACGACACCCCGGAGGAATAAGCGATAAAACTACGGAAAGGAGCGATGTCCCATGGAACAACGGAATAATCTTGTGCTGCAGGGGACAGAGACCTTTTCCCGCGGGCAGCTGGACAACCTTGCGCTGGAAAACGGCGCACTGGTGCTGGACAGCGTGGCCGGGCGCAGCCTTTTGTACGGCAGCTACACCACCCCGGAGTTTGCCATGCCGGCCTTCTGCAACCTGAACGTCAGCTGGAACGCCCATGCACCCCGGGACACCATGGTGGAGGTGCGCTGCCGGGTGTACGCAGCAGGGGCGTGGACAGCCTGGATGAGCTTTGGCAAGTGGGCGCCGGACTACCCCCGGTGCAGCGTGTCCAGCCAGAGCGAGGACGGCATGATCTTTTTGATGGGCGATACCGTCACGGTAGCCGCCCCGGGCGGCGGCACCGGCGTACAATTGCAGGTGAACCTTTCCACCAACAACGATAAAGTTACCCCGGCGGTGCGTCTGCTGGCGGCGGCGGTGCGTCCCCTTGCGTGGGAAAAGCGCAACGGCCATGCGCTGAACCGGCGGCTCTATCTGCCGGAATACTGCCTTTCTGCCCACGACCCCAGCTTTGGCCGGGAGATGGATCTGCCGCTGGTCATGGCGGCGCTGATGAACCGCTGGGGCGAGGATATCCTGCCGGAAGAAGTGGCCTACGCCATGGAGGACGGCAGCACCCGCAGCACCGGCAACACCGCCTTTGCGGCGGCCGCCGCAGGCTGCTGCGGCTACCCCTGCTGGCAGGCATGGATGGACCTTGCTGACCTGCGGGAGCAGATCCACGACGGCTGCTCGGTAGCGGTGCAGGTGGAGCGGCGGGTGCGCGGTCAGCGCGACCCGGTG
>OHBW01001099.1_pt1 | contig 11253 bp, 5 predicted proteins | sample 1577411 | NCBI WGS metagenome assembly OHBW01 (sample SAMEA3879534, study PRJEB24766) | human gut metagenome | biome: human-associated habitat; feature: feces | place: USA | collected 1985/1987 | reverse complement strand
AAAAGTCGTTATACTCGTCGCCGTAAATGCTGACGCGTCCAAACGAGCCGTACTGCCGGGGGGCCTGCTGCGAATAGCTGGGCTTCGGCGCGCCGGCGCGCTTGACGAATTCCGCCGGAAGCTCGTCTACAAAGCGGGAGGGCAGGTTCGTCGTGGTGCGTCCATAGAGCATACGCTGCCGGGCATAGGAAATAACGAGGTTCTGCTTGGCTCTGGTGATGGCGACGTAGCACAGGCGGCGCTCCTCTTCCAGCTCCTCCGGCTCGTTCAGGCAGCGGTTCGACGGGAACAGCCCCTCTTCAAAGCCCGTGAGAAATACATTCGGGAATTCCAGACCCTTTGCCGCGTGCATCGTCATCATGACGACGGCGTCCGCGTCCGGGTCGTATTGCTCAATGTCGGTATAGAGGGCGATCTCTTCCAAAAATCCAGCCAATGTGGGCGTATCGGTGTTTTCCATGTAGGCAAGGATGCTGGATTTCAGCTCGCGGACGTTTTCGGCGCGGGTGCGCGCTTCGACATCGTCCTTTTCCTCGAGCATTTTCAGATAGCCGGTGCGGAGCATGACCTCCTCATAGAAGTCCGGCAGAGAAAGCGTCGTCAGAAGCTCGGCGCATTCCTCGATCACGACCGTGAAGGCCATGAGCTTCGCGGCGGACTTTTCAAGGCTCGGATAGCTGTACGGGTCGGAGACGACCGTGTAGAGCGGCACGCCTGCCGCAGCCGCCTGCCGCTGCGCCATTTCGAGCGTTTTGCCGCCGATGCCGCGCGGCGGGTTATTGATGATGCGCTGCAATCTCAGCTCGTCTGCGCGGTTATTGATCACGCACAGATAGGCCAGCATATCCTTGACCTCGGCACGGTCAAAGAAGCGTGTGCCGCCGATGATGCGGTACGGGATGCCGCTGCGCTTGAACGCGTTTTCCACCGCGTTCGACTGCGCATTCGTGCGGTAGAGCACGGCGAAATCCTTGAAATTCTTCCCCTTGGACATGGAGATAATGCGGCTGGAAATGTAATTGGCCTCATCCGACTCGCTTGCCGCCTCGTAGACCGTGATGCGGTCGCCCGCAGCGTTCTGCGTCCAGAGCTTTTTGCCCTTGCGCCCCCGGTTGTGCGAGATGACGGCGTTGGCCGCGTTCAAAATGGCCTGCGTGGAGCGGTAGTTCTGCTCCAGGCGGATGACGCGGGCGCCCTTGAACTGCTTTTCAAAGGAAAGAATGTTCTCGATAGTCGCGCCGCGGAATTTGTAGATGGACTGGTCGTCGTCGCCGACGACGCAGATGTTTTCATACCCGCCCGCAAGCAGCGCTGTCAGCTGATACTGCAGCTGGTTCGTGTCCTGATACTCGTCGATCATGACGTAGTGGAACTTGCGCTGGTAATACGTCCGCACGTCCTCAAACTGCTCAAGCAGCTCGACGGTCTTGAGGATGATATCGTCAAAGTCCAGCGCGTTGGCCTCGTGCAGGCGCTTTTCGTATTCGGCGTAGAGCTGCGCGATGCGGTCCATGCGGTAATCGCCGGACTTTCCGGCGTGTTTGGAAAACTGCTCCGGCCCCTGCCGCTTGTCCTTGGCCTTGCTGATGACGGAAAGCGCCAGACGCGGCGGGAGGGATTTTTCGTCCAGCCCGAAGTCCTTCAGAATGTCCTTCATGACCCGCTCGGAATCGCTCGTGTCATAGATCGTGAAGCGGCCCGTGTAGCCGTCCAGCCGGTCGATCTCCCGCCGGAGAATGCGGCAGCAGGCAGCGTGGAACGTCATGGCCCAGACGTCCATGGCGTAGTCGCCCAGCAGCGCCTGCAGTCTGGCCTTCAATTCATTTGCGGCCTTGTTGGTGAATGTGATGGCCAGAATCGACCACGGCGCGGCGGGCCGGAGCGCGCACAGGCGCTCGGCCTGCTGCTGCATGGCGGGATCGCGCGTTTTGCGGTAGTCCTCGAGATATGTAACGTCCGCCTCCGCAATATACTCCGGAATTTCGTTGGAGTCGGAGCCTTCGCCGAAGGCGATGAGATTGGCGATGCGGTTGATGAGCACGGTCGTCTTGCCGCTGCCCGCACCGGCCAGCAGCAGCAGCGGCCCCTGCGTTGTAAGAACGCCCTCGCGCTGCATCTCGTTCAGGTTCTGAAAGCGCGCAGCGATCACAGCGCGGCGCGCGGATAAGAACCGGGCTTCAAATGTCTGTTCCATAGCTTCCCCTTACGGGCAATGTCGTCGATCTGCGCAGCAGCCTGTAGGGGCCGATGCTTACATCGGCCCGGCAGAATGCACCGATTTTACGGTAGTCTGCGGCAAATTCGTAACTTCCAAACGGGCCGATGTGGGCATCGGCCCCTACAATCACACAAGCAAGTGCCTGCGAATTCGCCGAAGATTTTCGATTATCCGGTGCGTCCCGCAGGGCGGAGCAGAGCCCCGCCCCTACCAACCTTGTTCGAGGTTTCGTCGTGTTTGCGTGACAGGACACAGTATCAAGTGGTATGACATTGCCTTTTCAATAAACTACGGATATTCTACCGCATTTTGCCCGGTTTGTCGACATCAAAAAAATGTTCGAAGCCGTTCCAGCGCCTTCTTTTCGATGCGGCTGACCTGCACCTGCGACACGCCGATGAGGCCTGCGACGCGCTGCTGGGTCAGGCTGTGGTAATAGCGGAGCTGGATGACGAGCCGTTCCTTGTCGTTCAGGCGGGCAAGCGCCTCCTGCAGGGCCATGCGTTCGAGCAGCTTTTCCTCCATGCCGTCTGTACACAGGACATCCTCGAGGGAGAAGCCCTCCTCGCCGGTCTGGCGCTGGATGGACTCGGTCGCGCTGGTGGCGGTTTCGGCAGCCGCGATCTCCTCCGGCGAAAGGCCCAGCGCCTCGGACAGCTCGGAGACCGTCGGGTCGCGGCCGAAATCGCCGGTCAGGCGCTCACGGGCCTTTTTGATGGCGGCGGCGCGCTCTTTCACGCTGCGGCTGACCTTGACCGCGCCGTCGTCGCGCAGAAAGCGGCGGATCTCTCCGGCAATTTTGGGGACGGCGTAGGTCGAAAACTGCGTGCCGTAGGCGGTATCAAAGCCCTCGACCGCCTTTAAAAAGCCGACGCAGCCGAGCTGGAACAGATCGTCCGGCTCCACGCCGCGGCCAAAATACCGCCGGGCGATCGACCAGATGAGGCCCGTGTTTTCCGTCACGAGCCGTTCGGACGCGTCCCGGTCGCCCTGCTGGGAGCGCTGGATGAGCGTGATGGTGTCGCTCAAGCGGTTTTCCTCCGCTGCACGATCTTGCGCTTCATATGTACCGTCGTGCCCTTGCCGGGCTTTGACGTGACCTGAAGCGAGGTCATGAAGCTCTCCATGATCGTAAAGCCCATGCCGCTGCGCTCCGGGCCGCCGGTCGTGAACATGGGCGCGCGGGCCTTTTCCACATCCTCCATGCCGCAGCCCTTGTCGCGGATGACGATATCCAGCACGTTCTCCGGCAGAATGCGGCAGCGGATGGTCACGGTGCCGAGGCAGTCGCGGTAGGCATGAACAATGCAGTTGGTCACGGCCTCGGACACCGCGGTCTTGATATCGTTCAGCTCCTCGAGATTGGGGTCGAGCTGCGCGGCGAAGCACGCGACTGCCGCGCGGGCAAAGGATTCGTTCGAGGACCGGCTGGGGAAGGTCAGCGTCATTTCATTTTCAGCTTTCATGGACAAGGCTCCTTTCGTCTTCCAGAGTTGCTATGCGCTCAATGCCGGAGGCCTTGAGCACCTTCATCGGCTGCGGCGGAACGCTTCGGAGAATGACCTCGCCGCGCAGCTGCCGCATCCGGCGCACGCAGGAGATCACGATGGCGATCCCGCTAGAGTCCATAAACGTGACCTCCCGGAAATCCAGCACGCACACGCGCGGCAGATAGAGGTCGATTTTGTTGCCCAGGACGCGCATGATATCCTTCGCGCTGTGGTGGTCAATTTCGCCGCGCAGCGCGACGGTCAGATGCTTGTCCTGCAAAAAGCTTGTAAGATTCATTTGTTCGCCTCCAAAATAGAAAATGGACACACAGGGCTTTTTCCTGTGTGTCCATTATAGAAGCTTTTACGCGCGGGTTTTGTCAAAGGGATTACCGGCGCAGACGCTTTTCACTTTCTTCGAGCTGTGCAAGCAGGGCGCGGTTCTTTTCGAGCTTTTCGCGCTGCTCGGCCACGACCTTTTCCGGTGCGCGGGAGACAAACGCTTCGTTTGAAAGCTTACCCTCGAACATGGCGATCTGCTTGAGGCAGTTCGCCTTTTCCTTTTCGATGCGGGCCAGCTCCTTCTCGAAGTCGATCAGCTCCTCCAGCGGAATATAGAGCTTGGCGTCGTTCGTGACGACGCAGACCATGTTCTCGTGGCCCTCGGGGTCCGAATCGCAGATGATGACCTGATCGGCGTAGGCCAGACGGCAGATAAAGCCCGTGCCCTGCCGGAAGATCTCTCCCTTGTCGGACACGACGTAGAGCGTGCTCTTCTTCGACGGCGGGACGTTCATCTCTGCGCGGCGGTTGCGGATGGAGCGGATGGCGTTCATGACGGACTCCATGTGCGCGGCCTCGACGGAGAAGTTCAGATTCTCGTCGTACTTCGGCCAGTCAGCCAGCATGAGGAACCTGCCCTCGTGCGGGATGGCCTGCCAGATTTCCTCGGTGATGAACGGCATGAACGGGTGCAGGAGGCGCAGGAACTGGTCAAGCACATACACCAGCACCTTCTGCGCGGCCAGCTTGCTCTTTTCGTCCTCGCCGTAGAGGCGCGCCTTGGTCAGCTCGATATACCAGTCGCAGTAGGTGTCCCAGATGAAGTCGTAGATCTTGGCGGATGCCACGCCCAGCTCGTAGGCCTCCAGATTGTCGGTGACCTCGCGGATCAGGGTATTCAGCTTGCTGAGGATCCATTTGTCCTCCAGCTCCAGCTTCTCGGGCAGCTCGACCTTGTCGATGGACAAGTTCATCATGACGAAGCGGCTGGCATTCCAGATTTTATTGGCAAAGTTACGCATGGATTCACACTTCTCAACGAAGAAACGCATATCATTGCCGGGGCTGTTACCGGTGATCAGGTTGAAGCGCAGAGCATCCGCGCCGTACTTCTCGGCCATCTCAAGGGGGTCAATTCCGTTGCCCAGGGACTTGGACATCTTGCGGCCCTTGTCATCACGGACAAGGCCGTGGATGAATACCGTCTTGAAGGGCTCCTTCTTCATCTGCTCCATGCCGGAGAAGATCATGCGGGCCACCCAGAAGAAGATAATGTCGTAGCCGGTGACCATAACGGAGGTGGGATACCAGTACTTCAGGTCGGGCGCATCGGTGTCGGGCCACCCCAGGGTGGAGAAGGGCCACAGAGCGGAGCTGAACCAGGTGTCCAGCACGTCCTCCTCGCGGGTCAGGTGTGTGCAGCCGCACTTTTCGCACTTGGTGGGATCCTCACGGCTGACATTGATGTGGCCGCACTCGTCGCAGTACCATGCGGGGATCTGGTGGCCCCACCACAGCTGGCGGGAGATACACCAGTCATGGACGTTCTCCATCCAGTTGATATAGGTCTTGGTGAAGCGCTCAGGCACGAACTTGATGGTCCCATCCTCCACCACACGGATGGCCTCCTTGGCCAGGGGCGCCATCTTCACGAACCACTGGGCGGAGATCAGGGGCTCCACATCGTTGTGGCAGCGGTAACAGGTACCCACGTTGTGGCTGTACGGTTCGGTCTTGACCAGGTAGCCCTGTGCCTCCAGATCGGCCACCACCGCCTTGCGGCAGGCGTAGCGGTCCATTCCCTCGTATTTTCCGGCGTTCTCGTTCATGGTGCCGTCATCGCTGATGCAGCGGATGACCTCCAGATTGTGCCGCAGGCCCACCTCGAAGTCGTTGGGGTCATGGGCGGGGGTCATCTTCACGGCGCCGGTACCGAAGCCTATCTCGCAGTAATCGTCGCCCACGATGGGGATCTCGCGGTTCATAATGGGCAGGATGCAGGTCTTGCCGATCAGGTGCTTGAATTTCTCGTCCTCCGGGTTCACCGCCACGCCGGTATCGCCGAACATGGTCTCAGGCCGGGTGGTGGCGATCACGATGTCACCGCTGCCGTCCGCCAGGGGGTAACGGATATACCACAGATTGCCGGGCTTATCGGTGTACTCCACCTCGGCGTCGGACAGGGCCGTCAGGCAGTGGGGGCACCAGTTGATGATGCGGCTGCCCTTGTAGATCAAGCCCTTTTCGTACAGCTCGCAGAAGGTCTCGCGCACGGCGCGGGAGCAGCCCTCGTCCATGGTAAAGCGGTCACGGCTCCAGTCGCAGGAGGCGCCCATCTTTTTCTGCTGCTCCACGATACGGCTGCCGTATTTTTCCTTCCAGGCCCACACACGCTCCAGAAACTTCTCGCGGCCCAGATCGTAACGGGTCAGTCCCTCGTTCTTCCGCAGCTCCTCCTCCACCTTGATCTGGGTGGCGATACCGGCGTGGTCGCTGCCGGGCAGCCACAGTGCCTCGTAGCCCTGCATCCGCTTAAAGCGGGTCAGGATGTCCTGCAGGGTGCAGTCCAGGGCGTGGCCCATGTGCAGCTGGCCGGTGACGTTGGGGGGCGGCATGACGATGGAAAAAGGCTTCTTGTCCGGGTTCGGCTCCGCCTTGAAGCAGTCGCCGTCCATCCAAAGCTTGTAGATGCGGGATTCCACGTCCCGCGGGTCATAGACCTTGGGCAGTTCTTTCATATCTGTACTCCTTTTTCGGTATTTGGCAAAACAAAAAGTCCGCTCTGTTTTGCCAGTGCAAAACAGGGCGAACATAACGTCCGTGGTACCACCTGTATTCGGGATCGCTCCCGCGCTCATGGGTGCAGCAACACCCCGCCCCGGTAACGGAGGGCAAACCGCCGCGGCCTACTGTCAGTTCAGCGCGAAGCTCAGGGACGACTTGGGCGGGGCATCACGGGCGCTTACACCTGCCGCGCCCTCTCTTGGCATCCGCTGACCGCCTACTGCTTCCCGTCATCGCCGATTTCATATGCAGGAAGTATACTATATCCGCAGGAAAATGTCAAGAGGGGGACGGCGTAGGGCCATCTCCCTCTTGCTATGTACCTTTCAGCGCTTGTTGGACTTGATCCAGATGCCCTGCTTCTCCGCGTTGGCGATAAGCTCATCGCGGAACATGGGGTGGGCAATGGAGATCAGCTTTTCCGCCCGTTCCCAGGTAGAACAGCCCACCAGGTTCACGCCGCCGTACTCGGTGACGATGTAGTACGCCTGGCTGCGGGGGTCGGTGACGATGTCGCCGGGGGCCAGCAGCGGGTTGATGCGGGACTTCACATTACCCTGCTTATCCGTAAACGAGGACGTCAGACAGATAAAGGCCTTGCCGCCGTGGGACAGCGCCGCGCCCTCAAGAAAGTCCAACTGACCGCCGGTGCCGCTGATCTGGCGGGTGCCGGAGCTTTCGGCGCAGATCTGTCCGTACAGATCGACGGAGATACAGTTGTTGATGGAAACAAAATTATCCTGCTTGCCCACATTGGCCGGGTCGTTGCAGTAGCTGATGGGATAGGTGACCACGCCGGGGTTTTCCCGTATCCAATCATACAGATCCGGCGAGCCGATGGCCAGGCCGAAGATACTCTTGTAGCGATCCAGCTTCTTCTGGTTGTTGGTGATCTTGCCAGCCTTGTACATATCCAGATAGCTGTCGCACAGCATCTCGGTATGGATGCCCAGGTCCCGCAGATCACTCTTGGCGATCATCTGGCCCACCGCGTTGGGCAGAGAACCGATGCCCAGCTGCAGCGTGGAGCCGTCCACCATGTTCTGCACCACGTACTCGGCGATCTTCATCTCCGCCTCGTTGGCGGCGGGGGACTTGACGCTGGGCAGCGGGCCGTGAGGACCCTCTACGATCATGTCCACGTCGCTGATGTGGATGCACTCGTCCAGACCGCCGTAGACCCAGGGCAGATTTTCGTTGATCTCCAGAATGACCACGTCCGCCTTGTCCAGCGTGGAACGGGCGGAGGCTGTGGCTCCGGCAAAGTTGAAGTAGCCGTGCTCGTTCATGGGGGTCACAGCCATCATAGCCACGTTGACGGTGAGGAACTGGCTGTAATACCAGCTGAGGTTGCGGAACACCATGGGATTAAAATTACACAGTCCACGGTCGCAGAGCTTGCGCTCATAGCCGGACATATGCCAGCTGTTGTAGACAAAGTGCCTGCGCTCGGGGTCGCACTCCACCATCTGGATCGGGTCGAAGATCAGATAGCCGCGGATCTTGACCTCGCGAAGCTCATCCTTTCTCTTTGCAATGGCGGCGTCCATCAGAGACGGGAAGCCCGTGCCCATGGAGATGTCGATCCAGTCGCCGCTTTTTACCACCCGTGCCGCTTCATCGGCGGTGCATAGCTTACGCTTGTATTCCGCTGTGTAGTCAAACGGTCTCGCCATAGTGTTCTCCCTTTCCGCATCCTGTGCTGCTGCATTTTTTACTTTGTTAATTTTATCACTTGCCCATCTGTCTGTCAACAGTTTAACAATTTTTTCTCATCGGAATAAGTTATTTCCTCTCTGAATACCCCGTCTGCCCGGTGCACGGCTACCCCCTCCCTTTTCCGCATCCGGAAGCCGCAGATACAGGAAAAAACGCCCCGACCTAATGGCCGGGGCGTTTGCTGCGAAGGCTTACTTCTCCGCGCGGCGCTTATAGGATTCGTACTTCTCCTTGGCGGCTTCCTCCGCCTCGGCGAACAGCACCTTGGCGTTCTCCGGGAAGCTCAGCTCCAGAGAGGCGTAACGAACCTCGCCCTTCATGAAGTCGTACAGGGGCATGGTGGGCTCCTTGCTGTCCAGGGTAAAGGTCTTGGTCTCCGGGCTGTACCGGTACAGGTTCCAATAACCGGAGTTGACGGCGTCCTTCATCTCCTGCTGGACGTTGTTCATGCCCTTCTTGATGCCGTGGTTGATGCAGGGCGCGTAACAGATGACGATGGACGGACCCTTGTGGGCCTCAGCCTCCTTGATGGCCTTGATCAGCTGATTGGGATTGGCGCCCATGGAGCACTGGGCCACATAGACGTTGTCGTATGTCATCATCAGCATGCCAAGGTCTTTCTTCTTGGTCTTCTTGCCGCTGGCCTGGAATTGGGCAACAGCGCCCACAGGCGTGGCCTTGGAGGACTGGCCGCCGGTGTTGGAGTAGACCTCGGTATCCACCAGCAGGACATTCACGTCCTCGCCCATGGCGAACACGTGATCCAGACCGCCGTAGCCGATATCGTAGGCCCAGCCGTCGCCGCCGTACATCCACATGGTCTTCTTGGAGAGATCTTTCTTGCGCTTTAGGATCTCGTCCACCAGCTTCTGCTCGTCGGCGGAGAACTTGCCCTTCTCCAGCAGTGCCACCAGCTCGGCAGTGGCGGGGGTGGAGGCGTCCAGGTCATCATACGTCTCCATATACTTGGCGATGGCGGCCTTGACGGCCTCGTCCTTGGTCAGGGCATCCAGCTCCTTAACGTAGCCGGTGACGCAATCACGCAGCTGCTTGACGGCCAGGCACATACCGTAGGAGAACTCGGCGTTGTTCTCGAACAGGGAGTTGGACCACGCCACACCCTTGCCCTCGGCGTTCTTGCAGTACGGTACGCAGGGCATAGCCGCGCCCCAGGCCTGGGTACAGCCGGTGGCGTTGGCCAGATACATCTTGTCGCCGAACATCTGGGTCAGCAGCTTGATGTAGGGCGTCTCGCCGCAGCCGGCGCAGGCACCGTTGAACTCCACCAGGGGCTGCTTGAACTGGCTGCCCTTCAGGGTAAATTTGTCCACGCGGGAGGTCTTTTCCTTCACGGTGGTCAGGAAGTTCCAGTCGGTCTGGTCCAGAGACACCTCGTGGGTGGGGACCATCTTCAGTGCCTTGCCGGACTTGGGGCAGGAGGCTACGCAGCTGCCGCAGCTGGTGCAGTCCAGCGTGGAGACGCCCATGGTGTACTTCAGGCCGGCCAGGCCGGGGCCCTTGGCATCCACCAGCGTCATATCCACCGGTGCGGCCTTGACCTCGCCCTCGTCCAGCAGGAAGGGCCGGATGACGGCGTGGGGGCAGACGAAGGAGCACATATTGCACTGGAGGCACTCGGCAGCGTCCCACACAGGCAGATGGGTGGCGATGCCGCGCTTTTCATACTTGGAAGTGCCCAGCGGCATGGTACCGTCCTCCATGCCCTTGAAGGCGGAAACGGGCAGGTCATCGCCCTTCTGGGCGTTGATGGGCACCAGAATGTTCTTGATAACGTAGGGCAGGCTCTCGTCGGCGGGCTTCAACGCCTTGCCGGTGAGGTTCGTCCATTCGGGCTTCACCTTGACCTCCACCAGGGCGTTGATACCGGCATCCACGGCGGCGATGTTCATGTTGACGACCTTCTCGCCCTTGAGCCCGTAGGTCTTTTTGACGGCGTCCTTCATGTGGGCCACGGCGTCCTCCACGGGGATAACGTTGGCCAGCTTGAAGAAGGCGGCCTGCAGCACCATGTTGGAGCGGTTGCCCAGACCCAGCGCCTGAGACTCCTTGTTGGCGTCGATGATGTAGAACTTGATGTCATTGTCGGCGATGTACTTGAGGATCTCGCCGGGAACATGCTGCTCCAGCTCGTTCTCCGTCCACTCGCAGTTCAGCAGGAAGCTGCCGTGGGGCTTCAGCTCATGGATAATGTCGTACTTGGTCAGGTACGTCTGGTTGTGGCAGGCGATGAAGTCCGCGCTGCTCACATAATAGGTAGAGCTGATGGGGTGCTTGCCGAAGCGCAGGTGGCTCTTGGTGATACCAAAGGACTTCTTGGTGTCATACTCAAAGTACGCCTGACAGTACATATCTGTCGTCTCACCGATGATCTTGATGGAGTTCTTGTTGGCGCCCACGGTACCGTCGGAGCCCAGACCCCAGAACTTGCAGGAGATGGTGCCCTCCGGCTCGGTGAGCAGCGGCGCGCCCACGGGCAGGGACAGATGAGTCACGTCATCCACGATGCCGATGGTGAAGTGGTTCTTCGGCTCGTCCAACAGCAGATTGTCGAACACGGCCTTGATCTGGGCGGGGGTGGTGTCCTTGCTGGACAGGCCGTAGCGGCCGGCGTAGATGGCGGGGCGGTCGCTCTCGTTGATATAGGCGGCGCAAATATCCTCGTACAGCGGCTCACCGATAGAGCCGATCTCCTTGACGCGGTCCAGAACGGCGATTTTCTTCACCGTCTTGGGCATAGCG
>OHBW01001095.1_pt1 | contig 11265 bp, 9 predicted proteins | sample 1577411 | NCBI WGS metagenome assembly OHBW01 (sample SAMEA3879534, study PRJEB24766) | human gut metagenome | biome: human-associated habitat; feature: feces | place: USA | collected 1985/1987 | reverse complement strand
AGAAGGTCCAGCTCATCCTTGCCATGAGCCGGAATGCCCGGCTCTACCTGCTGGATGAACCCATTGGCGGCGTGGACCCGGCGGCGCGGGACTACATCCTGAACACCATCCTCACCAACTACAGCCGGGACGCCTCGGTCATCATCTCCACCCACCTCATCGAGGATGTGGAGCCGGTGCTGGATGAGGCTGTGTTCCTGAAGAACGGCAGAATTTTCGCCCACCGCTCGGTGGATGAGCTCCGCGAGACCGAGGGCATGAGCGTGGATGCATATTTCCGGGAGGTATTCAAATGCTGGGAAAACTGATCAAACACGAGTTCCGCGCCACAGGCCGTCTGATGGCGCCGCTGTTCGGCGCGCTCTTGCTGCTGGCTGTCTTTTCCCGCGTCACAAATCAGATCCTGCAGCAGGTGCCGAATCCCACGCGCGTCCTCTATATTGTCAGCGTCCTGCTCGCCATTGTCTATGTGCTGGCGGGTCTTGGCGTGATGGTCTTCTCCACCGTTCTGATGATCAAGCGCTTCCACCAGAACTTCCTTACCGACGAGGGCTATCTCATGTTCACGCTTCCCGTCGGTGTCCACAGCCTGCTCTGGTCGAAGCTGATCACCGCCGCGCTCTTTTTCCTCTTCACGTTTGCGGCGGAGCTGCTGGCCCTCGCCATCGTGATCTGGCAGGGCGGCGTGTCAACAGAGCTATATAACAACTTTATATCCGGACTGCGCGAGCTGGGCAGCTATTACACCGGTAACGGCATCGCCATTGCGCTGGAGACCTTTGCGATGCTGTTCGTCAGCCTGCTTGTCACCTGCCTGCTGTTCTACGCGCCCATGTCCATCGGCTACAGCTTTGCCAACCATAAGGGGCTTCTTTCCGTCGTGTTCTATTTTGTCATTCAGGCCGTGCTGCAGATCTTCGGCGTCTGCACGCTTGCAGGCCTTGCAGATGACAGCTCCCTCCTGAACCACCTGCTGCAAAATGTCTTTTCAGGCGGCCGCATGGTCATCGTCAATGGGGTCGTCAGTGAGGCTCCGCACGCCGTCGCCCAGTTTGTCCACGGTACCATGCTCCTGTCCCTGCTCGCAGATCTTGTCCTCGGCGCGATCCTCTATTTTCTCACCTACTTCATGCTCCGCAAACGCCGGAACCTCCAGTAAGCGGCACAGCCGGCCTGCAGCCCGACGGCTGCAGGCTGTTTTTTGCGTTCCGGAAGAAAAATTGAAAATTATCCTTGCATTCTGGCGCATCCTGTGGTACTATAGCTAGGCGTTTGAACCAAGGGAAGGGCAGTCTGCCTTTTTACAGAAATCTGATGAGAGAGGTGAAACTCATGAAGGAAGGTATCCATCCCAAGTACGAACAGACTACTATCAGATGCGCGTGTGGTGCAGTTATTGAGACTGGTTCTACCAAAAAGGACATCAAGGTTGAAATTTGCTCCAAGTGTCACCCGTTCTACACCGGCAAGCAGAAGCTTGTTGACACCGGTGGACGTGTCGACCGTTTCAACAAGAAATACGGCCTGAAGTAAGAAGACAGTCCGCACCGCGTATCGGTGCGGGCTTTTTTCATGCTTGTCGCAATTTGTAAGAAACTGACGGAAATGGATTTATGGAAGAACTGAACCGAAAAACGATCGACCGGGCCGTGCTCGTGGGCCTCAACGCGGACTGCTTCACAAAGGAAGAGACTGCGACCGAGACGACGCTGGACGAGCTGGAGGCCCTTCTCAATACCGCAGGCGGCGAATGCGCCGGAAAGGTCCTGCAGAACAAGCACACCCCCGACCCCCGCTCGTTCATCGGCGAGGGCAAGGCCGAGGAGGTCCGCCAGCTCGTGCTGGAAACGGGCGCGAACATGGTCATTTTCGACAATGACCTGACCCCCTCGCAGACGCGGACGCTGGAAGATATTTTAAAAACGACCGTGCTCGACCGCAGTGCGCTCATTCTTGATATCTTCGCCCAGCGCGCCAAAACGCGTGAAGGCAAGCTGCAGGTCGAGCTGGCACAGTATCAGTATTACCTGCCGCGGCTCACAGTCTGGAACGAGGAAATGGGCCGCCTTGGCGGCGGCATCGGCACGAGAGGCCCCGGCGAAACGCAGCTGGAAACCGACAAGCGCTATATCCGTTCACGCATCCAGAAGCTGCGCGAAAATCTCGAACTCGTGCGCAAAACCCGCGCCGAGCAGCGCCGCAGGCGGCAGAAAAACGAGCTGCCCGTCGTGGCGCTCGTCGGCTATACGAACGCAGGCAAATCAACGCTTCTGAACGCGCTCACGGGCTCTGATATCCCGGCGAATAACCGCCTGTTCGACACGCTCGACACCACGACGCGGCAGCTGACCGTCTCCGATACCTGTCAGGCGCTGCTGTCGGACACGGTCGGCTTTATCGCGAAGCTGCCGCACCATCTGGTCGAGGCATTCCGCGCCACGCTTGAGGAGCTGGAATATGCGGATCTGCTCGTCCACGTCATCGACAGCGCCGACCCGGAGCGTGAGGATCATATCGCGGTCGTGAACCGCCTGATCGCGGAGCTGGCAAAGCCCGGCACGCCCGTTCTGGAATGCTATAACAAGTGTGATCTTGTCCCGGACGACGAAATTCCGCGCGGGAGCGACAAGGTCGCGATCTCGGCGGCGAGCGGCTATGGGCTGGACACGCTCAGGGAGGCCATCGAGACGCAGCTTGGCCGCGGAAAGCACCGCGTAAAGCTGCTCCTTCCGTATCAGCAGGGCGGCATGGTTGCAGCACTCCACGATACGGCGCAGGTGCTCTCCAGCGAGTATGCAGACAACGGAATTCAGATCGACGCAGTGCTGGACGAAACCTTATTCGGCAGACTGCGTCAGTATGTAATAGAGGAAGTATAATGGAACAGTTCCTGATCCCCTCCGGGGAAGGCACATCGGAATATATGGAAAAGAAGTCGCGGTTTCTGGGCCTGATCACCCCCGTCACGACGGAGGCCGAAGCCAGAGCCCGACTGGAAGCCGTCAAAAAGCAGGAATACGACGCGCGGCACAACTGCTGGGCCTACATCCTGCATTCCGGCCAGAAGCGCTACAGCGATGACGGCGAGCCGCAGGGCACGGCCGGTCAGCCGATTCTGAACGTGCTCGAACGCGAGGGCGTACAGGACGTGCTGTGCGTCGTGACGCGGTATTTCGGCGGGATTCTTCTGGGTGCGGGCGGCCTTTGCCGCGCGTACACGAAGGCCGCGAAGGACGCGCTGGACGACGCGGGCATCTCCGAACTGCGCCCGTGGAGCGTGCTGCATCTTGCCTGCCCCTATGCGCTTTTTGAGCGTGTAAAGCTGGAGCTGGAAAAGCACAGCGGGCTGCTCCGGGACACGGACTATGGCGCCGAGATCGCCATGACCGTCCTTCTGCCAGAGCCGGAAGAAGCTGCATTTGCCGCTGCTCTGCGGGAACTTTCTGCCGGGAGCCTCCGCCCGGAACGGACGGGAACGGAGCTGCGCGGGCTCAAGGTCCGATAGGCTTTAAAGAAAATTCACGCAAATTCCACAGGGAATTCAAAACTAACAGGTATTCTGACAAGGTAAGGTGGGGTTTTATGAACGTGCGCGAACGGATGGAGCAGGAGGAATACGAGTTTTTGTCCCCGCAGGCGCAGAAGGCCGCCGAAACAAAAGGCCGGCCGGAGCCGGAGGACGACAACGACGTGCGCACCTGCTACCAGCGCGACGCCGACCGCATTCTCCACAGCAAATCCTTCCGCCGTCTGATGCACAAGACGCAGGTGTTTTTATCGCCGGAGGGCGACCATTACCGCACCCGCATGACCCACACGCTGGAGGTCGCGCGCATCGCGCGGACAATCTGCCGCGGACTGCGGCTCAATCAGGATCTGGCGGAGGCCGCGGCCTACGGCCACGATCTGGGCCACACGCCGTTCGGCCACGCGGGAGAAAAGGCGCTGTCCAGTATGCTGGACAAGCCCTTCCGCCACAACGAGCAGTCGCTGCGCGTGGTGGACAAGCTCGAACGCGACGGCGCGGGACTGAACCTGACCTATGAGGTGCGCATGGGCATTCTCGGCCACACGGGAGACTTTATCCCCGAGACGCTCGAGGGCCAGATCGTGCGCACGTCCGACCGCATTGCGTACATTAACCATGATATCGACGACGCCATGCGCGCCGGGATCCTGACCGAGGCCGATATCCCGGCGCAGATCGCGGAAATTCTCGGCCACTCGCATTCGCAGCGGATCAACACGCTGGTCGAGAACATGATCGAAAACACGATGCTGACCGGCACGCTCGGTATGCAGCCGGACGTGGCACAGGCCATGGATCAGCTGCGCACGTTCATGTTTGCCCGCGTCTATACGAATCCCGTCGCCAAGGGTGAGGAATCGAAGGCGAAGGATATGCTGTGCAGGCTGTTTGAGTATTACATGAAAAACCCCGAAAGGCTGCCGCCGGATTTTCTCCCGCAGCTGGACTTTGACGGCATGGAGCGCATCGTCTGCGACTACATTGCCGGCATGACCGACCGCTACGCGGTCTATAAGTATTCGGAGCTGTTTATCCCCGCGACGTGGCAAGTGCGGTGAGTCGCTGCTGCGCGCGATTTTTGCAGGGGCAGATGCCCACACATTCTGAAAGGAGGTCGATCCCGTGGCGTTTCCGCAGCCGTTTCTGGACGCGCTCACCGAGCGCAATCCCATCGACGAGGTCGTGGGGCAGTATGTCAGCCTGACGCGCCGTGGCTCGAACCTCTTTGGGCTCTGCCCGTTCCACTCGGAAAAGACCGCGTCGTTCTCCGTCTCGCCGGACAAGGGGATTTATTACTGCTTCGGCTGCCACGCGGGCGGCGGCGTGATCAACTTCATCATGCAGATCGAGGGGCTGGACTATCCCGACGCGGTGCGGTTTCTTGCAAAGCGCGCGGGGCTGGAGGTCCCGGAGGACGAAAATTACTACTCGCAGTACCAGAAGCAGGAGCGCCTCTGGGCGCTGTGCAAGGACGCGGCGCGGTTCTTCCGCCAGCAGCTGTTCTCCCCCGCCGGAACCGAGGCGCAGGCGTACATACAAAAGCGCGCGCTCAGCATGGAGACGGTCAAGCGCTTCGGCCTCGGCTTCAGCCCGAACGCGTGGGCGGAGCTTACGGACGCGATGAAGGAAAAGGGCTATAAGCTCGACGAGCTGGTCGACGCGGGGCTTTCCCTGCGGGGCAAAAACGGCGGCGTGTACGACCGGTTCCGCAACCGGCTTATGTTCCCCATCATCGATATCCGGAACAATATCATCGGCTTCGGGGGCCGCGTGATGGACGATTCCACACCGAAATACCTGAACTCGCCCGAAACGATCATTTTCAATAAACGCAAGAATCTGTTCGCACTCAATATTGCCCGCAAGAGCAAGCAGGGGCGCATCATTCTGACCGAGGGCTATATGGACGCCATCGCCCTGCACCAGTACGGGTTCGACTGCGCCGTCGCCTCGCTCGGCACGTCTCTGACGGAGGAGCACGCGAATATTCTCGCAAAATACACCAATCAGGTCATTCTGACCTACGACGGCGACGAGGCCGGGCAGAACGCCACGCGCCGCGCCATCCCCATGCTCGAAAAGACCGGCATTCAGGTGCGCGTCCTGCGGATGCAGGGCGCGAAGGACCCGGATGAGTTTTTGAAAAAATACGGCGCACAGCGCTTTGAGGTGCTGCTGGACGCCTGCCAGAATCAGGCGGAGTACCGGCTGGACAGCCTCAAGCGCAAATACGACCTGACGCTCGACGATCAGCGCGTGGAATTTCTGAATCAGGCCGCCGCGCTCATCGCCACATTCCCGAACGCGGTACAGCGCGAGGTCTACGGACGGCGCGCGGCAGAGGCCGCCGGCATCACGCCGGAGGCCATGCAGCTGGAAATCAAAAAGGCCTACCGCAAGGCCCGCGCCATCGAGCAGAAAAAGCAGGAGGCGCAGGAGCTGGACATCGCGCGCCAGCGTGCGCCGAAGACCCGCGCCATCCGCTATGACAATCTCCGTTCCGCGACCGCCGAGGAGGGCCTGATCTGCACGCTCCTGCGTGAGCCGGAGCTGATCGCGAACGTGAAGCTCCCGGCGGAGGCGTTTTCGGTCGACCTGTTCGGCCGGGTGCTGGCCGACCTGCGCCAGCGCGTACAGTCCGGGCGGCCCGTTTCGCTTGCCGCGTTGGGGCCGGATCTCACGCCGGAGGAAATGGCGCACCTGTCCTATGTGATGAGCCGGGACATCGCTCCCGTTTCTGATGAAGCGTTCGCGGATTATCTGCGCGTGATCCAGGAAGAATATGAGGGTCGGAGCCTGACGCGCTCGGAGGAAAATCTGCGGCTGCTGGCCGAACAGATGAAATCAACAAAACAGTATGGAGGGTAAGCAATGGGAAAAGAATTGGAACTTCTGCAGAAGATGGATCTCACGGCAGAAAACCGCCAAAAGCTCGAAGCGCTGATTACCGAGGCGAAAAAGACCGGAAAGGTTTCCTCCAAGCATCTGGTTGAAACGCTCGACGACGTGGACGCCACGCAGGACCAGACCGAGCGCTTCTATGACATTCTTGAGCAGGCCGGCATCGAGATCGACGTCTCCGACGTGCTGGACCTCATCGGCACAGCTGATATGGACAACCCCACGCTCAGTGAAATGCAGGCCATCGAGAACGAGGGCCTGCCCGCGGATCTGGACGAGCCGGAGGCGCTGCCCGAGGACGTGGAAAACGCCAAGCTGGACGACCCTGTGCGGATGTACCTCAAGGAGATCGGCCGCATCAAGCTCCTGACGCCTGAGGAGGAGCAGGAGATCGCGAAAAAAATGGCCGAGGGCGACGAGGACGCACGCAAGCGTATGTCTGAGGCCAATCTGCGTCTCGTCGTGTCGATCGCAAAGCGCTACGTGGGCCGGGGGATGCAGCTGCTCGATCTCATCCAGGAGGGCAATCTGGGCCTGATGAAGGCCGTTGAAAAATTTGACTATACGAAGGGCTATAAATTCTCCACCTATGCGACCTGGTGGATCCGGCAGTCCATCACCCGCGCCATCGCCGACCAGGCGCGCACGATCCGCATTCCGGTGCACATGGTCGAGACGATCAACCGTGTGCTGCGCACGTCGCACTCCATGGTGCAGAAGCTGGGCCGTGAGCCGACGACGAAGGAGATCGCGGACGAGCTGCATATTGAGGAGAGCAAGGTCGAAGAAGTCCTGAAAATTGCGCAGGAGCCGGTTTCCCTCGAAACGCCGATCGGTGAGGAGGAGGACAGCCATCTGGGCGACTTCATTCAGGACGACGAGGCCTCGCAGCCGTCGGAGGAAGCGTCCTACACGCTGCTGCGTGAGCAGCTTGAGGAGGTTCTGTCCACGCTGACCCCGCGCGAGGAGCAGGTGCTGCGGATGCGCTTCGGTCTGACCGACGGCAAGCCGCACACGCTCGAGGAGGTCGGCAAGGAGTTCGACGTCACGCGCGAACGCATCCGCCAGATCGAGTCCAAGGCCCTGCGCAAGCTGCGCCATCCGTCCAGAAGCAAGAAGCTGCGCGACTTTTTGAACTAAGAAGGCAGGACCTTCCATGAAAGAATTTCGAAAACACAGAATATTTACACTTTTATGCTTGACAACCGAAAAAATATTCGTATCATAGTCTTATGCAATTTGAAACCGTAACAACGGAGGAATTCAAGATGTTTGAGAAGATTCAGGCGTATCTTGCCTCGCAGCTCGATATTCCGGCAGACGAGATCACCCGCGACACCACGTTCGAAAGCCTCGGCGTCGATTCGCTGGATACCGTCGAGATGGTCATGGATCTGGAAGAGCAGCTCGGCGTCGATCTGGAGCTGGAGGAAAAGATCGCGACCGTCGGCGAGCTGGTCGATTTTGTCGAGAGCAAGCTTGACTGAACGCAAAACGGCGAGACGTATGGCAAGGCTGCACTACTTGGGGAGATAGCGGTGCCCTGTTACCCGCAATCCGCTACAGCGGGGAGGAATTCCCGACCGAGGGTGTATGCTGTGTCGTCTGACCCGGATAAGCGGTGTTGAAGATCTGGTCTTGCGCAATAGGGCTCTGTGAACCGTGTCAGGTGGGGAACCAAGCAGCACTAAGCAGTCTACCCTGTGTGCCGCAAGGTTGCCGTTTCGGAGCTGGCTGTCCGGGTAACGGGTGTAGCATCCATTCGGAGAAGGGTGTGCAGTCCTGCCATGCGTCTTACCGTAAAAAACTCCGGGCCTGAAAGGCCCGGAGTTTTTCATGCCCTGCCGCAGAGAGCTGCGGCAGGGCGTTTGTATTTTATTTCGCGCTGATGACCAGCTCGCCGTTCTGCTCGTCGCAGACAAGCGTCTGACCGGGGAGCACGTCGCCGCGCAGGATGCGCTGCGCAAGAAGCGTCTCGACCGTGTGCTGCAGGTAGCGGCGCAGCGGTCTTGCGCCGAACTGCGGGTCATAGGCCGCGTCGATGACAAAGCTCTTTGCCGCCGGGGTCAGCTCGCACTTGAGCTGCTTGTCGGCAAGGCGCTTGTTGAGCGCCGCGATCTGCAGATCGATAATGCCAGTGATATTCTCCTTCGACAGGGGCTTATAGAAGACGATCTCATCCAGCCGGTTGAGGAACTCCGGGCGGAAGCTGCGGCGCAGGAGCGCCTGCACCTCGTTCTTCGCAGCTTCGGAGATTTCACCCTCCGGCGTGATGCCGTCCAGAATGGCCTGCGAACCGAGATTCGAGGTCAGGATGATGATGGTGTTCTTGAAGTCCACGGTTCTGCCTTGCGAGTCGGTGATGCGGCCGTCGTCGAGGACCTGCAGCAGAATGTTGAACACGTCCGGGTGCGCTTTTTCGATCTCGTCAAACAGAATGACGGAATACGGTCTGCGGCGCACGGCTTCGGTCAGCTGGCCGCCCTCTTCATAGCCCACATATCCGGGAGGCGCACCGATCAGACGCGACACGGAGAATTTCTCCATATACTCCGACATATCGATGCGCACCAGATTCTTTTCATCGTCAAACAGCGCCTCTGCCAGCGTCTTGGCCAGTTCTGTCTTGCCAACGCCGGTAGGGCCAAGGAACAGGAACGAGCCGAGGGGCCGGTTCGGGTCCTGAATGCCTGCTCTGCTTCTCTGGATGGCCTCGGAGACGACGCGCACGGCCTCATCCTGGCCGACAACACGCTTGTGCAGCGTATCTTCGAGATGCAGCAGCTTGTCGCGCTCCCCCTCCATCAGTCTTGCGGTCGGGATGCCTGTCCAGCGCTCGATGATCTTGGCAATTTCCTCCTCCGTGACCTTGTTGCGGAGCAAACTCGCCTCCTTGCTGCTTTGCGCCAGTTTTTCCTCCTGCTCCAGCTGCTTTTTCGCTTCGGGCAGATCGCCGTACTTCAGCTTCGCGGCCTTTTCGAGATCGTAACTCTGTTCGGCAGATTCAATATCGCGGTTGATCTGCTCGATGCGTTCGCGCAGCTGCTGCACGCGGCCGATTGCGTTCTTCTCGTTTTCCCATTTGGCTTTCATGGAGTTGAACGTTTCGCGCTGTTCGGCCAGTTCCTTTTGCAGTTCCGTCAGCCGCGCCTTGGAAAGTTCATCGTCCTCGTTCTTGAGCGCTGCTTCCTCGATCTGCATCTGGATGATCTTGCGGTTGATGACGTCCAGTTCGGTCGGCATAGAGTCCATTTCCGTGCGGATCATGGCGCAGGCCTCGTCAATGAGGTCAATGGCCTTGTCAGGCAGGAAACGGTCGGTGATATAGCGGTTCGAGAGCGTTGCGGCGGCAATGATTGCATTGTCTGTGATCTTGACGCCATGGAAGACCTCGTACCGGGACTCCAGACCACGCAGGATGGCAATGGTATCCTCGACGGTCGGTTCCTGCACCAGAACGGTCTGGAACCGGCGCTCGAGCGCGGGGTCCTTTTCGATATACTGGCGGTATTCGTCCAGCGTCGTCGCGCCGATGCAGTGCAGCTCGCCGCGCGCGAGCATCGGCTTTAACAGATTGCCTGCGTCCATCGAGCCTTCGGTCTTGCCCGCACCGACAATGGTGTGCAGCTCGTCGATAAACAGGATGATGCGGCCCTCGGACTTCTTGACCTCGGCCAGCACGGCCTTCAGACGCTCTTCAAATTCACCGCGGTACTTTGCGCCTGCAATCAATGCGCCCATATCGAGCGAGAAGATCGTTTTGTCCTGCAAAGACTTGGGAACCTCGTTCGCGACGATCCGCTGCGCAAGGCCCTCGACGATGGCCGTCTTGCCGACGCCCGGCTCACCGATGAGGCAGGGGTTGTTCTTCGTTTTACGGGACAGGATGCGGATGACATTCCGGATCTCGTCGTCACGGCCGATGACCGGGTCCATCTTCTGCTCCCGTGCACGCTTGACCAGATCCGTGCCGTATTTGGCAAGCGCCTCATACGTATCCTCCGGCGTGTCGGACGTCACGCGCTGGCTGCCGCGCACCGACTGCAGCGCCTGCAGGCAGGCCTCCTTCGTGATCTGGTACGGACGGAACAGGCTTTTCAGCACCGCGTCCGCGTTTTCGATCAGGGACAAAAACAGATGCTCGACGGAGACATATTCGTCTTTCATCTGCTTCGCGATGTCTTCCGCGCTGTTCAGCGCCGTGTCGACGGCGCGCGCAACATAATATTTATCCGCCTCGCGGCCCGAGCCGGTCACGCGCGGCAGCTTCGCCAGCTCCGCGTCCACCGCAGCCTCAAAGCTTTCAAGCGTCACGCCCATCTTTTTCAGCAGCTGCGGCACAAGGCCGTTTTCCTGCTTCAAAAGCGCGGCCAGCAGATGGATCTGCTCGATCTGCTGGTTCTGGTTTTCAATGGTCAGCTTCTGGGCGGCCTGAATGGCCTCCAGAGATTTCTGCGTATAGTTCTGTGCGTTCATAGTTCACACCTCTTCTTCCAGTGTTAGCACTCTATATTCATGAGTGCTAATTCATTTTGGCTTCATCATAGTCCTGTACCCGGAATTTGTCAAGGGGGAGCAGGGCCGAAAATTGTGATATTTTTGTAAACATTTGATCGAAAAAAGAAGCTTCGAATTTAATAGTTATTTAAAAACTTGCCTCTAAGTTTTTTAATAAACCCTTGCTATGATAATCCTGCAAGAAGCGATAAACACTTTTTCATTTTCCCCTCATATTGATAAAGAATCCCCCGCAGACAAGCCGGTCACTTGTTTGCGGGATTTCTTTCGCCAAAAATCATAACCACCGGCCGTGCCGGTGGTTTGCACTAGCCCCC
>OHBW01001094.1_pt1 | contig 11275 bp, 8 predicted proteins | sample 1577411 | NCBI WGS metagenome assembly OHBW01 (sample SAMEA3879534, study PRJEB24766) | human gut metagenome | biome: human-associated habitat; feature: feces | place: USA | collected 1985/1987 | reverse complement strand
GCACCTCCCTGTACTCCTCTTTCCACGGCAGAAGGACCGTGCCCCTCTCTTTCAACTCGGGAATCGACCGATGAATCGTCTCATAGTCCGGCAAATCCTCGCTGTTTTCCACCTCCCACGGAAAGACAAACATGCTGAACAACGAATACTTATCGAGAAGGCCAGCCCGCTCTTTTTCCATTTTGGCTACCAAATCACACGGGATAATATAAAACCGGACAGAAGCCAAAACATACCCATTGACGCACATAAACTCCACCGACCGGATGGGCAATTCAAACCGGTCGAAAAACTCCTGCAACGGTTCGTCAAAATTGACCGCCATAGTCTGATAACCCCAGTTATGGTCCAGATAGGCAACCGTATCTCCGCCAAAGGCCGACAGCGGCTTGTAGTCCGCATAACCCGGCTTGCGGGCAATGGCCGTCATGCACACCAATACCGCCAACAAAAATATAATGCTCCGTTTCATAGCTCCATAGATTCGACTCCTCTACAAGATACGCATAATTTCCCGGAACACAAAAACGGGCGGCACCCTGAAGCACCGCCCGGAATCGGCCGGAATCGGAAGTTACTTCTCCCAGCTCTCATCCCAGTTGAACTGGACATTCTGCACCAGATAACGGCCGAGCACCTCCCTGTACTCCTCTTTCCACGGCAGAAGGACCGTGCCCCTCTCTTTCAATTCGGGAATCGACCGATGAATCGTCTCGTAGTCCGGCAAATCCTCGCTGTTTTCCACCTCCCACGGATAGACATACATACTGAACAACGAACATTTATTGAGAAGAACGCCTCGTCGTTTTTCCAATTCGGTCACCGAGTCACACGGAATAATATAAAACCGCACAGAAGCCAGGACATATCCATTGACGCACGTAAACTCCACCGACCGGATGGGCAATTCGAACCGGTCAAAAAACTCCTGCAAAGGGGCATCGACATTTGTTCCCATGGCATGAGCGCTCCAGTTGTAATCCAGATAGGCAACCGTATCCCCGCCGAAGGCCGACAGCGGCTTGTAATCCGCATAACCCGGCTTGCGCGCAATGGCCGTCACGCACAGCAATACCGCCAATAAAAATAAAATACTCCTTTTCATAATCCCTTTATTTACATTTAATCATTCCAAGTTCCTCCGGCATACCCGACAACTCATTGGTTTTCCGGACCTCCGTTTCATGCTGGTGGAAGGTCGAATCATCCTCCTCTTTCGATAAAACCGCAATTCCGGTGTTCATGGCCTTCAACGCATATGCCAGCGCGTACAAATGCGAAGTATGTGAATCGTATTCATGATACAGAATATTCGAACCCAAGTTATAGAAACCTCGAAATTGCTCCTTGCCTGCTGAAGAATTTATAAAATCTGCAAATTGGGCCGCCAAAGCTTCATTATATATGTAAATCACATAAATTGAGCCGTTGGTTGTATAGGCATAGATGGACCGGAAATTTTCATCTTGCGCATAAAGATAGGCCAAAGCAAACACATCCCCCACCGAGCATGCACTTCCAGAGGGATGGTTGTGTATCACCGAAAGATTCGAGAAATCCTTCATCATATTAACTCCGACTCTTCCGGACCTATTATTCGTATAGGGCTCACTCAACCTTACATCTCCATTCTCATCCCAATAACCGGTCACTCCGAATTCAATTCCCGGCTTGGCGCTCACGCTGTCCTGGAACTGCGAAAACTGCGATTCGTCGGACATATCCGCGTAGAGCCGGTTGGTCTTCACGGAGTTGTTCCCCGCCTCGGGAGACACCTCCTCGCAATCGCGTTCCTGAACATCGGAAGAGCCATCACCATTCTCCTCGGGAAAATCATCGTCGGAGAACTCATCCTCCCACGGAATCGGGTCAAGCATAGATACAGGAAACTTCACACGGGTATTACCCACATCCGAAGAGTCGCCCTCGCTGTCTCCGTCGCCATTACCCTCTTCGTCACCCGTACCATCACCGTCGGAATCACCGCTTCCGCCGCCAAGGCCCGAACCCGGACCGCTCGGACCTCCCGGATTGCCAACACCCGGACCAGCCCCGGAACCGGGACTGCCGCCCGATGAACCGTCACCTCCGCCGGAATCGCCTCCACTGGAGCTTCCTCCACCACTGCTGCTTCCACCGCCACCGCCAAAGAGTTCGGACCAGTCCCAAACCATCGTAATGGCATCACTCTTTCCATCTCCATCGATATCCACATAACGATAAAGCCCGCCATCAGACCCAACGAATATGGAACCCGGTGCCCCGTAATTCCACTCATCGCCACCCCGGGTTAAGCCTGCAGCCGACCGCTCAATCCACATGTTGTGGAATAACGAGGCGTAGCGACGTGCCCGTTCATAGAGTGTCAGGCTACGGTCATAGAGGAAAACACCGGCCGTATAGCGACCCGCATCGTAGCGGCTCACGGCAACCGGACGTCCGTCCAGCGTAGCGTAATACTCCAAACCGCTGTAATCGATGCGGTCCTCGCAGTTCAGCGTCATCGCTCCGATATCGCCGTCATATATTGCGGCATATTCCGCATCGGGAATACAAACCCGCAAATAGGACGCTTCACGACCCGTTGCAGCGGAGCGGACGACAATCAGTTTGACCGAAGCTGGGACCGAATAGAACTCCCCGTTGCAATCCTTGCGATACACCCGGTATGAGTATTCGGCCTGCAGAGGGACATCCACACTCGACAACCGGTCCGATGCTGACGGAGCTGCCTCCGACCAATCGGGAACAGATGTCCCCGGAATGAACGGGAATGGATTGTCGCTCCCCGAGCGAGTCAAAGCCATAGCCCCATTTCGCTCAAAATACGCCCGAGCCTCTTCTACCGTAATCGGAGAAACCTCCGAAGGTACTTCCGTGATTTGCCCCGGGTCATGCACACATGCAGCCAACATGGCAAGCAGAAATACGCTTGTAAGATAGCGAATTTTATTCATACAAAAAAGTTTTAGGTGGTTGGATTTTGTTTGCATAACAAACATGCAATAATTAATTGTATTTAACAATGAACAAATTGATATAAACCTTTTTACGCTATTTAACAGCCGAAATAAAAAGGGGTTAACGCCCTGCAGCAAGGCCAGCGGCGAGGCCCACACGGAAGGCGGCACCGATTTCCGGGCCGCAGTTGCCGATATTCCGATTTATTTCCCTAACTTTGTATGAATTTATAGTTCGATGAAGAAGACGAATACATTCCAACCCAAAATCGGCAACGAAGAGACCGCGGCGCTGCCTGCCATCGAATATCAGGGCGAAATCCGCGTCATCGAGCGGGAGGAGGAGATTTCCGAAGCCTGCGCATATCTGGCATCCCATCCCGTCATCGGATTCGACACCGAGACGCGCCCCTCGTTCCGCCAGGGAGTGACCTTCCGCGTCTCGCTGCTCCAGCTCTCCACCCCCGAGCGCTGCTACCTCTTCCGCCTCAACCGGATTCCGCTGGCCGCCCCGCTGCTCGAGCTGCTGGGCAATGCGAAGGTCCGCAAGGTGGGGGCCGACGTGGCGGGCGACCTCCGCTCGCTGCGCCAGCTGCGCCACTTCCGCGACGGCGGCTTCGTTGACCTGCAGGCCATCGCCCCCGACTGGGGAATCGAGGAGAAGAGCCTCCGCAAGCTCTCGGCCATCGTGCTGGGCAAACGGGTCTCGAAGGCGCAGCGGCTGAGCAACTGGGAGGCCGCCCAGCTGACCGACAAGCAGCTGCTCTACGCGGCGACCGACGCCTGGGTCTGCACCGAAATCTACGACAAACTGCAACAAACGCCCCGAACCGGCAAAAAATAACCCCCGCATGACACCTCAAGTATATCTGCGTCGCGGCAAGGAGGAGTCGCTCCTCCGCCGTCACCCCTGGATTTTTTCGGGCGCCATCGACTACATCAAGGCCGAAGAAGAGGCCGAGATTTCGGAAGGCGCCGTGGTCGAGGTCTATACCCACGGCGGCGATTTCGTCGCTCTGGGCCACTATCAAATCGGCTCCATCGCCGTACGCGTCCTTTCGTTCGAGCGCTGCGCCATCGACGCCGCATGGTGGCGCGACCGCATCGCCTCGGCGCTCGACGTGCGCCGCACGCTGGGACTCACCGACAGCCCCGACACGACCTGCTACCGTCTGGTCCACGGCGAGGGAGACTCGCTGCCGGGGCTCGTGGTGGACATCTACGGCACGACGGCCGTCGTCCAGTGCCACTCGGTGGGGATGTACCGCGCGCGGCTCGACATAGCCGCGGCGCTGCGCGAAGTATTCGGCGGGCGGCTCACGGCCATCTACGACAAGAGTTCGCAGACGGTCCCCTACAACGCCCGGCTGGGTGCCGTCGACGGCTACCTGTGGGGCAGCTCGGACCACGAGACGCAGACCGTGCTGGAGCATGGCGAGAAGTTCCTGGTCAACTGGGAGAAGGGGCAGAAGACCGGCTTCTTCCTCGACCAGCGCGAGAACCGCGAGCTGGTGAAGCGCTATGCCGCGGGCCGCACCGTGCTCAACACCTTCTGCTATACGGGCGGTTTTTCGGTCTATGCCCTTTCGGGCGGCGCCAAGGAGGTCGTGTCGGTCGATTCGTCGGAGCGCGCCGTGGCGCTGGCCGAGGAGAACGTACGGCTCAACTTCGGCGCCGAGGCCAACCATACGGCACTGGCAGCCGACGCCGTGGAGTACCTGCGCAACATCGGCGACCGCTACGACCTGATTATCCTCGACCCGCCGGCCTTCGCCAAGCACCACAAGGTGCTGGGCAACGCCATGCAGGGCTACAAGCGGCTCAACGCCCGCGCGCTGTCGCAAATCAAGAGCGGCGGCATACTCTTCACCTTCTCCTGCTCGCAGGCCGTCTCGAAGGAGCTCTTCCGTACGACGGTCTTCTCGGCGGCGGCCATTGCGGGGCGCAAGGTGCGGATTCTGCACCAGCTGACCCAGCCGGCCGACCACCCCATCAACATCTACCATCCCGAGGGCGAGTACCTCAAGGGACTGGTGCTCTACGTCGAGTAGCCGCACCCGCTCCGGCAGGCACAGAGACCCAAGCGCAGACCGACAGAGAACACTGCAAGAACGGAACAAAGATGGCGCGATACGACCGTAAATCAAGGAATCGGTTCTCCATTGCGACGCTTGCCGCAGCCGCGGCGTTGCTGTTTGCAGGCGGCTGCGCCGACATCCGCCAGGCAATCGACGATGCGCTGGGCGGCTGGACGAAGGGATACGCACGGACCTACTCGCGCGAAATCGGACAGATGATGGAGCCGCGCTACGATTCGCTCGCTCTGGACGGCCGCGGCATCCGCATCGGAGTGCTCGACGCCGGGTTCGGCTCGCTGCGGAGCGACCCCCGAGCTCCGCGTCGTCGACTACCGCGACTTCACGACCGGAGACACGACCGGATTCTTCCGCGACCCGATGGAACACGGCCGGCAGGTCTGCATGAACATCGGCGGCCGCATGGGGAGCGACACACTGCTCGGGCTGGCCCCCCGAAGCGAATTCTACCTGGCGAAAATCGACCTTCAAGACCGGGAGCCGCGCAGCGAGGAGGAGCGCATGATGCGGGGCATCGAGTGGCTGCTCGACAAGGAGGTGGACCTCATCACCTGCTCCATCAGCTACACCTCCTTCGACGACTTCGACGGCTACACGCCCGAGCTGCTCGACGGACGGAGTTCGCGGATTTCGCGCTTCCTCGACAGCATACTGCGTGCCCACCCACGGCTGCTCTTCATCCAGAGCGCCGGCAACGAGGGCGACAAGCCGTGGCGCTACATCGGCTTTCCGGGCGACGTGCGCGAGGCCATCACGGTCGGCGCCGTCGACTGGGAGGGTCAAACACGCAGGGAGTACAGCAGTACGGGGCGCCCCGAGGCGGACTACATCAAGCCCGATGTGGTCGTCAGCGACTCGCCCCGCGGAACCTCCTTCTCGACACCCGTCATTGCGGGGCTCTGCGCCGCGATGCTCCAATACAACCGTGTGGACCGCGCCACGCTGATTGCCGCGCTCCGCGCCTCAGGCAGCCGGGCCGCGACGCCCGACCGCGAGGTGGGATACGGTGTGCCGCAGCTCGACCGCCTGGTCGCACTGCTCACTCCGGCCGACGCAGCGGACCCCGCCGGCAGCCAACCCGACCATAAAAACCTTACGACAAACGACCCGAAATGAGACGAATGATGATGTTTGCGGCGATGCTCCTCTTCGCCGCCCCGCTCACGGCCCAGAGCCGGCTCGAGACCTTCACGCTCCGGAGCGAACTGCTCGGTGCCGAGAAGAGCTGCACAATCTACCTTCCCGACGGATTCGACGCCGATACCACGCGCCGCTATCCGGTGCTCTACCTGCTCCACGGCGCAAGCGACACCCACACCGCATGGAGCGAACCCACCAAGGGGCAGATGCAGCAGATTGTCGACGAAGCCATCGCCGAGGGACGCTCGGCCAGGATGGTGGTCGTCATGCCCGACGCCTCGGGTGAGGACGAGAACCACACGGGACGCCACATGGGTTACTACAATGTTCCCGACTGGCCCTACGAACGCTTCTTCTTCGAGGAACTGATGCCCGCCGTCGAGCGACGCTACCGCATCCTGAGCGACAAGGCCCACCGCGCCATTGCCGGCCTGTCGATGGGCGGAGGCGGCACGGCGACCTACGCCCAGCACCACCCCGAGCTCTTCGGCTCGGCCTGCCCGCTCAGCGCCGCGTTGGAGCCGCGCCCCATCACGGGCGACCCGAGTGACTACGAGCGCTCGCGCATCGAGAACAGTCCGCTGCGGTTTCTGCAGCAGATGACCGACGAGCAGGCCGCAGCGCTGCGCACCGTACGCTGGAGGCTCGACTGCGGCGACGACGACTTCCTCTGGCAAGGCAACATCCGCTTCTACGAGCAAATGCGCCTGCGCAACATCCCGCTCGAGTTCCGCATGCGCGACGGCGGCCACACGTGGCGCTACTGGCGCACGGCGCTGCCCGACGTGCTGACCTTCGTCAGCATCGGATTCGGGTAGGAGTAACGGCACAGGATACGCGCCCGGTCCGCCCGGGCACAGCCCGATAAGAAAAGACGGCGACCTCCCCCTGCGGGGAGCGTCGCCGTCTGACGTTAATGGCGGGCGGAGACGGTGCCTCCGGTGGCGGAGCTAACGCACCCGCTCGTAGATGTAGAGTTCGTGCACCTCGCGGTCGTAGCCGGGATAGAAGCCGCGGACCATCCCCAGCACGATGCGCGAGCCGCGGTTCGAAAGCACCACCAGCTCGCCCGTCGCCGGGTCGATGGTGAGCCCCTCGATTTCGCCCGCACGGCGGAAGTCGCCCATCTCGCGGAAGGGGAGCACCGTCGCGCAGGTCGTCGCACCGCGCAGGTCGGCCACATAGAGGTTGTCCGCCTCGTCCAGGTCGGCATCGCCGTCGTCGGCCGAGAGGAGCATCCGCCCGCCGAGCATGAAGATACCCTGCTGCCACTGCGGCACGGGACGCAGATGGACCCGGCGCAGATAGGCTCCCGTCTTCAGGTCGTACTCGTAGAGGTAGCGTCCGTCGACCCAGTCGGCCATCCAGACGCGGGCGTTGTCGCGGTCGACCGCCAGGCCGCACACCTCGACCTGCCCCGAAGAGGGCTCCCACGCTATCGACCGTTTCCAGCGGAGCGTCGCAGCGTCGTAGACCGCAATCTGGATATGCTCGCCCACCCCGTCGCAGAAGGTCTCGATGCCGGCATAGATTTCACCGCGCCAGACGTCGATGTCGCCGATGTGGTTGGCAGGAAGGGGCAGCCCTTCGAAAGGGCGCTCGTTGACAGCCACCAGTTCGCCCTGCTTCGTGTATTTGTAGAGCGCCGTGCTGCCCGAGACGTAGTAGTAGTTCGAGTCGGCGGCGACGCCCTGCCGTCCCTCGACGGGAATCACCCGACTGAGCCGGTAGGCATCTCCCTCGCGCAGCAGGGGCGGGGCGGGAGGCACTGGCGCCCCGGGATGTGCCGGAGCGGCGGGCGGAGCGGGAGGCACGAGCGCCTCCGCACCTGCAGATTTCGGCTGTTCGGCCTCGGGTCGAGGCGGAAGCGGATTTTCCGCCGCGGATTGCGCCGCTCCTGATTGAGGCGGAAGCGGCCGCTCGGCCGCAGGTTGCGCCACCACCGTCACCGAGAGCAGCAGCGCGGCAATAAGGGTGTACTTTTTCATCATGCTGTTCAATCTATTGATTATCGGTCGTTAGGCCGCGGCCCGAAGCGAAAACGACCGGGCGGAAGGCGCTTGCAAGCGATTTCCACCCGGTCGTTCAGCTCTGTCGAAACCCGTTGCGCCGGGCTCCGCTCCCGCTACTTGCGCTTGGCGCGCTGCTGGGCCTCCTGCTGGCGCAGAAGCTCCTCGTAGCGCTGCTGGAAGCGCGACTTCTTGCCGTTGGTATGCTTGGCGGCGTTGGCCTTCATGATGGCATGAATCTTCTCGTCGTCAATCATGCGGCGGATGAAGAAGGTCTGGCCGATGGTAATCAGGTTGGAGAGCAGGTAGTAGAAGCACAGACCGCTCGCGTAGCTGTTGAACCAGAGGAGCATCATCACCGGCATCAGGTAGACCATCATGAACTTCATGCCGGCCATCTGGGGCTGCGACGAAGCCGTCTGCTGGTAGTTGACGTAGGAGAAGATGAAGAGCGACACGGCCATCAGCAGCGCAAAGAGGCTGATATGGTCGCCGTAGAAGGGAATCGAGAAGGGCAGGTTGAGGATGCTGTCGTACGACGAGAGGTCGTCGGCCCAGAGGAACGACTCGCCGCGCAGCTCAATCGATGCCGGGAAGAAGCGGAACATGGCGACCAGAATCGGCAGCTGGATGAGCATCGGGATGCAGCCGCCCATGGGGTTGATGCCCGCCTTGCGGTAGAGCTCCATCGTCGCCTGCTGGCGCTTCATGGCATCCTCCTTCTTGGGGTACTTCTTGGCCAGTTCGTCGACCTCGGGCTTGATGACGCGCATCTTGGCCGTCGAGACGTAGCTCTTGTAGGTGAGCGGCGAGATGACCAGCTTGATGAGCACCGCCAGAATCAGGATGATGATGCCGAAGTTGGGGATGTAGTTGCGCAGGAAGTCGAAGACCGGAATCACGCACCAGCGGTTCACCCAGCCGAAGATGCCCCAGCCCAGCGGAATGAGGCGCTCCATGTGAAGCGACTCACCCTCGGCGTCGGCCACCTTCTTCAGAATGGCGTACTTGTTGGGGCCGAAATAGAAGGCGAAGTCATACCCCTCGGTCTGTGCCGTATAGGGCACGGCCGTCTGCAGCGAGAAGTCCTTGAGCAATTCGGAGCCCTCCTCGGCCGTGTCGAACGACATGTCGGCATAGGAGAGGTTCTCGGGGGCGATGAAGACCGACGAGAAGTACTGCTGCTTGAAGGCCACCCAGTTGACCGCCGTCGAGACCTTCTTGCTCTTATCCTTCTCGCTCATGCCCAGGTCCTCGATGGAGGATTCGCCCGGGAAGCGGTACGAGAGGGTCGTATACATGTTCTCGTTCTTGAAGCCCTTCTCGTTCTGGTAGGAGGAGTTCGACCAGGTGATGCCGATGGAGGTCTGGTTGGCCATCTGCGGCGCCATGTTGACCAGCCGGACGTCGAAGTCGACCAGATAGTCGCGCTCGGGCGTCTGCACGTCGTAGATGCGGTAATCGTACTGCAGCCATGCGTCCGCCGCCACGGGCAGCCGCATCGTGAGCAGCTGCGCACCGTCATCGGTCCGCACGACGGAGTCGGCCTCGAAGAGGTAGTCGGTCGTATTGACCGCCACGTTGTTCAGTCCGTTACGGACGTAGAACGACAGGTCGAAGTTGGCCGTCGAGGGGTCGAAGAGCTTGACCAGCTCGTTGCGCTCGCCGCGGGGTGCATAGCGGGTGTAGTCCTTGAGCGTCACATCGACAATCTGGCCGCCGCGCGTCGAGAAACGCACCGTCATCACATCGTTCTCGAGCGTGATGAAGCGCTCCTCGCCCTGGCGTGCCGCCGCGAGGTACTCGCCCAGGCCGGCCACCTGCCGCTCGTGCAGCGACAAGGCGTCGGCTGCCGAGGCGGCACCCTCCTCACCGGCCACGGCTGCGGCCGCCTGCTTGGGGCGCGTCACGGCCGCCAGCGAATCCTGATAGGCCTCGTATTCGGCCAGTTCCTTCTTGTATTGTTCCTGCTCCTTGCCGCTGAAGTAGGCGAATCCCAGAAAGAGGACCGCAATGACGGCAATTCCCAAAAGTGATTTCTTATCCATCGAAACGTTTGTCTCTCGTTACTCAAAAGTCGTCGTTACTTGCGCGAGTCGTCGAAGGCGAGCGCCGCCTTGACGAAGGCCACGAAGAGCGGCGAGGGGCTCAACACCGTACTCTTGTATTCGGGATGGTACTGCGTACCGACGAACCACGGATGGTTCGGAATCTCGACCACCTCGACCAGGTTGGTGTCGGGGTTGATGCCGACGGCCTTCATGCCCGCGGCCTCGAACTGCGCCAGATAGTCGTTGTTGAACTCGTAGCGGTGGCGGTGGCGCTCGGAAATCTCCAGCTTCCCGTAGCAGCGCGCCATGGTGGTGCCGGGGGCAATCACGCACGGGCAGGCGCCCAGACGCAGCGTGCCGCCCTTGTCGATCTCGTCGCTCTGACCGGGCATGAAGTCGATGACCTTATGCTCGCTCACCGGGTCAAATTCGCCGGAATTGGCGTCCGCCAGACCGGCAACATTCCGGGCGTACTCAATGACGGCGATCTGCATACCAAGGCAGATGCCGAAATAAGGCACCTTCTTTTCCCGGGCGTACTTCGCCGCAAGGATCATGCCCTCAATGCCCCGGCCGCCAAAGCCGCCGGGAACGATGATGCCGTCCAGATGGGACAGCTTCTCATTGACGGTTTCCTCCGTCAGCGTCTCCGAATCGATCCACTGGATGTCCACAACGGCGTCCAGCGCGTAGCCCGCATGGCGCAGAGCCTCCGCTACGGAGAGATAGGCGTCGTGAAGCTGGACGTACTTACCAACAAGGCCGATGGTGACGTGCTTGCTGCTGTTTCTGATTTTCTCCACCATCTGAATCCATTCCGTCAGCTCAGGCTTGGGCGTTTCCAGACCCAGTTCCCGGCAGACAATGCCGGACAGATTGGACTTTTCCAGCATCAGCGGGGCTTCGTACAGCACGGGCAGGGTGATATTCTCAATGACGCAGTCCGGCTTGACGTTGCAGAACATACTGATCTTCCGCTTCATATCCTCCGGAATTTCCAGCTCGGTACGGCAAACGAC
>OHBW01001080.1_pt1 | contig 11371 bp, 8 predicted proteins | sample 1577411 | NCBI WGS metagenome assembly OHBW01 (sample SAMEA3879534, study PRJEB24766) | human gut metagenome | biome: human-associated habitat; feature: feces | place: USA | collected 1985/1987 | reverse complement strand
AGCGCCCGGCGGGTGCTTCCGGCTCTGCCAGTGTCAGCTCCAGCGGCTCCTCCTGTGAGGCCGGGCAGAGCGTCTCCCGGCAGAGGCCGTTTTTCCGGGCCTGCACGATCAGATCGCCGTATCCGCAGCGCAGCCGCGCCATTCCGTCCGCATCCGTCCGAATGACCGCAGCCGGAAAGACCTCCGACGCGTTGAGAATGCCGAACGTGACCTCCGCACCGGCGGCGGGCCGCCCGTCCTTCTCCCGCACCCGCACTGCCAGCAGGCGCACGGGCGCATAGCGGGCGGTCTGGTTCAGGAACGTCACCGCGCCGTCGACCGAAATGATTTCCTCGTCCGCCGCAGGCGTTCCAAAGCAGCGGCTGTGCACGAGCAGAGCGCGGCTCGCCGCGCCGGTGAACCAGCCGCGATCCAGCGCTTCCTCCGGCTCACACGCGCCGAAAAAGTGCCACGCGCCGCCGCAGTACGCCTCGACCCACGCGTGATTGTCGTCGCAGTGCGCCCAGCGCGGCGTATAGACCTGCCGGGCCGGGATCCCGGCTGCGCGCAGCACGTTGACCGCGAACGTGGATTCTTCCCCGCAGCGGCCAAAGCCGGAGCGCCATGCACCGAGGGCGCTGATCGTCCGCTCGTCCGTCGCGCGGTAGCAGACCTGCTCCGCGTTCCATTCATTGATCGCCAGAATGGCCTCGCGCGCGGAAAGCCCTTCAATCCGCCCCCGAATCTGCGCGTAGAAAAAGCCTCGGCAGTCGCAAAGCTCCTCCTCGTTTACGCGCGGATGGAGCACGTAATTCAGAAACAACGGCTCCGGCAGCTCCCGCGCGAGGGGCGACTGCTCCCGCAGGCGCAGCGCGTGCTCCGCGCAGGCGCGGAACAGGGAAACTTCATAATTGGCCCAGTCGCTGACGGGGCTTGCGGAATAGCACCATCTGGTCAGCAGCGCACAGTCCGGCGAAAGCGCCGAAAGCTGCCGCTCCAGCCAGCTTTGCGCCCCGTCGCCTATCGCCGCGAAGCGAAGCGCGAGGCGCTGCTCCATCCGCTGCTGTTCGCCGTCTGACAGTCTCATTGTCCCGCTCCCGCCGCAAGACTGTGGACGATCTGTGCGCAGGCGCGGAATTCCTCCTCGTCCGTCTGCCAGAGCTCATACTCCGAAAGCGACGGCAGGCCCATCGCCACAGTCTGCTTCCGGTAGCGCATTCCGCTGTCCAGCACGCCCTTGCGGCCGGTCGTGTGGAAGACCACGATGCCGGTTTTGTCGTGGATCTCCTGAATGTTCCATTTTTTTACGCCGCAGCCCGCCATGATATCGATCCTGTCGTCCGCTTTTTCAAAAAGCTCCCGCAGCAGCTCCGCACCGGTCAGCGGATCCTTCTGCTGCCCGGAGGTGAGGATCGTCTTACAGCCCAGACGGATGGCGTCCTCCATGGCCGCAAACGGGTCGCGCGTCATATCGAACGCGCGGTGCAGCGTCACGTCCATATTGCCCGCGCAGTTCATCAGCCGCCGCATTGCGTCCAGATCCAGATCGCCGTCCGGCGTCAGCGCGCCGATCACAACGCCGTTCGCGCCAAGCTCACGGTACGTCCGGATCTCCTCGCACATCTGCTCCAGCTCTTCTTTGCTGTAAAGAAAATCTCCGAAGCGGGGACGGATCAGGATATTGGTCTTGACTGGGATATCGCGCTGCACCTGCCGGAACAGCGCCGTGGACGGCGTGGTGCCGCCAATGACAAGATGCGCGCACAGCTCCAGACGGTCCGCGCCGCCGCGATACGCCGCCCGGCAGGAGGCGTAGGAATCTACGCAGGCTTCGATCAGGGGTGTGTTCATGCAGGTTCCTCCTCAGATGTTTCAAACAGAATTTGTGCCAGATGATAGAGCGTACTCACGGCGGTGCCGGTCGCGCCGGGGACCTGATGCTGCCAGACAATGCCTGTGTTGTCCGCCGTCCCGGCGATGTCCAGATGCAGCCAGGGACGTCCCGCCGTGAATTTTTTCAGGAACAGGCCCGCCGTGATCGCGCCGCAGCCGTCCTTGCTGGTGTTGCGGACATCGGCATAGTCGCTCTCGATCAGCGTCTCGTATTTCGCGTCGTCCGGCATCCGCCAGAATTTCTCGCCGGAGCGCTCCGCCGCGCACAAGAGGCAATCGTAAAAGCCGTTATCGCTCGCCATCACGCCGGTCGTCACGAAACCGAGCATCGCACAGATCGCGCCGGTCAGCGTGGCGATATCCACAAGATGCGTGCAGCCCTCCCGCTCTGCGGCCCACGCAAGGCCGTCGGCGAGGATCAGCCGCCCCTCCGCGTCCGAATTCAGAATTTCGATCGTTTTGCCGGAAAAGCTGGTGATGACGTCGCCCGGAACCATGCTCGAATCGGAGATCCGGTTCTCGCAGACCGGCACGACGACCGTGACATTGACCGGCACGCCGTTCGCCGCCAGCGCCCGCAGCGCTGCGGCAGCCGCCGCTCCGCCCGCCATATCGCCCTTGATCCCCGCCATCGACGAAGCAGGCTTCAGGCAGTAGCCGCCTGTATCCACCGTCACGCCCTTGCCGACAAGACCGAGCCGCCTGCCGCAGTCCGGTGCGCCGGTATAGCGCAGCACGACCATCGCCGGGGCGTATGCACTGCTGTCGCCAACGGTCAGAAGTCCCCGCAGGCCGAGCCGCTCCAGCGCCTGCCGGTCATAGAGCTCTGCCTCAATTGGCAGACCATCCGCCATGTCCTTCAGCTTTTGCGCCAGCATCTCGGGTCTGAGCAGATTCGCCGGGCAGTTCACCAGATCACGCGTTTCCATGATCGACCGCGCCAGCTGCCATGCCTTCTGCACCTGCTCGCCTTCCGCGTCCGCGCCGGGAAAGCTGCACGCCAGCTCCGGCTCCCAGCGGCCAGACAGCGCGAATTTTTTCCGGTACGCGCCGCCGCAGACACCCTCTGCCGCAGCAAAAAGGCCGTTCTGCCCAAGCTCTGACGCGGGGCCGAGGTCAAAGGCGCAGGCGGTGCAGTCCAGCTCCAGCGCCGTTTTGACCGCCTTGCCGTAAAGCTCCTTGCAGGCCAGCACGTCCCGGCGCTCCCCGCGTCCGACGCGGATGGTATACGTTCCGTCCTCGCGGCAGATATATCTTGTTTTCAGATACGCCTCGTCTGTAAACACGGCGTTCGCCCGGCACTGCCGTTCAGTTTGTTTTTCCATATGCAGCCTCCTGCTTTGTCTGTTCTGTCCTCTATTATGCAGGATGCGCCCGGCAAAATCAAGCGCCGGAGAAGGCTTCTGCCCTCTCCGGCGCTGTTTGCATTCGGGTTTATTTCCACCCGAAGGTGACCATGCCGTAAATATAGATGAAGATGATCGCAGCCGGGACGAGATAGCGGAAGATGGGCTTCATCCAGGCCTTGACCTTCCAGCCCTTGCCCGCGTTGGCCTCGGCGAGGAAATTGTCCCAGCCCCAGCCGAATTTATTGCAGCAGTAGAGCGCGAAGACGAGCGAGCCGAGCGGCAGGATGTTGTTGGAGACGAGGAAGTCCCAGAAATCGAGCCATGCGCTGCCGTCCGCAAACGGCTGGAACTTGAACACGCTGTAGCCCAGCGCCGTGGTCAGGGCAAGCACGAACACGCCCGCACCGCAGACCAGACAGCCAAGAGGCCGCTTCCAGCCGGTCATTTCGCGCACCATGGCGAGAATGTTCTCGCAGACAGCCAGAACCGTGGACATGGCGGCGAAGACCATGAACAGGAAGAACAGCGAGCCCCACCAGCGGCCGCCCGCCATGTGGTTGAAGACGGTAGCCATGGTGTCGAACAGCAGGCTCGGGCCCGCGTTGACCTCAAGTCCGTAGGTATAGCAGGCCGGGAACATAATGAGGCCCGCGACGATGGCGACAAACGTATCGAGCACGATGACGTTCGCCGATTCGCCGAGCAGCGACTGCTCTTTTCCGATATAGCTGCCGAAGATCGCCATGGAGCCCATGCCGACGGACAGCGTGAAGAACGCCTGATTCATCGCGCCGACGATGACCGTGCCGGTGATCTTGGAGAAATCGGGGACGAGATAGAATTTCAGACCCTCTGCCGCGCCGGAGAGCGTTGCGCTGTGGACCGCCAGCACGACCATCAGCACCATCAGAAGCGTCATCATATATTTCGTGATGCGCTCCAGACCGCCCTGGAGATTAAAGCACAGAATGCCGAAGGCCACAATGACCGTCACGGCCAGATACGTCACATTGACGCCGGGATTGGTGATCATGGTGACGAAGCCGAGGTCTTCCGTCCGGCCGGTCAGGAATCTGACGAAGTAATAGATGATCCAGCCGGTGACGACGGTATAGAACGCCATGAGGGCAATATTGCCGAAGAAGGCGACATAGCCGTGGAGGTGCCACTTCTGGCCCTTGCGTTCGAGCTTCTGATACATGTGGATGGGACTGGCCTGCGCCGCGCGGCCCACGGCGAACTCCATCGTCATGACCGGCAGGCCCAGAAGCAGCAGGCAGAGGATATAGATGAGGACGAAGCCGCCTCCGCCGTACTGGCCGCACATCCACGGGAATTTCCATACGTTTCCGCAGCCGATGGCGCAGCCTGCCGACAGCAGGATAAAGCCCAGCCGGGAACCCAAGCGTTCTCTTTCCATTTGAGTCTCTCTTTCCGTTTTTCGTTTTAATAGGCAAATGCTTTAAATTGCTACTTTGAAGTTATAGCAGACTTGGGCTGGAAAGTCAAGGCTATGCGCGCGATTTGCGTACATTTGCCGTTCAGAAACGGACAGATTGCAAACGGCACGGCGCATATTCCCACGCTTTCGTCAAAATGCCGTCGGCGCTTGACAAGCGGGAAAAGCTGTGCTAAAAGTAAATCTTCCGATTGATTCTTCGGGCAGAAAAGAGGTTTTTCCTATGGATTGCGCACAGCGCGCCGAGCGGCGCAGGGTGTTTCTTGCCGGTGTCCGCGACGGCGTTCCCATTGGGCTTGGGTATCTGGCCGTGGCGTTTTCTCTCGGCATCGCGGCCCGGAACGCCGGGCTGAACGCGTTTCAGGGCTTTCTCATCAGCCTGCTCAATAACGCCTCCGCGGGCGAATACGCGGCCTTTACGGTCATTGCCGCGGACAGCGGCTTTCTGGAAATGGCGCTCATCACGCTCATTACCAACGCGCGTTACCTGCTCATGAGCTGCTCGCTCAGCCAAAAATTTTCGCCCGATACGCCGCTGTACCACCGGCTGCTCGTCGGCTACGACGTGACGGACGAGCTGTTCGGCATCGCCATTGCGCGGCCCGGTTATCTCGACCCGTTCTATTCCTACGGCGCGTTCCTGCCTGCCATCCCCGGCTGGGCCATCGGCACGGCGCTGGGCGTCACGGCCGGGAGCATCCTGCCCGCGCGTCTGGTCAGCGCGCTTTCCGTCGCGCTGTTCGGGATGTTTTTGGCGATCATCGTTCCGCCGTCGAAGAAAAACCCGGTCGTGCTCGGCTGTGTGGCGGTGAGCTTCGCGGCAAGCTGGCTGTGCACCGTTCTGCCATACGTCAAGACGCTGTCCGAGGGCACGCGGACGATTTTGCTGACGATTTTAATTGCGTCGGCAGCGGCGCTGCTCTTCCCCGTGAAGGACGCGCCGGAGCAGAAGGAGGGAAGTCAGGATGAACGGTAAAACTTATCTGTATATTCTGGTCTGCGCCGCCGTGTCGTTCCTCATCCGGGAGCTGCCGCTGACGCTCATCCGCAGGCCCATCAAAAGCCGCTTCCTGCGCTCGTTTTTGTTCTACGTGCCGTATGTGACGCTGGCCGTCATGACCTTCCCGTCCATTGTAAACGCCACAAGCTCCCCCATCGCGGGCCTTGCCGCGCTGGTGCTGGGCATCGCCGCCGCATGGCTCGGCGCAAATCTGCTTCAGGTCGCCGTCGGCTGCTGCGCGGTCGTGCTGGTACTGGAGTTTTTCCTGATATAAGCGCATAAACGCCGCGCCCGGCCGGGCGCGGCGTTCTGTGCGTTTTGGGCAGCTTCAGCGGTCGATCCCCACGAGAAGCACGGAAATATTGTCCTTCCCGCCGCGCTGCATCGCCAGCTGGTACAGTGCGGCGGCACAGGCCGGCGCTGCTGTCTGACTGCGCAGAAGCGCGCTGAGGTCTTCCTCCTCCAGCATATCGGTCAGTCCGTCGCTGCAGAGCAGGAAGCGGTCGCCGGGCCTCACGGGAAGCTGGACTGTATGCGGCTGTATGATCAGCTCGTCCGGGAAAATTCCGAGGTGCTGCGTCAGCCGGTGGCGCTCCGGATGGGTTTTCGCCTCCGCAGGCTCGATGATGCCGAGCGCGATCAGGCGCTGCACCGCCGTATGGTCCTCGCTCAGCCGCGACAGGCAGCCGTCCCGGTACAGATAGCACCGGCTGTCGCCGATATTGGCGGCATACGCCTCGCCGTCTGCGAGAAGCAGCGTCGTCAGTGTCGCGCCGGAGCGCTTTCCGATTTTCCCGATCTGGTCGCAGATGGCGCGGTTTCCCGCGTCATACGCCTGCAAAACCGCCTCCGGAGACCAGCATTTTTTCGGCGGAAGCGCCTCCAGCGCGGCCTGCGCGGCCTGCGCCCCCTGCGCCTGCCCGCCCATTCCGTCTGCCACGGCGAAAAGGCCCTGCTTTCTCCCGGTTCCGTCCGTCTGCGCGTACCCGCCGCCGCAGATCGTGCCGTTCAGATAGATCCGATCCTGATTTTCCGTTCGCACCCGCCCTGTCGCGCAGACGGCGGCATAGCTGTATTTCATCCGTTGATCCATCCTTCCTTCTGCAGCTGCTGGATCAGACTTTGCAGCTGCTGATAGTATGTCGCGTCGTCGTCGCTGCGCAGCAGCTGCCCGGCTGTCTCGTAGGCCTCGACGGCGGCGGAATAGTCGCGCGCGGACTGTTCCTTCCGGTTTTCCAGCGTGATATACAGCATGGCGCGGAACGCGTAGGGTTCATAATCCTTCGGATACTGCGCGGCATAGGCGTCCAGCGTCTGCTCCGCCAGATCGTATTCCTGTAATTCATAATAGATCGTATACAGGTTGCTGTAGAGATAGCTTTTCGTCACGCCAAGCTCCAGCACGCGGTTGAAGCACTCCCCGGCCTTGCGCAGGTAACTCTGCGGAACGGAGGGGTCGGTGTGGTACGCCTCGAAATAGGCCAGCGCCAGCATCTCCCAGATCGTCGAGTCATAGCGCAGGCCGTAGGTTTCGATCCCGTTCGCCAGAACCTCGACGGCCTTTGTCGCGGGGTTTCCGATCGGGGAGCTTCCCGTCCGGACCAGCGCCGCGCAATCGCGGTAGACCTCCGCCAAGGAGCGCAGCGCCCGCTTTTGCAGCGCGATATCCTGCGTCTGATTCAGCACCGCCTGAAAGCCGCTTTCCGCGTCCAGATATTCCTTTTTCGCGTAGTCGATCTCCGCCTGTACGTAGTCAGTCACGTCGCCGCTTGCGCCTGCCGCGTACATCTGCGACAGGATCTCGTCCGCCGCATCGATATCGCCCAGCCGTCCGAGGGAAACCGCGTAATCGCGCTGGGCATTGACGGTGATATCGCCTCCGGCGGTGCTCAGCCGGAAGAACGAGGCCGCGGCGGCATAGTCATCGCATTCAAAATACGCCGCGCCCAGAATTTCGCTCAGCTGGCTCTGCGCCTCGATATCGTAGGCCTTTCCAAGCCCCAGCTCGTCCTCGATATAGGAAATGCAGCGTTCATAGTCCTGCGTGCAGTAGAGCGCGTAGGCGTAGGAAATATAAGGTGCAGACTCCTCCGGGTAGAGCGCCTGCGCCTGCTCGAAGCATCCCAGCGCCTGCTCCGGGTCCGTTTCGCACAGCTCCGTTCCCTGCTCCAGCAGAGCCTCGTACTGGTTCTGCTGCTCCTGTACCTGTGCCTGCTGCGCGGCGGCAAGCTGCGCCTGCTTTTCCTGCCGCGTGTGCAAAAGCAGCAGACTGCCCGCCGCGATCGCCGCACCGGCGACAAGCACCAGCACCCAGACAAGCCCCCGGTGGGCTTTCTTTTTTTCCTTCCGCACGGGAGCCGGCCTGCCCCCGCCGGAGGCGTCGAAGACGCCCTGCGTTCTGTTTGTGCCGGATGTGCGCCGCGGCCGGTCAGAAAACACCGCATTCGTTTTGCCCGCAGTTCCCGCCGCGCCGGAGGACTTCCCCGACGCGTAGCGACTCGGGTCGATCTGCAGCTCGTCGCCGTTCGGGTAGATGAGCGCCGCGTCCTGCGCCTCGTAGGAGATCGCTTCCAGCTCCTGCCGAAGCTGCTGGGGGCTGGAATAGCGGTCCTTCGGGTCAAACGCGCAGGCCTTCAGGACGATCTCGCCGAGGCGGCCTTCGCCGTAAAATGGTCTTGGCAGCGGTTCGCCGGACACGCGTCTGGCCAGCGCCTGCTCACGGTTGTCATAGGTAATTGCCTCCGGCGGCTGCGGGAGGAACGGGCCGCGATTCTTGTTCAGCATCCGGTACAGCACCAGTCCGAGCGAATACGTGTCGACGCTGAAGCCATATTTCTTTCCAATGTAGACCTCCGGGGCCATGTAACTATACGTGCCCTTCTTGGACAGGCCGGAGGTCGTGCGTTCGATCGTCCGCGCGATGCCGAAATCGCCGAGCTTATAGTCCCCGTTGTCGGAAATAAAAATGTTTTCCGGCTTGATGTCGCGGTGGATGATGTTGTACCGCTGGCAAAGCTCCAGCGCCTTGCAGATATCGATACCGAGCCTGATAATGTCCCGCCGCGCCATCGGGTGCTGATAGACATACGGCAGCAGCGGGTGCAGCAGCTCCATGCGGATCAGAATGTCCCAGCCGATGCCGTCGGGGTGCCGGAGGACGGCGTGATCCTCATAGCTGACAATATTGCCGGTGCCTTTGAGCCTTGACATGATGGCGCACTCGCGGCCGATGTCCTCCACGACGCTGTAAAAATACTGCTTTGCCTGCGGCGGCGTCATGCCCTCGTCCAGCACGCTCTGCAGCTCCGTCCTGCTCTGCGGGACGGTAATGACCTTCAGCGCGGCTTTGTAAACGCCGCCGAAGTCCTCCCGCTGGATCTCATAGACCGTCCCATAGCTCCCCTGCCCTAGCTCCCGGCAGATTTTCCATTTGTCAAACACAATGGAGCCGATCTCATATGTAGACATAGTTTGTTCTCCGTTTCTTTTTGCTACTCTTCCGGCGTATCGCCGACAACATGATATTCCCACTCGCCAGCATCATTCAAATCCACATAGTACAGCAATTTATCATCTTCATAGAATTGGAGCATCACTTTTTCTCCATTCTCGTTGTACGTATACACACACGTTTGATGCGGGCTACCTGAATTGTACACATCCTCCATAGTGCAATTGCCATTCGAATCATATTCGTAAAGCACATAACTTTGAAGAGAGTTATTCGAATCGTAATTTTCCTCCCTGAGCAGTTTTTCGCTCGAATCGTATTGATTCTGGGTATAGTATTGAAGAATGCCGTCCGAATCGTAGTATTCATCTTTCGTCCTGTTTCCATCTGAATCGTATTCGTACAGGACATACCCCAGAAGCGTACCATCTGAGTTGTAAAGTTCATTCCGTACACAGTTTCCTGCTGTATCAAATATCTGCACGGAATCAAGTTCTCCATCTTCTCTGTAGGCTACCACTTGGTAGCCGCTTAGATTCCCGTTTTCATAAAGTTTTTCCAGCGTACCGGCTTCTTCATATTCCCGCAGTGCCTCCGGAATTGTCTGCGGCACGAATATATTGTGGATAGCAGCAGGAATCGGAATTGCCCCAATCACGCATAGCACCACCGGCACAAGCAGAGCCGCCGCGACTATCCCAATGATCAAACGTCCTATTTTCTTCCGTTTCTTTTTTGTGCCTGCGCCTTTCGGCTCTTCCGAACCAAAGGCGGACTGTGTTCGTTCTTCACTGGTTGCCTCGGCCTCTGTGTGGTAATCGCCGGTAAAGACGCCCTGCGTTGCACTCGCTGATTTGGACGTGCTAGTGCCGAATGCCGCCGCATATCGCGCGGAAGCATACGACTCACGATCCATCGTCAGCTCGTCGCCGTCGGGGTAGATGACGGCTGCGTCTGTCTGGGTGTACAGGATGGCTTCCAGCTCCTGCCGCAGCTGCTGGGGGCTGGAATAGCGGTCCTTCGGGTCAAACGCGCAGGCCTTCAGGACGATCTCGCTGAGGCGGCCTTCGCCGTAGAACGGGCGCGGCAGCGGTTCGCCGGACATCCGTCTGGCCAGCGCCTGCTCGCGGCTGCTGAACGTGATCGCCTCCGGCGGCTGCGGGAGGAACGGACCGCGATTTTTATTGAGCATCCGGTACAGCACCAGTCCGAGCGAATACGTATCAACGCTGAAGCCGTATTCCCGACCGGCGTAGACCTCCGGCGCCATGTAGCTGTACGTTCCCTTTTTGGACAAGCCCGAGGTCGTCCGCTCGATCGTGCGCGCGATACCGAAATCACCGAGCTTATAGTCTCTGTTGTCCGAAATGAAGATATTTTCCGGCTTGATATCGCGGTGGATGATGTTGTACCGCTGGCACAGCTCCAGCGCCTTGCAGATATCGATGCCGAGCCTGATAATGTCCCGCCGCGCCATCGGGTGCTGATAGACATACGGCAGCAGCGGGTGCAGCAGCTCCATGCGGATCAGAATGTCCCAGCCGATGCCGTCCGGATGTTCAAGCACCCGCAAATCTTCGCAGCTTACAATGTTCGCCGTGCCCTTGAGCTTGAACATGATGGAAAACTCGTGCATAAGCTCCTCGACGATGCCGTGAAAATATGCCTCGGCCTGCGAAACGCTCATACCCTCGGAGATCACGCTCCGGACCTCCGCGCTGCTCTGCGGCACCGTGATCACCTTCAGCGCAGCCCGGTACGTCTGCCCGAACTCGCTGCGCTCGATTTCAAATACTTTTCCATAGCTGCCTTCGCCCAGCAGCCTTATAATTTTCCAGCCGTCTAAAACGACAGATCCCATTGAAAATTCCATATCATTTTCCTCATAGTCTCTCGCCCACTGTTTGCTTGGCGCACCGGTCTTGCAGTGCTGTGGATGTCCTAACGATCCGTCGGAATCCGGATGTTCGCCCAGCCAGACACATCGCACTGACCACTCCCATTATTCCCCACCGCCACGACCGTGCCGTCTGATTTCAGGCCAACGGTGTGAGTGAATCTTGCTGCAACGGCGACAATATCTGCCCAGCCGGACACATCGCACTGACCATACGGATTGTTACCCACCGCCACGGCCGTGCCGTCTGATTTCAGCCCGACGGTGTGAAAGCTTCCTGCCGCAACGGTGACAATGTCTGTCCAGCCGGACACATCGCACTGGCCCTCCCAGTTTTTACCCG
>OHBW01001075.1_pt1 | contig 11442 bp, 9 predicted proteins | sample 1577411 | NCBI WGS metagenome assembly OHBW01 (sample SAMEA3879534, study PRJEB24766) | human gut metagenome | biome: human-associated habitat; feature: feces | place: USA | collected 1985/1987 | reverse complement strand
TTACTTTTCCGGCTTCCACATCGTCCATCATGCGCTGAAAATCCGGGCGTTCAAAAGCTGACGTTAGATAACGATACTTTTGAAAACACTGGAAAATCAAGGTTTTTCGAGCGACGGACAAGCAGGGTATTGTACTAAAAACTGAATACGACGCAGAAGCGGCGTTTCTTACTCTCTACATGGGAGAACAGGAACGCCGCTTTTTTCATGCCCTTTGTTACGCAGTAGGGGCAGAAAAAGCCTTGCTACAAGCGGTTTTCCGGGCGCGTATCTGGCGCGGAAAGGGATTTATACCTTATCCCCCGAAACCGCGCTTCTACTGCGTAACAAATCCAAAGCAAAGGAGCTATGAACTATGGCAGTTTTCAGAGTGGAACGAAACAAGGGCTATACCGTAATGAGCAACCACCACCTACGCAACAAGGAGCTTTCCCTAAAGGCAAAGGGGCTGTTGTCGCAAATGCTGTCACTCCCCGAAGATTGGGACTACACCTTGAAAGGCTTATCCCTTATCAACCGGGAGAAGATAGACGCTATCCGCGAAGCCATTAAGGAACTTGAACGCGCCGGGTATATCGTCCGTTCAAGGGAGCGCGACGAGAAAGGACGCTTGCGGGGCGCGGACTATGTGATATTCGAGCAGCCGCAGCCGCCTACGCCGGATTTACCTACATTGGAAAATCCAACATTGGATAATCCAATGCAGGAAAAACCAACATTGGAAAAACCTACGTTGGAAAATCCAACGCAATTAAATAAAGATATACAAAGAACTGACTTACCAAAAAAAGAAAAATCAAATACAGATTTATCAAGTACCCATTCCATTCCTATCCTTTCCCCTAACCCCTCTCCTTGCAGAGAAGCGGCTGCGCCGCCGGAACGGAAAGGAACGGAAGCGGCAGCACAGAGCGCAGTTGATATATACCGGGAAATCATCAAGGACAATATCGACTACCACATTCTCAAACAGGACATGAAGTTTGACAGTGACAGGCTGGACGAGATTGTAGACCTCATGCTTGAAACCGTATGCACCGCCAGAAAGCGGGTACGGATTGCGGGGGACGACTACCCGGCAGAGCTTGTGAAGTCAAAGTTTATGAAACTAGACGGCGAGCATATCCGCTTTGTGCTTGACTGTATGCGGGAGAACACAACCAAAATCCGCAACATCAAGCAATATCTGAAAGCCGCCCTTTTCAACGCCCCGTCCACAATCGGCAACTACTACACTTCCCTTGTCGCCCATGACATGGCAAGCGGCGCACTGTCACCGAAAAAGCCGCAGTACGGCGACCCGGACTATTATTCATGCAATGAGGGCGAAAGCCTGTAACCACCCACAACCACAAAAGGAGGATTTTATTATGGCACAGAAAATGACAGGAGCATTGGTATTTGACGAGCGCACCGACCGTTACGACATCCGCTTTGACTTAAACAGCTACTACGGGGGCTTGCATTGCGGCGAGTGCTTTGACGTATTCGTGCGGGGCAAGTGGAAGCCGACCCGGATTGAGTACGGCGACAACTGGTATCTTGTGGGTATCAGAGCCGAGGACTTGAACGGGCTGCGGGTGCGTATCTGACCGCCGCCCCATAAAGAAACGCGAAAGGAGGACGCGACAAATTGCAGGACGAAGTAAACGAAAAGACCATAGCCCTTTACATCAAGACCGGGAAGCTGACCGCGCAGACGCTCCAAAAGGCAATGAAAGCCATACTGTCAAAGGGCAAAAAGCAGCTTGCAAAACCGCCACAGGGCAAGCAGAGCTTAAAGCAGCTTATGAAGCAGAACGCGGGCGTTTCCAACATTGAGATTACCGAGGGCAATATCAAAGCCTTTGAGAGTACGGCGAAAAAGTACGGTATCGACTTTGCGCTGAAAAAGGACGCGACGGAAAGCCCGCCCCGCTATCTGGTTTTCTTCAAGGGGCGGGACGCGGACGTACTGACCGCAGCCTTTAAGGAATTTTCCGCAAAAAAGCTGACACAGGAGAAAAAGCCCTCAATCCGAAAGCTGCTCTCTACCCTCAAAGAAGCTGCACAGGGCAGAAACGCGGAACGGGCAAAGGTCAAGAACAAGGACAGGGAGGTATCGCTATGAAGCCGGAAATCAAGAAGCTGCTTATCCTAAATCTCCCGTATCTGCTCTTTGTCTGGCTCTTTGATAAAGTGGGCGCGGCTGTCCGGCTCTCCCCCGGCGCGGACGCAAGCGCAAAGCTGCTACATCTTGGGGACGGTTTTACCGCCGCCTTTTCCAGTATCGCGCCGAGCTTCCACCCGGCAGACTTAGCTTTAGGCATTGCGGGGGCGGTCATTGTCCGGCTGATTATCTACACCAAAGGCAAGAACGCGAAGAAATACCGCCGCGGGACAGAATACGGTTCGGCGCGTTGGGGCGGGGCTGACGACATAAAGCCGTACACCGACCCGGTATTTGAGAACAATATCCCCTTAACGCAGACGGAACGGCTCACCATGAACAGCCGCCCGAAGCAGCCGAAATACGCAAGAAACAAAAATATCCTTGTAATCGGCGGTTCCGGCAGCGGCAAGACCCGGTTCTTTGTGAAACCGTCGCTCATGCAATGTACGTCAAAGGATTTTCCAACGTCGTATATCGTCACTGACCCGAAAGGAACACTGATTTTGGAAACCGGGAAAATGTTACAGCGGTACAAATACCGTATCAAAGTGCTAAATACGATTAACTTCAAAAAATCCATGAAATACAATCCCTTTGCCTATCTGCGGAGCGAAAAGGACATTTTGAAGTTAGTCAATACCATTATCGCCAACACCAAAGGCGACGGGGAAAAATCCGGCGAGGATTTCTGGGTGAAAGCGGAAAAGCTCTACTACACCGCGCTAATCGGCTACATCTGGTATGAAGCCCCGGAGGACGAGAAGAACTTCACGACGCTGCTTGAAATGATAAATGCGTCGGAAGCCCGCGAGGACGACGAGGATTTCCAGAACCCGGTTGACCTCATGTTTGAACGTCTGGAAGAAAAAGACCCGGAACATTTTGCAGTCAAGCAGTACAAAAAATACAAACTTGCGGCGGGCAAGACCGCAAAAAGCATACTTATCTCATGCGGCGCGAGGTTAGCCCCATTCGACATTAAGGAGCTGCGGGAGCTTATGGAAACCGACGAAATGGAGCTTGACACCATAGGCGACAGAAAGACCGCCCTTTTCGTCATCATCAGCGACACCGACGACACTTTTAACTTTGTCGTTTCAATCCTTTACACACAGCTATTCAACTTGCTTTGTGACAAGGCAGATGATGAATACGGCGGGCGGCTTCCCGTCCATGTACGGTGCTTACTTGATGAATTTGCGAATATCGGGCAGATACCAAAGTTTGAAAAGCTCATTGCAACGATACGGAGCCGGGAAATATCCGCGTCAATCATCTTGCAGAGCCAGTCACAGCTAAAAGCCATTTACAAAGACAACGCCGATACCATAGTCGGCAACTGCGACACCACGCTTTTCTTGGGCGGCAAGGAGAAAACCACCCTTAAAGAAATATCGGAAATTTTAGGAAAAGAAACGATAGACAGCTTTAACACGTCCGAAACAAGGGGGCGGGAGCTTTCGCATGGGCTGAACTATCAGAAATTGGGAAAGCAGCTTATGACGGAAGATGAAATTGCAGTCATGGACGGAGGGAAATGTATCTTGCAGCTACGCGGGGTGCGCCCGTTCTTTTCGGACAAATTCGACATAACGAAGCACCCGAAATACAAGTACCTGTCCGACGCAGACCCGAAGAACGCCTTTGACATGGAAAAGCACCTTAAACGCCGCCCCGCCATTGTCAAGCCCGACGAGGTTTTTGACTATTACGAGCTTGACGCGGCAGACTTACAGGAGGACGCAGACCATGAGGAAACGTAGCGCAGAGGAAAAACAAAAGCAGCTTGAACGGTTTTTAATGAATGTTGCGGAAGCCGCCGACGCTGCATTATGGGAGTATTGGCGGGAAAAGGAAGCGGAACACCGCCGTTTTGCAACGGAGTATGTCACGCGCCGGGGGCTTATCCCGCAACAGTGACAGCATGGCAGACCGCCGGGGGACAGGGGAAGCTACACTTCCCCTACGCTGCCTTGCGGCAGCTACCCCTTTGTGAACTTGCGGGAAGCGAACACCTTGCTACGCAAGCTATTCACTTCCCGCAAGTCTGAAAAAAACGTCCGGCAGCACAGCGGAACACAGAAAGGAGCGATTGAAGCAATCACATCTATCCATACCGGCTACATGATACGCGCCCCCACTTTCCGGCGCAGTACACAGCGGCAGGAGCCGCACCCCTTACAACTGAATACCGCCGCGCCGCAGAACTTACGCAGCGCGGGGACAGCCGCCTTTACCAGAGGGCGGTTTTTTTGTGCGGCGGCGACCATACGCTGACCGCCTTTTGTCCGCTTGCCGGACAGCCGCAGACGCGGCAGAAAGGATATATTTATGGCATTTTTCAATAGCGCAGTAGACGTTTTGCAGACCCTTGTTGTAGCACTTGGAGCCGGGCTTGGTATCTGGGGCGTAATCAATCTGATGGAGGGCTACGGCAATGACAATCCGGGCGCAAATGCTCATGTACGGTAGAGAAGCACAAAGCAAAACAAAGACAGCCAGCCCTGCCACTATTCCGAAGTCAGGGGAACGCAATAGAAAAATTCATAGCTGTATGCTATACTTAATTAGCATTTGAACATATCAAGCTGACACAGCAATCTCTTTGCTTGCCGTTAATGCGCGTCTACCAATAGTCCGCAGAAAGCAAGAGTAGCGTAAAGGTATAAAAATTTCAAACTTCTTTGTAACGAAATTCCGATTTCTCCGTCTAACCTATGAAGCTGAAGGAGGTGATGACAAGTATGGACTATGAAAAGCTCTATAAAGCCTACTATTTACAGGTATACTCGTATACTATTTCTCTTGCCAAAAATCGTGAGATAGCAGAGGAAATCACGCAGAACACATTCTATAAGGCTGTTTCTACAACATCACAATTCAAAGGTAAGTCAGATGAATTGACATGGCTCTGCTCCATAGCAAAAAATCTTTACCATGATGAAATGCGAAGCCGTCAGCGAGTAGCTGATGTGAGTGAAATCAATGACTTGCCATCAAATGAAAATGTTGAGAACTCAGTTGCAGATTCTGACATGGCGTTCCGCATACACCTCGTTCTTCACCGTTTGGAAGAACCATACAAAGAAGTCTTTCAGCTTCGCGTATTCGGGGAACTATCTTTTTCACAAATCGCTGCAATTTTTGGAAAAACAGAATCATGGGCGAGAGTTACTTATCATCGTGCAAAGCTAAAAATTCAAGAAAGGATGGATGAAAAGCATGAGTAAACAATGCGATATTGTTCGAGATATTCTTCCGCTGTATGTTGACGGTGCTTGCAGCGAAGCAAGCGCAGAGATGGTAAAAGAGCATTTGAACGCCTGTGCTGACTGTAACGCAATTTATCAGAAATTGCTTTCTCACACGAGCGAAGATGTTCTTCACGAAGAAAGCGAAAGCGTTATTATGCGCCATGAGGCAAAAGAAAAGCAGAGAGGCAGAAAAAAGATAACGATTGCTGTTCTCGTTTCCATCGCTCTTTGTATCATTGCAATTTTTACAGCTCTCTTTCTGTTACCTATAAACATTGCTTATGAGCCTGTCAAAATCGACTTCCCATTTGAGGTTGAAGATGTCGAAAGCGTTGAAATGTACCACTATGACGGAGTGCCTGCATCAGCAGAAAAGAAAGTAGTTGTTGCTGAAAATGATATAAAGACCCTGTATGATAAGTTCAAGGGCTTATCCTTAAAAGACAAAACAACTGAGGAAACTGCCGGAGCAGATGTGACCAGCTTTAGATTTAACCTCTCAGATGGAACAAGCTACGATTTGATTTACGCCTGCTATGGGGTTAAAAACGGCGAATTGAAGTCAGCAGCAGGCGGTTTTAAGTATTTCACAAGTGCGGATATCGGCTCTTATTGGAACAATTTGAATACGGAACTTGAAGCAATTCCTATCAATGAGAGTGAATTGCCGTGAGCAGATAGCAAACCCAGCCGAGCCTGTCAACGGTCAAGATGAACGGCGCAAATGCGCCGCCGTTGACAGCCCCGCCCGTCTTTGCTGTTCGGTAATCAAGAGGGCGACAGCACAAGATGCTGCCGCCCTCTGCCATTATTCAGAAAGGGGGATTTTCCATGACCGAACACGAAAAGTATCAAGAACATATCCGGCATACACACGATGCCTTTTGCAAGACTGTTATTCGCCACGCTGCCATAGACGCAGCCCGGAGCATACGGAGCCGCCGCTGTACCAAAAGCAGATCCAGCGGTTCTTCGAGCTGATACTGGATATAGACAAAGCCGGGCGCGAGCCCAGCCGGCAAGTCATGCGGTATTATCATTTTGACCAGCCTGACCAGCCCAGCGACCCGGAGTTGTTCCCGTTCCGTCTGCTGACCACGCGCTTTGAGCCGGTGGATGGCGATACTTGCGCGCCGGTGCTGTACGCGAATACCGTAGCGGATATGATCAGATTTTCTTTGCAGACTTGCGTGGAGCGCAGCATCACCGTGCGCCGCTGCAAAAACTGCGGGCGGTACTTCGCCCAGACAGGCCGCGTCAGCGCGGAGTACTGCGACCGCGCACCACTCAACGGTCAGTCCAGCTGCCGTGCGATGGGCGCATTCCAGCAGTGGACGCTGAAGCAGGCGGACGATCCGGTGTTCAAGGTTTATCGCAGGGAGTACAAACGCCGCTTTGCGTGGATCAAGGCCGGGCGCATCAGCGACAGCCAGTTCTACGCCTGGAGTGAACAGGCCAGAGAGCAGAAAAAGAAATGCGACGAGGGCGTCATCACCACAGAGGAATTCCAGCGGTGGCTGAAAGAGTCGTAAGCAAGCAGAGGGCAGGCCGAAGAAAGAGGCCAGCGAAACCGGAAAACTGCCGCGAGTCGAGTTTATCGAGTGGTTAAAGAAAGAAGAGGTGTGACCGATAGTCACACCTCTTCTTGTGTTGCAAAAAGCAAGCAATAAGCACACATTTAGGAAATGGCAAAACTCGTTTTCTTAATATGGCGAGTCATAATAAAAGTCTAAGAGCCCACAAGCAAAGACGATACACCATGGAGGCGGCGTATCTGGTGTACAGCAGCTACATAGCCGCGTTGGGCGAAAAGCTGCGCAGGGCGCGGCAGGAGATGTTCCCCTGCCATGCCTTGCGCAGTTTCTCCTTTTTACTCTTTCAATCCACGGGAATACCCGACCCGCACAGTATGGCATAGCATACAAAAAAAGTCAATGTTTTTTGGTATTTATCCTTATTACTGAAGTCTTTACAAACCTCAGTGAGTGTGCTATGGTTAAAGCATCAACATATGCGCGTTAAAAAATATATATGACAGGATGTGATCGCCATGTATCCTGCCCATATCCGCGAAACCGGAGAGCGGCAAACCGTCCGGGAGCATTGCCGGAACACGGCGGCGCTGGCCGCAAACGCACTGCGGCCACTGGGTCTGGAGAAAAGCGCCTATCTGGCCGGGCTGCTCCACGATGCCGGAAAAAACAAACAGGAGTATGCGCAATACCTTTCGGAGGCTGTCAGCGGCGGGAACGCCGTCCGTGGCAGTGTCAACCATACCTTCGCCGGCGTGCGCCTTCTGCTGGATCGGTGGCACGGCCGCTGCGATGCATTCTCCTATTCCGACGTGACCGCAGAGCTGCTGGCCTTTGCCGTTGGCTCACACCACGGTCTATTTGACTGCGTCGACCCCCAGCAGCACAGTGGGTTTCTTCACCGCCAGACCAAGGAGGGAATCTTTTACGACGAATCCCGACAGGGCTTTTTGGCACAGGTTGCCGCCGAGGAGGAGCTGGAGCATCTGTTCCGCGATGCCGTCCGGGAGATGACCCCCATGCTGGATCGGCTGGCGGCCCTGTCCACCCAAGCGGACGACAATGAGGCGGATCGGGAGACCGCATTTTATATCGGACTTCTGGCACGGATGCTCCTGTCCGCCGTGATCGAGGGGGACCGCATGGACACCGCGGCCTTTATGGACGATTTGAAGCCGCCCTCTTTCCCGGAGGATATGCGCCCCATATGGGCGGGGCGGCTGGCGTTCATGGAAAAGCGCCTCTCGGAATTTCCCCGAAAAAGCCCCATTGATTTGGCCCGGCGGGCCATTTCGGACGCCTGTGCCGCCGGTGCCGCCCGGCCCGGAGGTGTCTACCGCTTGAATGTTCCCACCGGCGGCGGAAAAACGCTGGCCAGTCTCCGCTTCGCATTGACACACGCGGCAAAGCGGAACTGCTCCCGGATCATCTTCACCGCGCCGTTGCTGTCGATCCTGGATCAAAACGCTCAGGTCATCCGCGATTACATAGGGGACGACGCTTTGATACTAGAGCATCACTCCAACCTCGCCGAGCCGAAGGAGACGCCGGAGCGCTTGCAGGAGCTGGAGCTGCTCACCGCCTCCTGGTCGGCGCCGATCATTATCACCACGCTGGTGCAGCTGCTGAACACCTGCTTCAGCGGAAGGACCAGCGCCATCCGCAGATTTCACGCGCTGTGCCGCAGCGTCATCGTGATCGACGAGGTGCAGACCGTTCCCGGCAAAATGCTGACGCTGTTTAATTTGGCGGTCAACTTCCTGTCCGAGATCTGCGGTGCCACTATTGTTCTGTGCTCCGCCACCCAGCCCTGTCTGGAGGCAGCCGACCATCCGCCGCACCGCCAGCCCGTCGATCTGGTTCCGCAGCAAAAGGCACTGTGGGACGTCTTTAAGCGCACCGACATCCAAAATGCCGGATGCGCCAAGCTGGAGGAGCTCCCGCAGATCGTTGCGGAGGCACTGTCGTCGTGCGACAGTCTGCTGGTGGTGTGCAACACGAAAAAGGAGGCGGCGTTCCTGTTCGAGTCGCTGCAAGCCGCGAATTGCCGGTGTTTCCATCTGTCCGCCGCCATGTGCGTGCAGCACCGCAGGGAGACTCTGCAAGCCTTGCAGTCCGCGCTGGACAAGCCCTCCGCCGACAACAGGCAAAAGGTCGTCTGCGTCTCCACGCAGGTGATCGAGGCCGGTGTGGACATCTCCTTCCAGCGGGTGATCCGCTTCTCCGCCGGAATGGACAGTGTCGTGCAGGCGGCAGGGCGGTGCAACCGGCACGCTGAGCAAAAGGAGCCCGCCCCTGTCCGCCTCATCCGGTGTACCGACGAGCGGCTGCGCGGTCTGGACGACATCGTGCGCGGGCAGAACGCCACCACCGCACTGCTGACCGCCTTTTCCCAAACACCGGAGGCTTTCCGACACGATTTGTCCTCCGAGGAGGCCATCCGGTTCTACTATCGCCGGCTATACGCAGAGATGGAGCCCGGCTTTCAGGACGACCAAACCCCGGCCCACGGCTCCCTCTATCATCTGCTGGCAGATAATCCCCGCTATGCAGACGCCAACTGCAAGCAAGGGCAGCGCTATTTTCTGCGTCAGGCGTTCCGTCTGGCAGGCGGTCTTTTTCAGGTATTCGACGAGGACACGGGTGCCCTGCTCGTACCCTACGGAAGAGGGCGCGAGCTGCAAAACACGCTGCGGAACGCCGCTCAGGTCTACGGGCAGAAGGATTGGGCAGTCATACGCGGCTGCATTGACGAGGCAAAGGGCTACTGCGTCAGCGTCTACCGCTATCAGCTGGAGCGGCTTGAGACCCTCGGCGCCGTGACCTCTCTATTCGACGGCGGCGTACTGCTGTTGTCCGATGGCTTTTATAACGAACACACCGGTTTTTCCCTGGAGGCCGGTACCCGTGATTTTCAGGAGGTGTAGCGATTGAAAACAGAACATCCCAACATCGTAGAATTTGAGGTATACGGTGATTACGCCCTCTTCTCCGACCCTCTCATGCGTCTGGGCGGTGAAAAGTGCAGCTATCAGGTACCCACCTATGAGGCACTGAAGGGCATTTTATCCTCTGTATACTGGAAGCCCACCTTCATCTGGCGGATCCTGGACGTGCGGGTCATGAACCCGATCCAGACCGAGGTGAAAGGTATCCGCCCCATCAAATACAGCGGCGGCAACGATCTGGCGTATTACACCTATTTGAAGAACTGCCGGTATCAGGTACGGGCCTGCTTCGACTGGAACGACAACCGCCAAGAGCTGTGCGGCGACCGAAATGAGAACAAACATCACTGCATTGCCCGCCGAATGATCGAAAAAGGCGGGCGGCGGGACATCTTCCTGGGCACCCGGGAATGTCAGGGCTACGTAGAGCCCTGCGTGTTCGGGAGCGGCGCAGGCGCCTATGACGATCTGCCGGAGCTGGGCTTCGGGCTGATATACCACGGCATCACCTACCCGGATGAGGCCTACTCGGAGGAGACCCGCGGGCGGATGACTGCGCGCTTTTGGTATCCGGTCATGAAAAACGGCGTCATTCACTTTCTCCCGCCGGAGGATTGTCCGGGGCAAAAGCCTCTGCGGGAGATGCCTATGAAGGTCTTCTCCGCCGACGAGGGCAATTTTATCGGTCTGCGGGAATTTGGGGAGGTGGAGTAAATGGGACTGATGCAGCAAGCCTATGACACCTACTGTGCCATGGAGTCGCAATACGCCGGTATCTACGGCAAGGCGAAGGAGCCGCTGGTTCCTGTTTCGCACCAACTCGTAAACGCAGAGCTGGAGCTTACTCTGGACGCGGACGGTCATCTGCTGGACGCCCGCTCCGTCGAGGCGGAGCAGGCTGCCACCATCATCCCTGTGACGGAGAGCTCCTCGGGGCGAACCGGCAAAGCCCCCGGCGCACACCCTCTATGCGACCAGATTCAGTTTCTCTCCCCGCTGTATCCCGCCAAATACGAAAGCTACCTGACACAGCTGCACCGCTGGGAGCTATCACCCTACGGCCACCCCAAGCTCTCCGCCATCGCCCGCTACGTGGAGAGGGGAACAATCGCAACGGATATGGCTCAGCGCGGCCTGATCGCACTGGATGAAAAAGGCTTTCCTGTCAAGGAAAAGCAGATCGTCCGCTGGCGTGTAGAAACAGGTGGGGAAAATGAGACGCCCGCCTGCTGGCAGGATCAGAGCCTCTTCCAAGCCTTCATCGACTACTATGCATCCACGAAATCTGAGAAGTCCGCGTTTTGCATGGTTACCGGTAAAAACGCCCCGCCCGCCAGCCAGCACCCCAAGAAGATCATCAACCTGTGCGCCAACGCCAAGCTGATCTCCGCCAACGACACCAGCGGCTTCACCTATCGGGGCCGCTTCACAGACGATTCGCAGGCCGCGACCATGAGCTACGAGGCGTCGCAGAAGATCCACAGTGCGCTGCACTGGCTGGCGGCGACCCAAGGCGTCTTCATCGGCGGGCGCACCTTCCTGTGCTGGAATCCGCA
>OHBW01001069.1_pt1 | contig 11472 bp, 10 predicted proteins | sample 1577411 | NCBI WGS metagenome assembly OHBW01 (sample SAMEA3879534, study PRJEB24766) | human gut metagenome | biome: human-associated habitat; feature: feces | place: USA | collected 1985/1987 | reverse complement strand
TCTCCCTTGACGATTTTCCTGCCGTATCGTCCTGACGGCTTTTACAAAACTTCTTTTTCCTGATCTGCGCCGAATTGATTTCGGCGCTCTTTCTTTTCCTGCGGTATCGCGGCGGTGGCAAGTGCCGCGACAAAAATAGTAAGCAAAAACGCAGGAAGAATCTTCCTGCCATTTCGGCTTCATACGATCCTTCCTGCGTTTGCAGTATTGTTCAATTCTGATGGCCGCCCTGCTTTTCGGGAGGCGCATTTTGACATACTTCTAGTTCTTAATCAGAGTGAAAAGCTGCTGATAGCCTTCCGCCCGTGCCTGCTCTGCTCCGACCTAAATGCGCAATGCCTTAAGTACAGGTACATCATAGCATAGCGGCAGGGCAGCGTACAGGTGGAAAATGCCGCGAGAAAAATCCTCGCAGCATAGTCATTAAAACACGCGGGCGCAATGGCTCGAATCTCAAGCGGGAGCATGGTGCTCCTCACATACAAACTTAACAACGTGTGCGATGCAGATCACAGACCTGCAAATGGTGCACAAAGAACAATGATAATTCATATATACCACAATATATTGTGGTTGTCAATACGAAAGCGTTGATATATTGTGCCTTTTGTTGTTGAAAAAGCTAATACGCATTATCTCCGTATTAAATGCGTATTACAGGCGCATCATGAAAATAATGCGTATTGCGTGCGTATTAAGGGTGTATTATTGTCGCAGAGAATAACCAAATATGCGCCCGTAGCTCAGTTGGATAGAGTGACAGACTCCGACTCTGTAGGCCGCTGGTTCAAATTCAGTCGGGCGTACCATAAAGAGTTACCGGTATAGATACGTCTGGCGCAAAGTCAGGCGCATCAACCGTTTCCGGGCTTTTCAAGCCTGAATTTCTTCTTTTGAACCATAGATTTTTATGGAGGTTTCGGAGCCACTGACCGGATTTGAACTGGAGGATCTCATGTCTTGGACAGTTTCCAATCTCCAGCGCCCTTTTATCTGGAAAAGCGGAATGCCATCTGCATGACCTGTGGACGCGTCAGCCCTTTGTCCACGCAGTCTACCTTTGAGGACTTGGCGGTGGATTTCGAGGGTACAACCGCCAGTGGCGCGGAGCGATTCTACCGGCGGACGCTTGACAAGCTGCGCCTGAAGCTGCTGGAAAGCGGTCTTGTCCATACCGTGACGCTGAAGCAGACCGAGTGCCGCAAAAGGAACAAAAAATAGCCGCCGCTGTCTACCTATATCAGGTAGACAACGACGGCGAATGGGGAGAGATCAGATTTGACTTTGCAACCGGCACAGCGGAGATCGTCTGGCTGGCGGAGTGGGACACGATAAAGTCCAATGTCTTTGCAAGGACGGCGATTCGGTACATCCAGAGCTTGCCGGAGGGGTGGCTGCTGAAAAAGGCTGTTGTGATGTTTGGTCAAGCATTGTGATCCTAAAAATCTATAACTCATATTCAAGCAATCGCTTGATTTATTTTTTGAAGTCTGATATCTTATTACGAGAAACACTGGATAATGCACAGAAATGGGGGGATTGTGTTTTGCGGGAAGAAAAGAAAGCTGAAAAGAGACAGGAGCTTGTAGGCATCTGCCTTGGCTGCTTTGTCGAAAAGGGGCTGACCGTTACCACCACAAAGGATCTCTGTAGGGCGGCAAAACTGCAAAACGGCGGCATCTACTATTACTTCTCCACCAAAGAGGAAATCGTTCTTGCCTGTGCCGAGGAAGCGATCAGTCGAATTGAAAAAGCTGCGTTTGGCATCGTGTTTGAAGATATTAGTGACATCAAAAGCATGATGGATCATCTCGGTGAGCTGGCGGATAAAATGTCGCCTACCATGCGCTTTCTGGTCAGCGTATGTGTGTCGCGCGAATACGGAGAAAAGGTAAAACCTTCCCTTGTGCGGCTTGCCGCAAGATACCCTTATTACACGGGCAGGATTGCGGAAATCCTCGGCTGCACCGACAAAGAGGTTGAGCCGTTCGTTCATCTGTCGATCCTTGCCATCAACAATTATATGATCTTTGCCGAGCGAGCGCTGTTTGACCCACAAATCGAAGCGGTCAAAAAAGAGCTTTCAAGGCTTGCAGAGAGAAAGGGGCGGAATAATCGATAGTTTACCATAAAGAGAAAATCACAAACAACTTCATAGTTAATCCATACGCACAAACCGTTCCGAGGAGATGACCAAAACAGAAGAGAATCATAGGAGGACAACATGAAAAAGATATTTGCAATTCTACTATCGCTGCTTACGCTGCTTTCCTGCGGGCTTCTTTCCGCCTGCTCTGCCGAAAAAACGCAGCCGGATACATTGGATACTGAAACCGTGTGGGAAACGGTCAGCGAGGCATACATCTATGCGTTCCCGCTGGTGCTGACCGACGCAACCAAAACATTATCGACCAATACGGACGGGACCATGACTGGCCGTGCGCCCATCAATCAGTTCAACCATGCAAAAAAGCTGGCGGACGCCTCTTTCCGCACCGTCGTGATGCCGAACGTCGATACCGTCTATTCGCAGGCATGGCTTGACATCAGCACAGAGCCTATGGTCTACGTCCTGCCGGAAACGGATCGCTTCTGCAATGTGCAGCTTTTGGATGCGTGGACGAACACCGCCGCCGTGCTGGACAAGGCGGGTGCTTATGCCATCGCGCTTCCCGGCTGGGAGGGCGAGTTGCCCGACGGTGTGACGCGCGTGGACGTGCCCACCGCAACGATGTGGTCGATCACCCGCACGGTGCTGTCCGGGAACGAGGATCTGCCCAATGTCTATGCCATTCAGGAGCAGATGCAGCTCCTGCCGCTTTCGGCTTATGTACAGGGAGGCGAGTATGCCGCACCGCAGGGAGCTTATAAAGAGGAAAATGACTTTGTTCCCGTGAACAAGGTGCTTTCCATGACGCCAGCAGAGTTTTTCAATACGGCGAACGCTCTGATGCAGGTCAACCCGCCCGCCGATGCGGATGAGGAGCTGCTGAAGAAACTCTCCGCCATCAACGTGGGCGCGGGCAAGACCTTCGACGCCGCCCTCCTGGGCGAAGGAGCTGCCGAGCGCTGGACGCAGATGCTTCAGGGGCTTCGCGCCACGCTTGCCGCCGACGGCGCGAAGTATGCGCAGAAACTCGGTCAGTGGATCTATTACGGCAAGCCCATCGGCGACTTCGGCGCGGAGTATACCTACCGCGCGATGGTAGCGCTGGTGGGGCTTGGCGCCAACACCGTGGACGTGGCGATCTATCCCAAGACAACGGTGGATGAGACCGGCGCAGCGCTGACCGGAGAAAAGAAGTATACGCTCCACTTTGAAACCCTTCCTCCCACGCTGGAGGGCGGCTTCTGGTCCGTGACCGCCTACGGAGAGGATGATTTCCTCATTGACAATTCCATCGACCGCTACTGCATCAACGACCGCTCCGACTTCAAGCTGAATGCGGACGGCACATTGGATATTATCCTGTCCAAGGATGCACCGGAAGACACCTCTAACTGGCTGCCTGTTTCCGACGGGGAATTTCATCTGTTCATGCGGATCTATGTACCGGATATGACAGCACTGGATAGCTGGCAGCCACCTGTTATCCGCGAACAATAAGGAGAGGGAAAAAGAATGGCTATGAAACGTATTGCAGCAATGCTTCTTACATCGGTACTATTGCTGTCCTGCGTCGGCTGTGCGCAGGATGGGCGCAAAGAGCCGGGTGCGGAAAAGGCAGACCTGGGTCTGACCGCCGAGGTCAAGCCCGCCACAGACTTTACGGCAAAGGCAAATGCCGCCGTCTACGATGAACTTGACTTCGATGATAAGCAGGAATATGAATTCGCCACCCGTGGACTGATCGACGCGCCGGAAACACTGGAACTAAAGGACGAGGATGGAACGATCCTCTGGAGTCAGGAAGCCTATGCGTTCCTGAACGATTATGAAAAAGCGCCTGACAGCGTAAATCCCAGCCTCTGGGAGAACACGAAGAACAACCATGCCTATGGTCTTTTTGAAGTGACGGATGGCATCTATCAGGTCCGCGGCTATGACATGGCAAACCTCACCGTTGTCAAGGGCGATACGGGCTGGATCGTCTTTGACACGCTGATGAGCGTGGAGTGCAGTCAGGCTGCCATGCAGCTGATCGAAAAGAATCTTGGTAAATTCCCGGTCAAGGCCGTCATCATCTCTCATTCCCACGCCGACCATTTTGGCGGCATCTCCGGTGTGATGGCGAAAGAGGATAAGGCAGACGAGACACTTTCTATTAAAGATCAGCTCGCCAGCGGCAAGATCCCCGTGATCACGCCTGTGGGCTTCACAGAGCACTCCGTGAAGGAAAATGTCTACGCCGGTAAGGGTATGGGCCGCCGCAGCAATTATCAGTACGGTATCCTGCTGACCCCCGGCGTGACCGGCAAGCTGGCGCAGGGCATCGGCATGGGACAGTCCACCGGAACGGTCTCGTTCATGACGCCCAGCTATGAAATCACGCAGTCCGGCGAAAAGCTGACGATCGACGGTGTGGAGCTGGAGTTCCAGCTCACGCCGGGTACGGAAGCGCCCGCCGAAATGAACATGTGGCTGTCCCAGTACAAGGCGCTTTGGATGGCGGAAAACTGCACCGGCACGCTCCACAATCTCTACACGCTGCGCGGCGCGGAGGTGCGCGACGGCGCGGCATGGGCAAGCTATATCACCGAGGCCATTTCCCTTTACGGCAAGGACGCGGAGGTAACCTTCCAGTCCCACAACTGGCCGCACTGGGGAAACAATGTGGTGAACGACTACATGGTCAACACGGCTGCCATGTATAAGTTCATCAACGACCAGACTCTGACCTATATCAATCAGGGCTACACCAGCGACGAGATCTCCAACATGATCGAGCTGCCGGAGGCGCTCAATAAAATCTGGTACACCCGCCAGTACTACGGGACGGTCGCCCACAACGCCAAGGCGGTCTACCAGAAGTTCATGGGATGGTATGACAGCAACCCTGTCAACCTGAACCCCCTCATGCCAAGCGACAGCGCAAAAAAATGGGTGGAGTACCTGGGGGATGTTGACAAGGTCCTGCAAATGGCAAAGGCGGATTTTGACAAGGGTGAATATCAGTGGGTCGCCGAGGTCACAAACACCATCGTCTTTGCCGACCCGACGAACACCGATGCACGGCTTCTGTGCGCCGATGCACTGGAGCAGCTGGGGTATCAGGCGGAGTCCGGTCCGTGGCGCAACGAATATCTGACCGCCGCGCAGGAGCTGCGCCATGGAAACGCCAATTTCACCGCTTCCACCAAATCTACCGGCGACATGGTCAAGGCCCTCTCCGCGCCCATGCTGTTTGACTATATGGCCATTGTCATGGGCAAGCAGGCGCTGGCTGACCGCGACTTCACCATGAACGTGATCCTGCCTGACGTGGGCGAACAGCACATGCTCCGCGTGAAGAATGGTGTGCTGCTGGTCTATGCGGATACATTGTCTGATGATGCAGACGTGTCTATTACCTGCCCGAAAAATGCGCTGTTTGCGATCCTGACCAACAATCAGGAAACGGTTGCAAAGGCCGTCAAGGTCGAGGGCAGCGCAGAGCTGCTGACGCTGATGATGGAGAATATGAACCAGTTTCCGATCACCGGGACCAACCCCTTCAACATCATCGAGCCGTAACGGCTTCGTGGGGCGGTCCGTGGGAAGACCGCCCCGCTCGAGAGAGAACAGCAAAATGCTTGCGCCAAGTCGATTGAAGGGCTCGAGATCAGCCTGTTTAATAATTCTATTAACTTTTGCAAACCAGAAAAACAGAGTTTGCCTTGCTTTGCCAGCAAGAAAATTTTGACAGAAAAGGCAGGAGAATATGAAAAAAGGAGGATTGAGCCTGTTTCTGGCGCTGGCCCTGTGCCTGACGCTGCTGCCTGCGGCGGCATTCGCGGACAGCGAGTCTGAAACGTCTACACCGCACACCCACTACCTCTGCGGCAATGGAGAAACGTGCAGCCACTTGGGCGGCCATAACGAGGACAGTAAGACCACCTTTGCGACGGCGATCACGCAGAATAATGACGGTTACGTGTGGGGCGGCGGCGAACCAGAGGAACTGCCCTATCAGTGTGTGCTGTCCAATGGCGGCACCTACTACCCTGCCAGCGACCTCGTTCTGGAGGCCCCATTGAACGCCCAGTTCGGTTGTATCCAAATCGATGGAAATGTCACCCTCTGTCTGAACGGTCACACCATTACCGTTAAAGCTAATAGAGAGGCATTCAAGATCACAAAATATGGCAGCACCTCCAGTTCTACCCTCACCCTGACCGACTGTCAGGGCGGCGGCAAGATCACCCACGATCCATCGTTCCTTGGAAACAGTGTGAATCTGAGCGAAGATTGCAATTTCATCATGTACGGCGGCAGCATCACCGGCAATAGCGTCGCCAGCTCCGGCGGGGGCGTGTGCGTGTACGGCGCCATGACCGTCAGCGGCAGCGTGCGGATAACAGGCAACGTCAACGACGGTTCGAAAGGCGATAACGGAATTTACACCGGCGGCACGGCCAGCAATGTCTGTCTAGTTGGCAGCACAACCATTACCATTAACGGCCCTTTGACATATGTTTTGGTTACGCCATATTGAGGAGGTGCAGCTGTATCTTAAAGCGTGGTTTTCAAGTGAAAACAGTTATGTATTTACCGCTGCTACGTTTATGGGCTTTGACGATAATGAGCATTTACCGTTTTTGTTGATGGGAGACAAGCATGTTCTTGATGGTCCGTTGAGCAAGTATTCCGAAATACGAAGCAAAATGCCGGCGGGTAAAGATGCTGAAATTTTGTATGAGCAGATTGGAGTGGCAGCGGAGGACAATCTAAAGCTGGTTGGCGATGCTGGCGCTCTCCCCTTGCTGGTCATCGTCCTTGCTTAACCGGCAGTAGATAGCTGCCCGGAAGCCCCCGGCAAGCGCCGCGCTCATCACATCATATCCGTTCATCATAACCGTTTTACCCGCACAATCCAGACGGAACGCCGGTTACCTGAACCTTGTCTTTAGTATAGCATAAATCTTGTGTTTTCGCAAGATTATTCTTGCCGGATTCCTCGCTGGATTTCTGCGAGTGCTTCTGCGCGATCAGGCTCACAAAAACATCGGTAGCGTCCAGCTCCCCGTCAAAGACGGCGATCACATCGATTCGGGTCTTGTTTTTCGCCATAGGCAGTTACCTCCTTACATGAAAATAGCCAGACAGGGGAGCGTCGGCAACGAAGTCCGGCAACGGGCTTCAAAAGACCTTGCAAACAATCCCTATCTGGCGGGTTGGCTACTATTTACTTTTTCTTTTATTTTTCTGTTGTTTTGGTTGTCAGAGAGGGGAAAAGCCTTGCGGCTACAGCATTTTCCCCGGCAACGGGGTCGGCAACGGGATAGCAACGGGGTATGCAACGAGTTGTGATTTTCCCGGATTTTTCAGAATGGAAGCTCCATCTGTTCTGTGACAGGCACAAAGCCGTCGGGGATTTTCTCGTCCTCGTTGCCGGTGTCCGTTGTCGCATTTTCCCGTTCCCAGCCCTTTTGCCTGCCGTACTGTGGGAACATACGGGGGTTGGAAAAGTAGTTCCAGCCGGTCACGCACTGGTTCATGATCTCGTTGATCTCCCGTATCTCCCATTGCTTCGGCTCGTCAAAGGGGTGGTTCAGGGCTTCCCTGTATAGCTGCTTGGAGCAGACCGCATTGCCGGTGCAGCGGTCGAGATAGGCAAGTATCATCCCCGCCTTGGTGTCCTCCGGCATGAAATCCCGCTGGTGGTCTTTTAGGTAGCGCACCAGCTCCGGGCTGAACGTCAGCTTCCATCTGCCCGCCCGGTAAAGCGCCATTGCCTCCGCCCATAGCTGGCTGATATATGCCCGTGAAGCGGCCTCGTCCTCCAAAATGTGTACCTCCGCCTGCTCCGGGTTTACCAGCACCGGGAGAAAACGCCGGTTGCCGCTTCGGTCAAGGGGCAGGAAGTCCAGCGCGTTGGAAGTGCCGCCGAACACGCATTGACGGGGGCGGTCTGCCGGGTGGGTTTCATAGGGTATCTTGTAGACGGTCGGCAGGATGGGTCTCGTAGGGGACTTTATAGGTTTCCTTCTGTTTACTGAGAAAACTTTTGATCTCCTCGATACTCTTGGCATTGGCGGTGGCGATCATTTCCGACATTTCAATGATCCAGTGACCTTGCAGCTTTCGGTAGACGTTATCATCGTCCAGTCTCCGCAGGTCGTCGGAAAACCATTCGTCCCTTACCGCCAGCAGCCGGAAAAAGGTGGACTTGCCCGCGCCCTGACCGCCCACCAGACAGAGCATGACCTCAAACTTGCAGCCGGGTCTGTATGCCCGGTGAATCGCGCCCAGCAGAAAGAGCTTCAGGGCTTCGCAGGTGTAGGTGTCCGCTGCGGCTCCCAGAAAGTGCCGCAGACAGAAGCGTATGCGCTCCGTCCCGTCCCATACCAGACCGTTCAGATAGTCCCTTACGGGGTGGTAGCTGTTCTGATGGGCGGCAAGGTCGGCAGCGTCCGCGATCTTCCTCTCGCTGGTCAGGCCGTAGGTTTCTTCAAGGTATAGCCGGATATATTTCATATCCGTGTCGGTCATGGACGCGCCGTGTGGACGCTGGCAGCCGATGGGCTTTACAAGGTCTGTTCTGTCGGTCAAAAGGTTGTAGGCCAGCGCCCCGGCAAGCAGGGGGTCATACTGGAATACGGTCAGGCAGTTCCTTATGCTGTTGCGGACGCCGCCTTTTTCGGTGGTGTCCAGCATCGCCTTTACTTCCTCAACGCTCCGCATCGGCGCGGCGCTGTCCGGCGCGTTCCTCACGGCCTCCCGGACCTGCGGCGGCAAGTCCTGAAATTCTTTGCTCAATCGCTCTCACTTCCTTTCCGTACTCTGTGACGATGGCAGTCCGTTCCCGCAGATCATCGGACAAAAGCCCGTCCAGCAGGTATTCGATATAGTCCAGCCTTTGCAGGGCTTCCACAAACAGAGGATGCCACGCCTCATCTGGCTGGCTGGGGGCGTGTTCCTCCCTCCATCGGCGCAGCAGGTGATAATAGTCTGCAAGCACCTGAAAGCAATGCCGCTCCATGCGCCTGTATTTCTGTTCCTCGGCTTCCTGCCGCAGCTTCTTCACGGCAGACTGGCGGGGCGCGTCCGTTCCGTCCCCGCAGGGGATGGAGAAATCCTGCGCCAGCATGAGGGCGGCTTCCTTTGCGCTTATCCCATGCAGCCGGGAAACAAAATCGATCACGTCCCCGGTCGCTCCGCAGCCGAAGCAGTAATAGCGGCGATCAACCTTCATGCTTGGGTGTCTGTCCCTGTGGAACGGGCAGACCGCCATGCCGTTTCTGTTCACGTTCAATCCGTATCGCTCGGCAGCCTGCCTTGTGATGACAGACTGCTTCACAGCTTCAAATAAATGCAATCGCAGCCTCCTTGAAATGAAAAAGGCACCCGTCATTCCAGAATTGAAAATGGCGGGTGCCTGATGTTAAGGTTAGAGCTCCATATCCTGTTGTTTCTGTGTCCGGGGCGGTTGCTGCCGTTTCTCCTGCTCCTGCCGGATACGCTGCTCCCGGCCTTTCAAGCCCTCCACTATGGATGGCTTTTTCCCCGGCTCGGCGGTCTGGCGGTACTGCTCCGGCGGCAGCACCTGATTGAGCCAGTGCCGCACGTCCCGCAGCGTCCGCACGTCTGCCTGTACCGCTTCCAGCTCCTCCCGTTTGCCGGGCAGGGCGGCGGCAAGGTCTTTGCGTTCGGCTTCCAGCTCCTTGCGGCTGTAGGACGTGCCGGACAGGTGGGTCTTGACATACCGGGCGGCTGCCCGGTATGCGTCCAGCTTGCCCCTGTGGGCTTCCTCGAATTTCTCCTTCTGCTTCTTCCAGCCGATGGCGGCATACTCCTTGTAGACCGGCTTGTATTTCTCATAGTTCCCGATGTGGGAGAGCAGGGTGTCGATGTCCTTGATCCGGTGCTCCGCTTTCCTCATGCTGTCACGGATGGCAACGGCGTTTTCGCTGATACCATCAAGCTGTCTGTCAAGGGTTTCCACGGTGGAGATTTCTTTCTGCCGCAGAAACTCCATTGCCGCCTGCACCTTGTTGAAGTCGGAAACAGCGCCCTTGAGCTTGCCCTTGGAAGTCCAGTCGGCGCGTTCCTCGCCGCGCTGCTCCATGTACCGGGCAAGCAGTTGTGGGATGGTCGGCTCGCTGGTCTGCGCCCGTGCCTCTGTCAACGCTTCCAGCAGGGCGGCCTTTCTCTCTTTCAGTTCCGCGATCCAGTCCTTTAGGCCGCGCACAAGTCGGCGGATCTCCCGCAGGATACGGTTTGCCGCCTTGATGTTTCGGTTCAGCTCCCCGCGCTCGGTCACGATGCCTTTCTTCTCCATCTGCGTTGCCGATACGCCCACATGAACGGTGGGGAGCTGGTCTATCCCTTGCCGCTCATAGCTGCGGTGGTCGATGCGCTCCGGGCGGTTGTTCTGCGCTAAAAAATCGTTGGCAAGGTCAGCCCACGCCCTGCGCCAGACCTCGGCGTTTTCCCGGTTGTTCCAGTCCACAAGGTCAACCTTGCGGGTCTTGTACCTGCCGCTGGGCAGACGGATTTTCTCGCCGTTTTCATCCAGCACATATTCCTTTTTGGACTTCGGAAGCCACGCGCCCCTTTCGTCCAACGGGCGCATGGTCAGCAGGATATGGGCGTGTGGGTTGCCGCCTCCCGTGTCGTGCAGATTGAAGTCGGCGATCATGCCCTTGGAAACAAATTGAGAGGAACAATATTCCCGCACAAGGCGGGTCTGTTCCTCTCTGGATAGCTCCACGGGCAGGGCGATCTCCACCTCCCGCGCAAGCTGGGCGTTATTGGATTTTTCGGAAAGCTCCACGCTGTTCCACAGGGTGCTGCGGTCAGAGAAAGCGGGAGGGGCGTGCGCCGGGAGCAGTATTTCCGAATGGACAACGCCGCCCTTTTTCGTATAGTCGTGGGTCAATCCGTCCCACTCGTTCGTCAGCTTTTCGCCGCTTCGGTAGGCGGCTGCGGCTACGGCGGATTTGCCTTTTCCCCGGCTGACGATCTTGATGCTGCAATGGTAGATTGCGATGGTATCACCTCCGTTTCGCTCGTTCGGACTTGACGGGAGAGAATGGCTTGCGGCGGCAAGGCGTTCCCTCGCGGCAAGTGTGCAAAAGGGTAGACGGCGCAAGCCGTCGCAGGGAAAATGCAGTTTTCCCTGTTCGCGGCAACGCCGCCAAGCTCGGAACACGGCGTGGCTGTGTGGAGAGTTCAGCCCTCGGCAGAGCGCACAACACCCGTCAGGGTGTATAAGTGCGCCCTTGTTGCCAAGGGATTATTCAGCTTGTCGTTTCCTCGGCTCGTTTTCTCAAAAATTCCCGCGCCGGTTCACTCGTCAAAGCAAGTCGGAAAAAGGTCTGCGCATCCTC
>OHBW01001060.1_pt1 | contig 11567 bp, 9 predicted proteins | sample 1577411 | NCBI WGS metagenome assembly OHBW01 (sample SAMEA3879534, study PRJEB24766) | human gut metagenome | biome: human-associated habitat; feature: feces | place: USA | collected 1985/1987 | reverse complement strand
CATGTTGACCATGGTAAGACTTCATTGCTCGACTATATCCGTAAGGCAAATGTTATCGCAGGTGAAGCCGGAGGTATTACCCAGCACATCGGTGCGTATAATGTAAAACTGGAGGACGGACGTCGTATCACGTTCCTCGATACTCCGGGACACGAAGCATTTACGGCCATGCGTGCTCGTGGTGCGAAGGTTACCGACGTGGTTATTATTATTGTTGCTGCCGATGATAATGTGATGCCGCAGACGAAAGAAGCTATCAATCACGCGATGGCTGCCGGAGTTCCTATTGTGTTTGCTATCAATAAGATTGATAAGCCCAATGCTAATCCGGACAGAATTAAGGAAGAACTGGCTGCTATGAACTTCCTGGTTGAAGAATGGGGAGGTAAATACCAGTCACAAGATATATCAGCAAAGAAAGGTACCGGTGTACATGAATTGCTGGAAAAAGTTTTGCTGGAAGCTGAGATGCTTGACCTGAAAGCTAATCCTAATCGTAAGGCTACAGGTTCTATCATTGAATCTTCACTGGACAAGGGACGTGGATATGTGGCTACAGTTTTGATTTCGAACGGTACGTTACACGTCGGCGATATTGTGCTGGCAGGAACGAACTATGGTAAGGTGAAGGCGATGTTCAATGAACGTAACCAGCGCTTGAAAGAAGCTGGACCGTCTGAACCGGTACTGATTTTGGGATTGAACGGAGCTCCTGCCGCTGGTGATACATTCCATGTATTCGATACTGATCAGGAAGCTCGTGAAATCGCCAACAAGCGTGAACAGTTGGCTCGCGAACAGGGTTTGCGTACGCAGAAGATGCTTACACTGGATGAAGTAGGTCGTCGTCTGGCACTGGGTGACTTCCACGAACTGAATGTAATTGTGAAAGGTGACGTGGACGGTTCTGTAGAAGCCTTGAGCGACTCACTGATAAAATTGTCTACCGAACAGATTCAGGTGAATGTGATTCATAAGGGAGTAGGACAGATTTCTGAGTCGGATGTATCACTGGCAGCTGCATCAGATGCTATCATCGTCGGTTTCCAGGTTCGTCCGTCGAACAATGCTGCCAAGCTTGCTGAACAGGAAGGCGTGGATATCCGTAAGTATTCTATCATCTACGATGCAATAGAAGAAGTGAAAGCGGCTATGGAAGGTATGCTTGCACCTACATTGAAGGAACAGGTTACTGCTACTATCGAGGTTCGTGAAGTCTTCAACATTAGTAAGGTTGGTATGGTTGCTGGTGCTATGGTCAAGACAGGTAAAGTAAAACGTTCCGACAAGGCTCGTTTGATTCGTGATGGTATTGTAATCTTTACAGGTAGTATCAATGCCCTGAAACGTTTCAAGGATGATGTGAAGGAAGTCGGTACGAACTTTGAATGTGGTATCAGCCTGACCAATTGCAACGATCTGAAGGTGGGCGACGTTATTGAAACTTACGAGGAAGTAGAAGTAAAGCAAACTTTATAATTACATTATAATATCTTTAATGAGGTGATGTCATCCTGAGCATAGCGAAGGATCTGTAAACGCTATCGGAAGTGTACAGATTCTTCCGTTGGTTCAGCATGACATTTCCTTTTTTATGGGAGTGAATATGATAGTCCTCGATTGGATAATTGTAATAATGATAGGTATGGGGGCGGTACTTGGCTTTTCCAAAGGCTTTATCAGGCAACTTGCTTCTATTGTGGGACTGATTGCGGGCCTGCTCATTGCCCGAGCTTTGTTTGCTTCGGTGGGAGAAAGGCTGGCCGAAGAACTGGGAACTCCACTTACCTTTGCACAAGTCGTGGCCTTTATCTTGATATGGCTGGTGGTGCCAATCGTATTTTTGTTTTTGGCTTCAGCACTTACACGTGTCATAGATATTGTCAAGCTGGGCTTTGTAAACCGTATGCTGGGAGCAGGGCTGGGAGCGTTGAAATATATGCTGCTGGTAGGCATAGCCATACATTTTATTGAGTTTGTCGATTCTAAAGATAACTTAATAAAGTCAACCGTAAAACAGGAATCTGTGTTATATTATCCGATGGAAGATTTTTCGGATATTTTTTATCCGACTATCAAGAATGTTACTGAACAACTAATAGACTGATATAATAAAGTATATGCAAGAAGAACTCAATATGAAGGATGAATCCCAGAAGAACGAGTTTGTAAAGCAGCTTACGCAGGAAAAATACAAATACGGTTTTACTACGGAAGTGCATACAGACATCATTGAAAAGGGATTGAATGAAGATGTGGTACGATTGATCTCGGCCAAAAAAGGTGAACCGGAATGGTTATTGGAGTTCCGTCTGAAAGCTTATCGTCATTGGCTGACAATGGAAATGCCTACATGGGCTCATCTCGATATTCCTGAAATAGATTATCAGGCCATTTCGTATTATGCCGACCCGACTCAAAAGAAGGAAGGTCCGAAGAGTATGGACGAAGTCGATCCGGAACTGGTGAAGACATTTAATAAACTGGGTATTCCGTTGGAAGAACAGATGGCGCTGAGTGGTATGGCGGTAGATGCCGTTATGGACTCTGTTTCTGTAAAGACAACCTTTAAGGAAACACTGATGGAAAAGGGAATTATTTTCTGTTCCATGAGTGAAGCCATACGCGAGCATCCGGATCTGGTGAAAAAATACCTTGGTTCCGTGGTGGGCTATCGCGATAATTTCTTTGCAGCTCTGAACTCGGCTGTATTTAGTGACGGCTCGTTTGTCTATATTCCCAAGGGAGTACGTTGTCCGATGGAACTTTCTACTTATTTCCGTATCAATGCGGCAAATACCGGACAGTTTGAACGTACGCTGATTGTTGCCGATGACGACAGTTATGTTTCTTATCTGGAAGGCTGTACGGCACCGATGCGCGATGAGAACCAGTTGCATGCTGCAATTGTGGAAATCGTTGTCCTGGACCGTGCTGAAGTAAAATATTCTACTGTGCAGAACTGGTATCCGGGTGATGCTGAAGGCAAGGGAGGTGTATACAACTTTGTTACGAAGCGCGGAAACTGTAAGGGAGTAGACAGCAAGTTGTCGTGGACTCAGGTGGAAACCGGTTCTGCCATTACATGGAAGTATCCGAGCTGTATCCTGAGTGGAGATAATTCTACTGCGGAATTCTATTCGGTGGCGGTGACCAATAATTACCAGCAGGCCGATACCGGTACCAAGATGATTCATCTGGGAAAGAATACTCGCTCTACCATTGTAAGTAAAGGTATCAGTGCCGGAAAGAGCCAGAACTCATATCGTGGACTGGTTCGTGTGTCGGAACGTGCGGACAATGCCCGCAACTATAGTCAATGTGACTCATTGTTGTTGGGCAGTCATTGCGGCGCTCATACATTCCCCTATATGGATATACACAATGAAACGGCAGTTGTGGAACACGAGGCTACCACTTCGAAGATTTCGGAAGACCAGTTGTTCTATTGTAACCAGCGTGGTATTCCGACTGAAGATGCAGTAGGCTTGATTGTAAACGGTTATGCGAAAGAAGTGTTGAATAAACTTCCTATGGAGTTTGCCGTAGAAGCACAGAAGTTGCTCTCTATTTCGTTGGAAGGCAGTGTAGGATAAATAAAAAAGAACGTTATGTTAGAAATAAAAGATTTGCATGCCACAATTAATGGCAAAGAGATATTGAAAGGAATTAACCTGACAGTAAAGTCGGGTGAAGTACATGCTATCATGGGGCCGAACGGTTCTGGTAAGAGTACATTGAGCAACGTACTGGTCGGTCACCCGGCTTATGAAGTAACAAAAGGCTCGGTAACTTTCGACGGAAAGGACTTGCTGGCTATGAGTCCAGAGGACCGCAGTCACGAAGGATTGTTCCTTTCGTTCCAGTATCCGGTAGAAATTCCCGGTGTAAGCATGGTTAACTTCATGCGTGCGGCTGTAAACGAACAGCGTAAGTATAAAGGACTTCCTGCACTGACTGCAAGCGAGTTCCTGAAGCTGATGCGCCAGAAGCGTGAGATTGTGGAACTGGACAGCAAGCTTGCCAACCGTTCCGTAAACGAAGGATTCTCCGGTGGTGAAAAGAAACGTAATGAAATCTTCCAGATGGCCATGCTGGAGCCGAAGCTGAGCATCCTCGATGAAACTGACTCTGGACTGGATATTGATGCGCTCCGCATCGTAGCCGAAGGAGTGAACAAGCTGAAGACTCCTGAAACAAGCTGCATCGTGATTACTCACTATCAGCGCTTGCTGGATTACATCAAGCCGGATATCGTACACGTGCTTTACAAGGGACGTATCGTAAAGACTGCCGGACCGGAACTGGCGCTCGAACTCGAAGAAAAAGGTTACGACTGGATTAAGAAAGAATTAGGAGAATAAGCATGAAAGCAGAACAACAATATATTGATCTTTTCTCGCAGTGTGAGGCGATGATTTGCCGGCATAGTGCCGAGGTGCTGAATGCTCCTCGTGTAAAAGCGTTTGCCGACTTCGAACGTCTGGGCTTCCCCACACGCAAGCAGGAAAAGTATAAATACACGGAGGTGAGCAAGTATTTTGCTCCCGACTACGGACTGAACCTGAACCGTCTGGAGTTCCCGGTCAATCCGTATGAAGTGTTCAAGTGTGATGTGCCGAACATGAGTACTTCGCTCTATTTTGTGGTAAACGATGCATTCGACAAGCACGTACATTCTTCTGCACAATTGCCCGAAGGAGTGATTTTCGGCAGTCTGAAAGATGTGGCAGAACAGCATCCTGAACTGGTGAAAAAATATTATGGCAAGCTTGCCGATACGTCGAAAGACGGGGTTGTTGCCTTTAATACCATGTTTGCACAAGACGGTGTGCTGATGTATGTGCCGAAGAATGTGGTCGTAGAAAAGCCGATTCAGTTGGTTAACATATTGCGTGCCGATGTCAATTCGATGGTAAACCGTCGTATCTTGATCATTCTTGAGGATGGTGCGCAGGCTAAATTGCTGATTTGCGATCATGCAATGGATGAGGTGAATTTCCTTTCTACGCAGGTGGTGGAAGTTTTCGTTGGCGAAAATGCCGTATTCGATCTGTATGAACTGGAGGAAACGCACAACAGTACGGTTCGCTTCAACAATCTGTTCGTCAACCAGCAGGCAAACAGTAATGTATTGCTGAATGGCATGACGCTTCATAACGGTACAACACGCAATACTACCGAAGTAACGCTTGCCGGACAAGGGGCGGAAATCAACTTGTGTGGAATGGCTATTGCCGACAAAAACGAACAGGTAGATAATAATACGTTCATCGACCATAAGGTCTCCAACTGTACCAGCAATGAGTTGTTCAAATATGTACTCGACGATCAGGCAGTAGGAGCCTTTGCCGGTAAGGTACTGGTGCGTGAAGGAGCACAGGGTACTTCATCGCAGCAGACAAACCGTAATATTTGCGCTACGCGTGAAGCGCGCATGTATACTCAGCCGCAACTGGAGATTTATGCCGACGATGTGAAATGTTCGCATGGAGCAACGGTCGGACAACTCGATGAAAATGCGTTGTTCTACATGCAGCAGCGTGGTATCAGCCTGAAAGAAGCACGCTTGTTGCTGATGTTTGCCTTTGTAAACGAGGTTATCGACAATATCCGGATGGATGCGTTGAAAGACCGTTTGCACTTGCTGGTAGAAAAACGTTTCCGTGGCGAGCTGAATAAATGTCAGGGATGTGCTATTTGTAAATAAATAATCGTGTGAAATGTTTTACGATGTACAAAAAATAAGAGAAGATTTTCCGATACTTTCGCGAAAGGTGTACAACAAACCGTTGATTTACCTCGATAACGGGGCGACGACTCAGAAACCCCGTGTGGTGGTAGAGTCGATTACGGACGAATATTATTCGGTCAACGCCAACGTACATCGCGGCGTACATTTCCTTTCGCAGCAGGCTACCAACTTGCACGAGGCTTCGCGTGAAACCGTACGTAAGTTTATCAATGCCCGCAGTACTTCGGAAATTGTCTTTACGCGCGGTACGACCGAAAGCATCAATCTCGTGGCATCGACCTTTGTCGACAGTCAGATGAAGGAAGGCGATGAAGTGATTGTTTCGGTCATGGAACATCACAGTAACATCGTTTCGTGGCAGTTGCAAGCTGCACGTAAGGGAATTGTGCTGAAAGTGATTCCCATGAACGACCGTGGCGAACTGTTGCTCGACGAATATGAGAAGCTCTTCTCTCCGCGTACCCGACTGGTATCGGTGGCTCATGTTTCGAACGTGCTGGGAACCATCAATCCCGTAAAGGAAATGATTGCTACGGCACATGCACACGGGGTTCCGGTGCTGATAGACGGTGCACAGAGCATTCCTCACATGCCGATTGATGTGCAGGATCTGGATGCCGATTTCTATGTGTTCAGCGGACATAAAGTATATGGCCCTACGGGTATCGGTGTACTTTATGGAAAAGAAGTGTGGCTCGACAAGCTCCCGCCTTATCAGGGTGGAGGAGAGATGATCAAGAATGTCAGCTTCGAGCATACTACGTTCAACGAGCTGCCTTTCAAGTTCGAGGCAGGAACACCCGACTACATTGGCAGTACGGCACTGGCAAAAGCACTTGATTATGTCTCGGCTATCGGAATGGATAAGATTGCAGCTTACGAACACGAACTGACGGTATATGCCATGAACCGCCTGAAGGAGATTCCCGGCATGCGTATCTTCGGCGAAGCTGAGCACAAGGGAGGAGTTATTTCTTTCTTGGTAGGGAATATCCATCATTTCGATATGGGTACGTTGCTCGATCGTTTAGGCATAGCTGTGCGTACGGGACATCATTGTGCCGAGCCGTTGATGCACCGTATGGGCATTGAAGGTACGGTACGTGCCTCGTTGGGACTGTACAATACCAAAGAAGAAATCGATGCGCTGGTAGCCGGTATCGAACGGGTAAGTCAGATGTTCTGATAGGCTTTTCGGCTGTTTCGTAATGTTGGAATCCGATAGTACGATTCAGTTGCGAATGCGAAAGTCACTTTATAAATCAAATATTTATACAAAGAAATCTCCTTGTTCCACCTGATACAATGAATGTCAGGGTTGGAGCGAGGAGATTTTTTTATCGTAACCTGTCGGTTTGTTGGCTGCTTGGTGGTATCTGCCAGCAGTTATTTTCTGTTGTGTGTAAAATATCGCCTTGTTTCGAAAAAACGTCGGCAGAAAGTAGTTTAAACGTCGGCATGTTTTCAGAAATTTGTCTCGACGTTTTTTTATCTTTTGTACAAAAAATAAAAATGTTTGTACAAAAACAAAAAGGCTCGTGCCGGGCAGAGATTAAGAATGACAGCAGGAACCTTTGTTAATGTTTAGAACGAACAAAAGAACGTTACGAGAAACGGTACACTGAAATCGGTTATGAAACCATGGAAGATGGATACGATTACAAACTGCTGACCTGCCGAGCGGGTAATGATGGGCAGTGTGGTATCCATCGTCGTTGCTCCTCCGGCAGAGATAGGAGCCAGATTTCCGAACCAGCGGACCAGCAGGGGAGCACAAAGTAAGGTCATGATTTCGCGTAGGATGTTGGAAAGGAGGGCAAGAGTACCTAGTTCCGGACCTTTGTATTGGGTGATGAAGATGCTGGATAGCGAGTAATAGCCCATACCTGAGCCTATCGCCATACATTCGCTTGCACTTCGGTGGGGCAGGATGAGGCTGACAAGTGCCGCTGCCGACAAGGTACCTAAAATAGTGGCTACGGGAAGCAGTACCAGTCGCGGGTTTAGGGAACGGAAATTTCGTAAGGTCTGCGGATCATTCCCGATGCTGATACCTACGCTGAACATCAGGGCGCACAGTGCATAAAAACTGATGTTGCTCTGACTGAGGTCGGAAGGTAGAAGATGGAACATTCCACAAAGGGTACCGAGCAGGAAGAATCCCACAATAATCAGACTGCCTTTCATGCCTTGCCTCCTTTTCTTTTATACAACCAGCGCCACAGTCCCCAGGCAAGAAGGCAACTGCCTGTCAGACAGGCGAGCGTAATAATAAGGGCTTCTATTCCTAGTGTAGCAAGACCTTCTATAATCTGACGGTTATTCCCGACCTCCAGTCCTAGGAGAAACAGCAGTATCCAGATCAGCACGGTGATGGCCTTGCCGATCCATGAAAGGTTTTGACGGCGGAGCACAAAGCCGGTCGCCATACCTCCTAGCATACATCCGATAATAGTGAACATGGGCATGATTTTTAGTCGGATGCAAAAGTAAGGAAAAGCCGTTGTAAGAACAAGCATTCCGCGGTGTAGTGGATAACTTATTGATAACTTGGCCTCATAAGTGACCTTTGTTTTGCCTGAAAACTCGTACCTTTGCAGCCCGAATTTAAAACGACGTATATGTTATTGCCTTATCTGCATAAAGATTTGATTGAAGCCGGATGCGATGAAGCCGGACGCGGCTGTCTGGCAGGAGCGGTCTACGCTGCGGCGGTTATTTTGCCTGCCGATTACGAAAACCAGCAGTTGAACGATTCGAAGCAGCTGACGGAACATCAGCGTTACGCCTTGCGTGAGGTCATTGAACGGGATGCAATAGCATGGGCGGTAGGAGTCGTTACACCGCAGGAAATCGACAAGATAAATATCCTGAATGCATCTTTTCTGGCTATGCACCGTGCGATAGATCAGTTGAAGGTGCGTCCGCAGCATTTGCTGATTGACGGAAACCGGTTTAATAAGTATCAGGATCTTCCGCATACTACGGTGGTAAAAGGAGATGGCAAGTATCTGTCGATTGCGGCTGCTTCCATTCTGGCCAAAACTTATCGTGATGATTACATGAACCGGCTTGCCGAAGAATATCCCCAGTACGACTGGCAGAAAAATAAGGGCTATCCTACCAAAAAGCATCGGGAAGCGATTGCCCGTTACGGTACGACACCTTATCACCGGATGTCGTTCAATTTATTAGGCGACGGGCAGCTCTCATTCGATTTCTGAGGATTGAACGCTTGTTGTTACGTCATACTTATGAACAGCCTGTTGATAACTCCGAAGTTATTAACAGGCTGTTCATAATTTATAATCATGTAATAAGATTGAAACCAGTTTGTTTTCCCATCTTCAACACACTGTCGTACGTTCTTAAAACAGTTTCAGTTATTTTGCCCCAAAATAAATTCAATCTAGTGTATGAGAAAAATATACAGGCAATGGCTGTGTATGGCGGTTTTGCTTTGCCAGATAACGGTGCAGGCTGCCGAAAATGGAGCTGTAGTAAGAGGAAGTGTCAAAGATGTACAAGGTAATCCCATAGCGGGAGTGGTTGTGACAGACGGAAAGAATATGACGGCAACCGATAATCGGGGAATGTATTTGCTGGATACCGATCCGGTTCGTCAGCCGATGGTATATATTTCGACTCCAGCCGACTATGTACTTCCTGAAAAGAATGGAATTGCTGATGGCTTCTATCGCTATCAGGATGCCGGTAAAACGGAAAATCAATGCGACTTTGTACTTCAGAAACGGGAGAAAAAGACGGATGAGTTTGTCTTTATTCCTATTTCAGACCCGCAGGTAAAGAATGAAAAGCAGTTGGAACGCTTTCGTTCGGAAACAATCCCCGACTTGGTGTATACGGTCGATTCGCTGAACGTTTCCGAAACGATCGGCATGCAACTGGGTGATTTGGTGTGGGATGCCATGAATTTGTATACGCCTTATCGGACTACGATTTCCGACCTGGGACTGACCATGTTTCAGGTAATGGGAAACCATGACTTTAACTTGCAGTATGCCGATATGGAACGTACGGCAGAACCGGCGAAAGGATACGGAGAGAAGAACTATTATGAAATGTTCGGTCCTACGGATTACTCTTTCAATGTAGGAAAAGTGCATGTCATTGCCATGAAGGATATCGATTACAAGGGTGGTAAGAAGTATACAGAACGCTTTACCGAAGAACAACTTGAATGGTTGAAGAAGGATTTAAGCTATGTGCCCGAAGGGACTACTATCTTTTTGAATGTTCATGCTCCGGTAGCGAATACGACGGTGGAAGGGGGAGATAATGTGCGTAATGCCAATGCTTTGTTCCGCATCTTACGACCTTATAAGGCTCATATCTTTTCCGGACATACGCATTTCTATGAAAATACACTTCCGGCAGCCGGAATATACGAACATAATATCGGGGCTGCTTGTGGAGCCTGGTGGGCAGGCGATGTAAACCGTTGCGGCGCTCCTAACGGATACTTGGTAGTAACCGTGAAGGGAGATGATGTAAAATGGCGGTATAAGGCAACCGGCCGTCCGGCAGATTATCAGTTCCGTCTTTACAAGCCCGGAGAATTTGAAACACAGAAACAATATGTCGTTGCCAATATTTGGGATTGGGATATAGCATACACCGTAAACTGGTACGAAGACGGCGTGCTGAAAGGTGCCATGCAACAGTTTGACGATGAGGATCAGGACTATCTGAATATGGAAAAGGGAAAGCGTACCGGTTACCATACCCGGCATATGTTCCGTGCTTGTCCTTCCAGTCAGGCAAAGAAAATAAAGGTTGAGGTAAAGAATAGATTTGGCGAAATTTTTACACAGGAAGTAGAATTGTAGAAATACCTGTTTTTTATTTTGATGATTCCCCCTTTCAGTCTGCGTGAAGATAGAAAGGGGGACTGTTTTTTCTGGCAGTTCTGTCTGGTAGAGTTCGTTATCCATTGAGGACGATGCATAAAAAGAGTGAAAACTTATTCTTAATACGAGGGATATTTTGTACTTTTGCATGTTGTAAAGCATGCACTCGATATATCAACTTTTAAACAAAATAATATTATGGCTAAGAAAGCTCTTTTAATGATTCTTGATGGTTGGGGATGTGGCGACCACAAGAAAGATGATGTGATCTTTAATACTCCTACTCCGTACTGGGACAGTTTGCTGGCAGAATATCCGCACTCACAGTTGCAGGCTAGCGGCGAAAACGTAGGTTTGCCTGATGGTCAGATGGGTAACTCTGAAGTTGGTCACCTGAATATCGGTGCCGGACGTATCGTTTATCAGGACTTGGTAAAGATCAACCGCGCTTGTGCCGACGGTAGCATCATGCAGAATAAAGAAATCGTTTCTGCTTTCTCTTACGCTAAGGAACATGGAAAGAATATCCATTTCATGGGATTGACTTCAAACGGTGGTGTACACTCTTCACTGGATCATCTGTTCAAGTTGTGCGACATCGCTAAAGAATACGGACTGGAAAATACATTTATTCACTGTTTCATGGATGGTCGTGATACAGACCCGAAGAGTGGCAAGGGCTTTATCGAACAGCTGACTGCTCACTGTGCACAGTCTGAAGGTAAGATTGCTTCTATCATCGGCCGTTTCTACGCAATGGACCGTGACAAACGTTGGGCTCGTGTAAAAGAAGCTTACGATTTGCTGGTAAACGGTGTAGGTAAGAAGGCTACCGATATGGTTCAGGCTATGCAGGAATCTTACGATGAAGGCGTAACCGATGAATTTATCAAACCGATCGTAAACGCTAACTTCGACGGTACAATCAAGGAAGGTGATGT
>OHBW01001043.1_pt1 | contig 11698 bp, 8 predicted proteins | sample 1577411 | NCBI WGS metagenome assembly OHBW01 (sample SAMEA3879534, study PRJEB24766) | human gut metagenome | biome: human-associated habitat; feature: feces | place: USA | collected 1985/1987 | reverse complement strand
ATTAGATTTAAGGTTAACAAAGGTTGGAGTACAGCGGTACTCCTTTTTTTATGCCCATACGTAAAATAATATGCAAGAAAACAAGAAAGTCCTGTTAGGTATGAGCGGAGGGACAGACAGTTCGGTCGCTGCGTTGCTCCTGCAAGATGCCGGCTACGAAGTAACCGGCGTAACTTTCCGTTTCTATGAAAAAGATAACAATACAGAATATCTGGACGATGCCCGTGAATTATGTGAACGGTTAAATATTCCCCATATAACCCATGATGTACGGGAGAAATTCCACCAACAAATTATTTCCTACTTTATCAATGAATACATGGCAGGACGCACTCCTGTACCCTGTACACTTTGCAATAATTACCTGAAATGGCCATTGCTGAAACAATTGGCTGATGAAAGGGGCATTTATTATTTTGCAACCGGCCATTACGTACAGAAACGGAACATCGACGGATACTGGCATATTACCGCTGGAGCCGATAGCGACAAAGATCAGTCATTCTTTTTGTGGGGAATTCCACAAGACATACTGGAACGCATGCTACTGCCTATGGGGGCACTGACTAAAAGGGAAGTACGTAGGATTGCCGCTGAACGGGGACACCTGAAAGCCGCTCATAAACGTGACAGCCTGGGAGTCTGTTTTTGCCCCATGGACTACCGGAGTTTTCTAAAAGAACACGTAGAAAAGGATCTCATTGTGCCCGGCAACTTTTATGACGAATGCGGTAATTGCTTAGGGAAACACGAAGGATATCCCTTTTATACTATCGGACAACGCAGAGGATTAGGAATTTACCTGAATAAAGCACTATTTGTAAAACAGATTATTCCACAAACCAACAGTGTCATCATCAGCGACACACTCCGCTCGCTGGAACAGACAGAAATGTATCTCACCGACTGGCATGTGACGAATCCGGCTGCCTTGTTTGAAACGACCGATGACATCATCGTCAAAATACGCTACCGTAAACAAGCCAACCGCTGTACTGTTACTCCTACGCCTGACGGACGCCTGCACATCAGGTTGCATGAACCGCTGGCCGCCATTGCAGCCGGACAAGCTGCCGCTTTTTATCGGAATGACGTAGTTTTAGGAGGTGGTATCATTTGCTCAACTGAATGAAGAAGAATTATTTTACTCTTCTATTCAGCTGATTATTTGCCTTTTCAGGCTTCGATTTGCCTACACGTTTACCACTTGTCTTTTTCTTTCCTGACTGCTTGGCTTTCCAGGCAAAAGGATTTTTCTTATTCACTACCATATTATCTGTATTTTTTTGCAAAAATACAATTATAATCGATACAGGAAGAGGAAAACAGTCCTCTCTCCTATTTTACTTATTGAAAATAACTAACTTTGTTTTTCAAGCTAAAACAAAGTATTATGAGTATATCCGATTACACACATACCCTGACGCAAGCAGTAAGCGAACTATCTGACAATCGTTCATACGAAGGTTTGTTTCACCAATACAAAGACGGCGATCCACTTCCGTCAGGGAAATCACTCCGCCGCATCGTCGAATTAGCCCGCGAGATTCTATTCCCCGGCTATTTTGGAAATTCCACCGTTCACCGGAGAACAATCAATTATCACATTGGAGTCAATGTAGAAGAGCTATTTGGTTTGCTGACAGAACAAATACAAGCAGGTTTGTGTTTCGGACTGGAAAATAATCCTTCGGAAAACATCATCAAGAAAATTCCCGACCGAGATACGGCCGCTTCCATCGCAGCACGCTTTATCAGCAAACTTCCTGAGATACGACGTATTCTCGCTACAGATGTAGAAGCAGCCTATTATGGTGACCCGGCAGCCACTTGCTTTGGCGAAATCATCTGTTGCTATCCTATTATTCGTGCAATTACCAATTACCGTATAGCTCATGAACTGTATATGCTGAATGTTCCCCTCATTCCTCGTATTATCACTGAAATGGCTCATTCGGAAACAGGAATTGATATTCACCCGGGAGCACAGATTGGACATCATTTTACCATCGACCACGGTACCGGTGTCGTAATCGGTGCTACATGCATCATCGGAAATAATGTGAAACTTTATCAAGGAGTAACATTAGGAGCCAAAAGTTTTCCGCTCGATGAAAATGGAAATCCGATAAAGGGAATTGCCCGTCATCCGATTCTGGAAGATGACGTTATCGTATACTCTAATGCAACTATTTTAGGACGTATCACCATCGGGAAAGGTGCAACAATCGGCGGTAATATCTGGGTAACGGAAAGTGTACCGGCCGGAGCACGCATTGTACAGCGCAGAGGATAGCCTTTTTGCCAGTATTGCTATCCATCATCAACATAGGTCATAATCAATTACTAACACACAAACAAATAGTTGTTTTTTTAAAAGAATGAATCTCCTCTTGAGGAATAAAATGAGACTGCCTCAAAATATAGATTGGCTTACTTATAATCTATAAGTTACAACATAAAAAAAACTCCTGCATGGGTCCTTGTTTATTTCAATCATAGGACTAAAAGCAGGAGTTTTTTTTATTTCTAAGTTTCAATCTATAAGATCTTTACTTTTGCAATTCTATTTTGAGCCTCTTTTTGAATAACTTCAATACTGATTATCATCAGCTTATTTCGTAAACTTCAAATCAAAATTATAGGTTCCAGCCTTCAATTCCATGCTTTTACCCCCACACACATTATCCGGCAGGAACAACGTTGCTGTTGAATTAGGAGGAACAATTACTTTATATTTAATCTTCTTTCCAACTTGTTTCCAGCCTGAATATATTTTCCCATAAGGCGAATTATGAGACGCTTCAAATTGTTTTAATTCTTTGGGAATATAGGGCTTTAATATGATATGTTTAAAACCAGGGAATTTACTATCAGGATAAATACCACCTAAGCCTTTATATAGCCATCCTCCAATCTCACCAAACATCATATGATTATCCGAAATATCACGGGTAGCATTTAAATCCCAATTTTCAAGCAAAGTCGTTGCTCCATTAGCAACCCAGTTTCCCCACGAAGGATAAGTATCCTGTACGGCTAACCTATAGGCCGTTTCAGCCTCCCCATTTTCACTTAAAGCATTCAGCAAGGCTTTAGCTCCTAATACACCTACATCCAAATGAAATCCACATTCTTTAACCTTACATGCTAAATTATGTGCCACTTTACGTTTCATATTTTCTGGAGTCACTCCCCACATAAGAGGTACACTTAGTTCCGTTTGAGTGCCACTAGCGTAAACACCTGTTTCATAGTTTAAATATTTAGCATTAATAGCCTGTTTTATTTCCTCAGCCAATTTTGAATAATAAAGATAATCATCTTCCTTACCTAGCAATTTTGCTGTTTCAGACAATATTTTGGCATCGACATAAAAATAAGTAGAAGACGTTAACTCCTTCGATGAATGCGATTTAACAGGGACCCAATCACCTCGTCCCCAGTCTGTTAACCGGCCAATACTTTTTCGCTCTGCATAATCAACATATTTTTTTATAGCATCGTAACAATCCGTCAAAGGCTTAAGGTCGCCATAAAATAAATATAAATTCCAAGGAATAATAGCAATAGTACTTGTCCAGTCAAGTCCATTGTCGGTGCCATATCCCCATCCTCCAGTAGGAATGATATCCGGAAGAACTCCGTTAGGTTGCTGTTCATCCCGATGATCGGCAAGCCATTTCTCATATACAGTTATGCCATCGTAGTTATATAAAGCAGTTTCAATGGCAAAATGTGCATCTCCTGTCCAACCATTTTTTTCCCTTTGAGGGCAATCAGTAGGATATCCCATTAAATTTGAGAGATATGCTTTATTTGTAGCTCTCCATAAACGATTAATGATTGTATCGGAAGATTGTATAAACCCTACTTGTGGAACATCGCTATGAATAAAATAGGCTGTCAGGCTTTGCTCATTCAACTTAATCGGTCGACTGCTCGTTACTTCTACATAACGAAATCCTTTATAATTAAACTTCGGCATAAATTCCTCCTGGCCCTCCCCTTTCAAAGTTACGATATCTGTCTGAAAAGGATCTGAGTTATCTATTGGACGATGATATACATCTATGTTTGAAGTATTTACCCTTCCATTAGGATAAAGTCTTTCACCATGTTTTAAATAAATAACAGTTCCTTTCTGCCCAGAAACTCGAAGTGATGTAACTCCCGACATATTTTGTCCAAAATCAAATACATAAATCGAATCAGATAGACAAGTCATTCGACGCGCTGCGTACGTTTCAACAGCACGTATAGGCTGTAATTGCTGTGAAACTAAATGAGCCGATGGTATACTACGGTAAGATGATTCTCTCCATTCTGAATCGTCATATCCCGGAAGATTCCAACCCTTCAATTCCATTTGTGCATCATAATGCTCTCCAGTATAAATACTGTTGAACAATAAAGCTCCTTCCTTGGTACGCCAGTCACGGTCCGTACAAATAACCTCTTTTGTACCATCCGCATACACAATATGCAGATCCATACAAAATGTAGGACGATTTCTCCAAGGAGCATGATGGAAATCCCATACAGCAATCGACTGATGATTATACCATCCGTTTCCCAATAAGACACCAATGGCATTCTTCCCACTCTGTATAAGCTTCGTGACATCATATGTCACATACAAATTTCTTCTGTCAAAACGTGTATACATTGGATCAAGCCGATGATCCCCAATCCTCTGTCCATTCACATAAAGTTCATATAATCCAGCAACAGCAATGTATGCCCTAGCAGATTGTATGCGCTTACCTACCGTAAACTCTTTCCGGAAATAAGGAGCAGGCTGATAATCCATATCTCGGCCATCGCTAATCCAAGATCCTCTCCAATTCTTCATTTCCATCATGCCCGTTTCAAAGTTAGCGATATCAGAAGTCGTTTTATTTCCATCTTTATCCCACACTTCAACTTTCCAAAAGTATTTTGTGAACGGTATCAATTGTTTGCCATCATATACCAACTGCATTGCTTCAGTTTCCTTTTTACCAGTATCCCAGCAATCAGCATAATTTTTATCAGCCAACTTTACAGAGTCTGTACTGACAAAAACTCTATAAGCTTCCTGCTTTGCTCCCTCCCTTACATCATCTAAATGCCATTGTAACCGTGGATGTAATACATCAATACCTAAAGGATTGTTTAAATACTCGCAGAGCATCCCTATTGGTACACATTGCTCCTGAGAGACAGCAACAAAAGTCGATTTTAATAAAATCAACCCAAACAATAAAGGATATTTTATCTTCATCATGTAATATATTTAATTAATAGATATCAATCTTAGTATATTCACCATAAGTTTCCGGCATCACATAGAGGATTAAATTTCTGTTCCATATCATCGGTCCAGTTCATTCCACCCGTTTCATTACTATCCATAATAGTAACTTTAAAACATTTTCTGTCCTCTTCTGATATTCGTTTTAAAATTTCACCAATAAAAGCATTAAAATGAAACTCCAAATGCTTGCTATTCATCTTATCAACTTCCAAACCTGTAGCTTCAGGAGCAGCAGGAGCATTGGTTACTCTAGCCGTTTTCATAGCATAACGTACGACTTTCCACTGGCCTTTAGGTAAATGACATGTTAAAACACCCTTATACACATCTGACGTCAAATCAAGAACCTTTTCAGGGTCCAATACCTGCTCTTTATCGGAGACAAGAGGTTGTTCCTCCCATAAATAATCCTTCCACATAGGAAGTGGAGTTGGAAACATTTTCGCAAGTGTTTTTTCCGCATAATATTCGACATAAGGTTTTGATGATAGTTCTACCGCACAATTACCACTACCAGAACCACTCATTTCAAACTTATATACATCAGCCTGATTCTCGGGTAGAGAAATAACAAGAGGGACATCAGGTACAAAACCAACATTTAAATTGAAATTGCTTCTATCAATATCATACCTCATACTTTGATTGTCTGTTATCCACGGGCCTCCAGATTGACTCCATCCAGGACCATTGAAAAAGCCTATTTCAATACCCAGATCCGTAGCTGTCTTTAGTGCTGTATGTACTATATCCCACCATTCATCACTCAAAACCTTGATATTCCCTTCTGCAACTTCAGGCAAACTTACATTTCCAATAAAAGCCCTGTTTATACCTACCTCCTTCATTGATTGCAAATCCTTGATAACTCCTTCTTTAGATATATTATTCGATATCCAGTACCAATAGACTCCAATCTTTACAGAGTCTGGAACAGTTCTGAAAGATGTCTCCAGTTCCGACAAGGTCACTTCATTGCCTAGTTCCGACTTACAACTTATAAAATTCAAAAACAATCCTATCAAACAAAAAGATAAATAATGCCTTGCTTTCATTGTCACCCAATTATTACCATGAAGAAACTACATTTTTCTATAATCGCCCTTTAATCATTCATGTAGAACCAAGACCTCAGAAGGAGCATCAACCTCAGTTACAATTTTACCATTATCACTTAATGTATGACTGATGGAAATAATACCATAAGGTGTGGGAAAAGTTCCTTTTACCCATTTCAAATCACCTAAATGAGGAACTATGCGAATAACCTTACAACCCGGCTCTACTACCTGCACCCCTAATACGTATTCACTTAACCAAGAAGTAGGCCCTGAAGCCCATCCATGACAATAGCTATGACGAAATTTCTGATAACAATAAGCCCCAAAATCTCGATGGATATCATTTTTTCCTTCCGGAACTATTTCATCTATCCTTGCTGCATTAGGCAGCCAATTTTAGTCAAAATCCTCCCAGAAAGTAGTGGCACCTAAATCCAACATAGCCCCCCAATAAGTACGTATGATATCTAATGCTCCCTTGTAATCTCCTGCTTTAGCCATAGCCTTCAGCATATAATATCCATAAAAGGTTGAAAAGCCATGAGCTCCATTGACTGAAATAATGTGTTGATCGGCTTCTTTTGCATCCATCAGATTTGCCAATACCATCAATGCAGCCCCCTGTTTTGCGCCTGGAGCAGAAGGGTCTTTCATCGATTTTAAATATTGCTTACGCACAGCTGGCGCCGCCTTTCTCATTTTTTTTGCCAATCTTTCTGCTTCATTTGCCAGCTCAGTTTCTCCTAAGATGTTACATAGCTCATAACTTGCATCCATCGCCATTACCAATAATGCTTGTAATCCCACATGAATTGATTCCGGACTATTGGAAGAAGGCCAATCAAGAAAGCGCATCCCGTCAAGCTTTTCAACACCTTTTTCATCAACAAAATTCATCAGGAACCTTATCAGACCAACGATATAGTCTTTTTGTGAGTTCAAATAATTTCTATCTCCCTGATAATAGAACCAATCTCGCTGAATCAACAACCACCAAATTGAATACGAACTAATGCCATTCATCCAATTAGGCAAAGGAGTCACATCACGTATAGCATTCAAACTCTTAGGAACCACTTCATTATATCCGAAAACACTACTAATGGTCATTACTTCCGGATGCATATCGCCCACCCATACCAACCTATCTCTTTTTATGCCATCCCAAAGAAATTCTTGCATATTCAAATGAACCGTATAGGCACCGGTCTGCCATATTTTATTCAGACGTTCATCATTAGAACAAAACGATCCTTTATAAGGTATATCTCTATAAACAGAAATAGCCCTGATTTCTTTAATATGTAACTCTACATTATCATCTATTAAATCAATACGAGCAAATCTAAACCCCGAATTTCCAAATTCTGCTACTCCTAACCAAGGCAATTTCATTTCGAAATCACGAATCGCATGGTCATTTGACGCCCCATTCTTTCCATCAATTTCACACATTGCTTCACTCACCGACTCTCCAAAACGTATGCGCACAGTTATTGGCTTTTTGGAAGCAGGCATACCCGTAACAACTTGAATTCCACCCTGAATTTCCTTGCCGAAATCAAGCAAAATAGAGGGCTTTACTCCATTTTGGGAACGCAGGATACAAATATTAGCATTTACCAAATCCGGTTGTCCGTTACCCTGACGGAACAAAAAATCGGTTCCTGTCATAAGTTCGGTATGCTGTTGCCATACCATCCTTACAGGCGTCACGTATTCACGTACTCTTGTATCTCGTTGAGAAAAAGGGCATGATTTCGTATCATCAGAATTTAAAGTTGGACGTAAAGATATCAACTTTTCTTGAGCCAATAATACAGACGATAGACCTATAAAAAGACTTAAAACAGACAATTTGATTTTCATAATATTCAATCATTAAGGGAATGAGAATAATAGATTATAAGATGCCATTCACAATTTCAGGAAGTAAATATCGTAATTTATCATCATCTGCAAATTAGTGATTTTGATAAAAAGGATATAATTTTTGATATATTGAAAATAAAAGTTGTATCACAAAACAACAATGGTATTCCGAATAAATGGAAACAATACAAAGATAGCCGTCCAGAAATCTGAACGGCTATCTTTTATTATAGTCTATGCAAGCTATCGCAGGAATTGTACATATTTTATTCTTGGCTGGCTCCACCTAATTTACATTTTTTATACTTAGAGAATATTTAACGTACAATTTTGGGGAATCACTTCATATTGGTACAATCTTTTTTAATATTTATTTTTAATAGCCACTTAGAGTAGTTATCTAAAACATCTTGAGGCCAATAGCCATACCAATCATATCCAGTTCGTCGTTCAGCATCCACATCTGCCAGTTTCCAAACCTTTTCTCCCGACCTCTTCACCATAAAAGGCTTATTATCAGACAATTCATAATATCGGCTCCATATAGGTTTTGCACTAGAATCTTTAACAACAACATTATCATAAGGATATTCCTGATTAATTATTTTATCTTTGTCTAATGCTATTTGTTGAATCCGAATCCCCTTTATTGCTGATTTTTTAAACCACTTTACAGCATCGTGTACTGCCTGAATCACCTCTTCGCTCGGATTATCAATCCCCATAAGTAATAAAACAATATTTGAACTTTCCCAAGCTGTTAACCCTGGTAACTCAAATGAACGGGCCTTAATAGGTTCTAAAGTGACATTATCATACTGTTGAGCCCAAACGGTTTTAACTCCATTTTGTACATATTGCGTTTTCAATATCAAAGCTATTCCCCTACTATAAGCCACTTTTATACGATCTAAATATGTTTTACTAAGCCATAAAAAACTATTATCGCCCTGAAGGATATTTCTACATAATTCTAAGGCTCCCGTTGTCACATCGTCATTAAATGTAATAGCATCAACATCCCAGCCTCTCCAACCTCCATTTGTTTTTTGTGTACGAAGCAAATAATCCAAACCTTTTTCTACTGCAAAACGATATTTATCTTCATTCGTTAAAACATAAGTATCTGCTAGATATTCTATCTGAGAAAATGTATTTCTATTATCCAAGGTACTTTGTTTCTCAAAATTACTCAATGTTGATTTCACGGAATCTACATTTAATGCTCCTAACCAATCAACATTTTTTAACCAACCACCATCTGAATTCTGATAAGCTATCAAATTATCCGCAATATTTTTATAATCTGTATCAGCATATCTCATATAAGTACGATTTGGATGCAACAGATTCCAATGATGAATGCCATCTTGCAACATAGTTATTGATGGAACTTGCTGAGCCCATCCTAATACTGGAAAGCACGATAAAAATAAGTACTTTTTTAAAACTCTATTCATAATCATTTAAAAACCTGGATTTTGTTCTACACTCTCTTTATTTCTATTAATAGCATCCAAAGGAATAGGACGTAATATTTTATAATTTCCATCTGTCCCTAAGAAATCACTAACCTGTATATTATCATGATTATAAGCATAACATGCTTCCCCTTCATATACACCATTAGCAACATACTTAATTAATCGACCAGTACGTTTCAAATCCATCCAGCGATGATATTCTCCAGCTAATTCACGTGCCCTTTCATCTAATATAAAATCAATGCCATCTTCCCCAATCAATTCTTGTTGACTAACAGATAAATCATAACCAGGCTTTGTTGCACGTTTCCTTAATAAATCTATTTTCTCTTTTGCCTTATCAGGTTGATTCATTTTCACATAAGCTTCTGCTGCAACTAAATATGTTTCGCCAAGACGAGCTAAAATTATATCATGAGTACTACCCGTCATTGAAAAAGCAGAAGACGGATCATCAAATTTTTTGATACATGCAACACCATAATCTTGAGTACATTTTATTTTATAAGTATTAATATCACCAAATCTATCCGTACCTTCTTCTTGCATCTTAATAATGACAGCATCCTTATGCAACTCACTACTATTCCTCCACATTGCAATATCATTATCAGTCATCCAATAAGGAGCATAATAATATTTTATTGGAGATGTTAATGGTTGCGTATAATAATCATAATAGTATTGATGCAACTCTAACATAAATGTTCCCTCATAACGATTATCTCCCTCTGAGAAAAGTTGATGTAAATGAAGTGTTGGAGCCAAATAACCCGCATTATATTTATTTTTTTCCTCTGCTCCCCCTAAATAAACTCCAAATACAGATTGTTGCATATTGCCATCAGCACTCAAATCTTCTAATGTAGCACTACTATATTGTACAGACCAAAAAATTTCATCATTTTCTTCATTTTCTATATCAAAGACATCTTCAAAACTAATTGTAGGTTCTTCACCTGCAATAGCTAATTCTGCATAATAAGCGGCATTTTTAAAATCGCCATTATCTGCAAATGTTTCATATCCACGAGTCAAATAGGTCTTAGCTAAAAAATGTAAAGCAGCTCTTTTATTCACACGTCCAAAATTTTCTCCCACTGCATCAGAGCGCTCCAATAAATGTGAGTTATCAGAAGCCAAATCACTAAATTCATCAATAACAAACTGATATACAAGTTCTGCAGATTGACGTTTATGATTCATTTCAGCAGTTGTAAACATAGTTGTAGTTAATGATACACCACCAAAATGCTGTACAAGTAAATAATAATAATAAGCCCTAAGAAATCTAGCTTCATCTATATATTGTAATCTGACAGAAGAATCTTCTGTTGTCTCACCATAACAAATGACAGAATTTGCAAGTTGTATACCTTTATAACATTCTGTATAAAAATTTAGGACATCTCCATCTGCCGAATTATAAGAAGAACCATATAAACCAATAGCATCAACACCAGTTAAAGCAACATTAATGTTAAATACTCCATCATAACCAACATCTGAAATAAGCACATTTAATGCAGGGTCTGCTTTAGATACAGTTAATAAAGCATTGCTTACACCAGGCAAGTATTTATCATTACCTGCAAATGCTGCAGATATAGTATAATCACCTGCATCCAATTCACGTAATGGAAGTTTTCCAAATCCGTTTTCAATATCTACAGGATAAACTTTACCATTTACATTAACAGTAACTATTGAACCGTCAATATCAGAAGGTAAAGTGATTATGACAAGTCCGTTTTCACCAAAAGTAATATCTTCAACATGTATATTTAAGTTAGCTGAAACTTTATCTACTTTAAAGACTGTTGAGTTTTTAGCATCAACATAATGATTATCACCAGAATAACTTGCAGATACATCATAAGTACCATAAGCTAAATCTTGGAAGTAGAATTTAGCTTCACCATTGTAAATCGGCAATATATAATCAATACCATTTAAAGTTAAAGTTATAAGACCAGTTGCAT
>OHBW01001042.1_pt1 | contig 11700 bp, 8 predicted proteins | sample 1577411 | NCBI WGS metagenome assembly OHBW01 (sample SAMEA3879534, study PRJEB24766) | human gut metagenome | biome: human-associated habitat; feature: feces | place: USA | collected 1985/1987 | reverse complement strand
CCAGGCTGCTGCCGCCGGTGATGTCCTTGATCTTGGCCAGCAGGAAGGGCGTGGTGGCCTTGCCGTGGATGCCCTGCGCCTTGGCCTCCTCCACCGCCTCGTTGATGGCCTTGTTGATCACGTCGGCATCCATAGAGTACTGCTCGGGGATGGGGTTCGTCACCAGCATACCGCCCTCCAGCCCCAGCTCGCGCTTCACATGGAAGGCCTCGGCCAGCTGCTTGGGGGTGTCCAGCCGGTAGTCCACCTTAAAGCCGGACTTGCGGGTATAGAACGCGGGCAGCTCCTCGGTCTGATAGCCGATGACCGGCACGCCGTGGGTCTCCAGATACTCCAGGGTCAATCCCAGGTCCAGGATGGACTTGGCGCCGGCGCACACCACCATCACCGGGGTATGGGCCAGCTCTTCCAGATCGGCGGAGATGTCCATGGTGGTCTCGGCTCCGCGGTGCACGCCGCCGATTCCGCCGGTGGCGAACACCTGGATGCCAGCCATGGCGGCGATCATCATGGTGGTGGTCACGGTGGTAGCGCCGTCGCGGCCCTCCGCCACCAGAATAGGCAGGTCGCGGCGGCTGGCCTTGGTGACGCCGGCGCCGGTCTTGCCCAGATAGTCGATCTCCTCGGGGGTCAATCCGGCCTTCAGCCGACCGCCGATGATGGCGATGGTGGCGGGCACCGCGCCGCCGTCACGAATGATCTTCTCCACGTTCAGTGCCGTCTCCACATTCTGGGGATAGGGCATACCGTGGGAGATGATGGTGCTCTCCAGCGCCACAACGGGCTTGCCGGCCTTCAAAGCCTCCTGCACCTCAGGGGCCACGTCCAGATAACGGTTCATAACTTGTACCTCCTTATATCATGCAATTCTATTTACGCTTTTTTGCTCATGCCTGTATTGTCCAAAATATAGTCCACATTCTCCCAGCTCATGCCGGGGTGGATGGTCTCCGCCGCCGTACAGGCCAGCGCACCGGCCCCGGCGGCCTTCCGCGCGCACTCCGCCAGGGGTTTCCCGTGGGCGATGCACGCGGCCAGCGCCGCCGCCATGGCGTCCCCGCCGCCGGTGGCGTTCACCACCTGCACCTTCGGGCAGGGCAGGCGCACGTGCCGCCCCGCCTGGTCCTCGGCGTACAGGCCATCGCTCCCCAGGGAGATATATACCTGCTGAACGCCCTTGTTCAGCAGGACCTTCGCGGCCTTTTGAACGTCTGTCTCATCGCGGATGGTCACGCCGCTGAGCAGCTCCGCCTCCATACGGTTGGGCTTCAGCGCCGTCAGCTTATCCAGCACCGGCAGCAGCTTCGGCGCCTTGATGGTGCTGACCGGATCGGCCAGGACAGGCGCGGTGCAGTGGCTGCACAGCCACTGGATAGACGCCTCCGGCAGGTTCGTCTCCACCACCACCAGATCGGCATGGTTGATATAATCCAGCCGCTGCCGCAGGAACTCCGGCGTGATGTGCTCATAGATGGCCATGTCGTTCACCGCCAGGGCCATGTCGCCGTCGCAGCCGTCGATAAACAGATAGGTGCCCGTCCGGCCGCCGGGAATGGTGGCGCTGTGGCTCAGGTCAAGGCCGATATCCGCCGCGTTCTCCCGCACAGACTGGGCAAATCCGTCCTGCCCCAGTACCGTGATCATGGATACCTGCTCACCCAGCAGGCAGAGGTTGTGGGCGATGTTCCGTCCCACGCCGCCCAGAGAGGTGGTCACCCGGCCGGGGTTGGAGTCCCGGGCCACCAGCGGCGCGTCGGACACCGCGCCGATATCCATATTCACGCCGCCCACCACGGCGATGTAGGGCGCCTCACGCAGCAGATAGCCGCGGCCGGCAATGTAGCCCTTCCGCATCAGGTTGGAAATGTGGACCGCGGCGCTGGACCGCGTAATACCGGCCTTGTCGGCCAGCTCCTGCTGGGAAATACACGGGTTTTCCCGTATCCACTCCAGCAGCTGCCGTTCTCTTCGGGTCACACAGCCACCTCCTAAGCAAGTGCATTTTTGTAATCACAAGCTTATTATATCAACAGCTGTACGTTTGTCAAGAGGCAAATTTTTTACAAGAAAAGCGGCGCTTCTCCACGAGGGAAGCGCCGTCTTCTTTCAGCTGCAAACCGTTGGTATCACAGCGTTTTTGGCGGTATACCGCGGGTGCCGTTTGTGGGGTCCACAAACAGGGGAAGGGCGGGCGGCGAGGACGTGAAAAAAAGGAAGGCGAGGGCGGCGAGCAGGTGGAGCAGAATGCCCAATATTTGGAAAGGAACGGACGAGAGGCGGGCGCTCTTTTGCAGGGAGGCACTGACAAAATATGCCAGCAGCACGGCGGCCTGAAAAATCAGGATGTTGACCACGCCCACGCTTTTTCCCAGGATACCGGTGTAGGTATAGAACAGGGCCGGGATGGCGGCGAGGCCGGCGAGCAGGCCGATGGCCCTGGGCAAAGCGCTTGCGGCACAACGGTTTACGACGATCCTGACGATGGTCCACACCAGCCAGGGAACGGCCAAAAGCTTCATGTGCTCCCAGGTGGATTCGTTGACGGCGGAGAGATACGCGGCCCAGCCGGCCTGACCGGTCCAGTCGTAGACAAAGTGCAGCAGGTTGCCGAAAAGCAGAGTAAACAGCATTCCCGCCGTCTCAAGGGTACGGCGTTCCCGTTCTTTTCTCATTGAACATTCCCCTTTCTTTCCCTTTCTCTTTCACATATCTATCGTGTACGTTTTATACACCTCTACGCGGCATTATATACACCTTTGGTATATGTTTATACGCGGTATATGAATGTTCGGGCGGCGGAGCGCACAATTGCGCAGACAGGGGTGGAATTCTGCGGGAAGTGTGCTATACTGTTCCATACCATCGATTGACAAGGGCAGACACGGTTTTGACGGGCAGAAATGCGCCCATACTGCGTCAAACCCCTTGGCAATACGGCAAGTATTACCTGCGGGCCTTTTCTTGTCTGGACACATTTCTGCTCCGACAAAACTGCTGTGCACCTGCCAGCGATGTATTTTCGAGTGATTTTTGGCTTTTGAGATGCAGGCGGGCTGGCGCCCGCCAAGACGAAAAGGACAAAAAGCGCCGGAAAGACACGCTGTCAGGCGTGTTTGCTCTTGTCAATCGATGGTAAGAAAGGGTGAGCACCATGACCGTTACGGAAAAGCTGGCCGCGCTGCGGCAGAATATGGAGGCGCGCGGACTGGCGGGCTGCATCGTCGTCACCGACGACTTTCACGGCTCGGAGTATGTAGGGGCGCATTTCAAGGTCCGGGAGTTCCTGTCCGGCTTTACCGGCTCAGCGGGAACGCTGGCGGTGCTGCGGGAGGGCGCATACCTGTGGACGGACGGGCGATACTTTTTGCAGGCGGAACGGCAGCTGGAGGGCAGCGGCATACAGCTGATGCGCGCCGGCCAGCCGGGCGTGCCGACGCTGTCCCAATTCCTGGCGGAGCAGCTGCCGGAGGGCGGAGCCCTGGGCTTTGACGGCCGGACCGTCAGCACACGGCTGCACCGGACGCTGGAAAAGGCGCTGGCGGACAAGCACATCCGGCTGGACGGCGGCTTCGACCCGGCGGCGGGCGTTTGGACGGACAGGCCCGACCTGTCCACCGCGCCGGTATGGGCCTTCGACAGCGGGGTGACGCGGCGGGAGAAGCTGACGGCCCTGCGGCAGGACATGGCGGCGCAGAAGGCGGAATGGCTGCTGCTGACCGATCTGACGGACGTGGCCTGGGCACTGGAGCTGCGGGGCGGCGACGTGGCATGCACGCCGGTATTCCTGGGCTTTTTGCTGGTGGGCACGGACAGCGCCGCGCTATATGCCCAGGCAGAGAGCTTCGCGCCGGAGATACGCGCCGCGCTGGCGGCGGACGGCGCAGCGCTGCGGCCCTACGGGGATATCTACGACGCGCTGCGGGCGCTGCCGGAGGGCGCGCGGGTGCTGGCGGACAGCGCCACGGCCAACAGCCGCATCGCGGAATGTCTGGCCCACACGGCGTGGACAGACACACCCAGCCCCGCCGCCCGCCGCAAGGCGGTGAAGGCCGGGAGCGAACAGACGGGTTTCCGGCAGGCGCATTTGCAGGACGGCGCGGCGCTGTGCCGCTTCCTGTATGAGATGAAATCACGGCCGGAGGCATACACCGAGCTGTCCGCCGCAGCGCTGCTGCGCCGGTATCGGACGGAACAGGCGGATTTTCTGGAGGACAGCTTCGAGACCATCGCCGCCTATGGCCCCCACGCTGCCGTGGTCCACTACGCCCCCACACCGAAGACGGACGTGCCGCTGAAGGCGCAGGGACTGCTGCTGGTGGACAGCGGCGGACACTACGCCCGGGGCACGACGGACGTGACCCGCACCATAGCGCTGGGCCCCATCACGGACGAGGAACGCCGGAGGTCCACACAGGTGCTGCAGGGCCACATACAGCTGGCCATGGCACAATTCCCCCAGGGGGTCATGGGGGAAAATCTGGACGCACTGGCCCGGGGCCCGCTGTGGCGGGAGGGCCTGGACTATGACCACGGCACCGGGCACGGCGTGGGGTGCGTGCTCAGCGTACACGAGGCGCCGCCCTCCTTCCGCTGGCGCATTGCGGAGGGGCTGGCACACCCGGCACTGGAGACGGGCATGGTCATCTCCGATGAGCCGGGATACTACGCCGCCGGACGCTTCGGCATACGGCACGAGAACCTGCTGCTGGTGCAGCCGGCGGAGGCGGCGGGCTTTCTGCGCTTTGAGACGCTGACGCTGGCGCCCTTCGACCGGGACGCCCTGGACCCGGCGCTGCTGACGGCATCGGAACGGGACTGGCTGAACGGCTATCACAGGCGGGTGTATGCACAGATCGCCCCGCTGGTGCCGACGGAGGTCCGGCAATGGCTGCGGGAGGTCACCGCGGCGCTGTGACAATGGCAAAAAGGAAGCACCCTGACGGGTGCTTCCTTTTTTTAATTTTCGTCGGTCTTTTCTTTTTTCAGCTGCTCCAGCTCGGCACGGAGCATACGGTTCTCCGCCTGGAGCTGGTCCAGCTTGCGGTGCAGCGGCGCCAGCTGGCGCTTCAGCTCCGCCGCCACCGCGCCGCGGTAGATACCGTAGCGGCCGGCCACGGAGACCACGGTCAGCACCGCCGCCGTACCGCCGGCGATGAGGCCCACCTTTTTTACATCCAGCTTACGCAGGGTATTTACCGCCGCCGGCAGCTTTTTGCCCGGCAGGGGCGCCACCTCGATCTCGATATGGGGCAATTTTTTCAGTTCCATGCTTCTATCACACCCTCCTGTATCCGGGCGGTCCGGGCCGCCGCGTATTTCTGCTTCTATTATACCCGACGGGCCGCCGCTTGGCAAGTACGGACCGCCGGGGACCGCGGCGCATACACTGGACTGCGGGCACGACCCGCGAAATTAAACACAGGAGGTCCTATCATGGCAACTTTCACCAACCAGGCAACGCTGACCTATAACGGCCAGACCACCACCTCCAACGTGACGGTGGGCGAGCTGACGGAGACGCTGACCGCCGCCAAGACCGCCGTGGTGCCCACCTACGGCACCGACGGCCGCGTGACGTATATCCTCTCGCTGGTCAACAGCGGCACCGCACCGCTGACGGGGCTGACCATTACCGACAATCTGGGCGGCTACGCCTTCAACGCCGGGACGGTGTATCCCCTGTCCTACACCGCCGGGTCTGTGCGGTACTATCAGAACGGCGTTCTGCAGGCGGCACCCGCCGTCACCGCCGGGCCGCCGCTGACGTTCACCGGCATCACCGTGCCGGCGGGCGGCAATGCCGTTATCGCCTATGAGGCCGTGCCCACGGCCTTCGCGCCGCCGACGGCGGAGGGCACCGTCACCAACAGCGCGTCCGTCACCGGCGCGGGGCTGGCAAACCCCGTTACCGCCACGGAGACGGTGGCACCGGAGGCGGCGCCGGCACTGACCATCAACAAGTCCCTCTCCCCCACCACGGTGACGGAGAACAGCCGCCTGACGTACACCTTCACCATCCAGAACACCGGCAACACGGCGGCGGACGCCGCGGCGGCCATCGTTATCACCGACACCTTCGACCCGCGGCTGACGGACCTGACGGTGACGCTGAACGGCACGGCGCTGACCGCCCCCACCCAGTACACCTATGACGCGGCTACCGGCGTATTCGCCACGGCGGCCGGCGTGGTCACGGTGCCCGCGGCCACCTTCACTCAGGACGCCGCCACCGGCGCGTACAGCACCACTCCCGGCACGGCGGTGCTGACCGTCACCGGCACGGTGTAAGCAAGAAAATATCCCCCGGCCTTCGGCCGGGGGATATGTATTATTCAAGTGCGTCGTGGCTCTCGAACACGTCGTGGATGCTGCCGTAACGGTCGGCGGGCTTGTCCGCCTCCGCCGGAGATGCGCCCTTGGCCATTTGCAGCTCCTGCCACTTCTCGCGGGTGATGAGCAGCTGGCGGGGCTTACTGCCCTCGAAGGGGCCCACATAGCCGCGCTCCTCCATCTGGTCCACCAGGCGGGCGGCGCGGGAGTAGCCCAGCTTCAGACGGCGCTGGAGCATGGACACGGAGGCCTGACCCGTCTCCAGCACCACCTCTACGGCGGCGGAGAGCAGCTCGTCGGCATCGTCGCCGTCGTCGGACACGTCGCCGGAGGGGGCCTTGCCGCCCTTGTCGGCCTTGGCGTCCACCGCCTGCTGGATCTTCTCGATCACGTCCTGGTCGTAATGGGCCTCGCCGGCCTCGTCCTTGACGAACTTCACCACACGGTCGATCTCCTCCGGGGTGATGAAGCAGCCCTGAACACGGGTGGGCTTGGTGTCGCCCAGAGGGAAGTAGAGCATATCGCCCTTGCCCACCAGCTTCTCCGCGCCGGTGGTGTCCAGAATGATGCGGGACTCCATGGAGCTGGCCACGGCGAAGGCGATGCGGCTGGGGATATTGGCCTTCATCAGACCGGTGATCACGTCCGCCGAGGGACGCTGGGTGGCGATGACCAGGTGCATACCGGCGGCACGGCCCATCTGGGCCACACGGCAGATGGACTCCTCCACCTCCTTGGCCGCCACCAGCATCAGGTCGGCCAGCTCGTCGATGACCACCACCACGGTGGGCAGCTTTTTCACGTCCTCGTCCGTCTCGGACAGGGCGTTATAGCCCGCCAGGTCCTTGACGCCCTTTTCAGAGAACATCTTGTAGCGCTTCATCATCTCGAACACCGCCCATTGCAGGGCGCCGGCGGCCTTTTTGGGGTCGGTGACCACGGGGATGAGCAGGTGCGGGATACCGTTGTAGGGCGCCAGCTCCACCATCTTGGGGTCCACCATGATAAAACGGACCTCGTCCGGCGTGGACTTGTAGAGCAGGCTGACGATGAGGGAGTTGGTGCAGACGGATTTACCGGAGCCGGTGGTGCCGGCGATGAGTACATGGGGCAGACGGGCGATGTTGCCCACGATGTTGCTGCCGCCGATATCCCTGCCCACGGCAAAGGCCACCGGGGAGGGATGGTCGATGAACTCGCGGGATTCAATGACATCGCGGATCCGCACGGCGGTGACGGTGCGGTTGGGGACCTCGATGCCCACGGCGGATATCTTGTTGGGCACCGGGGCGATGCGGACGCCGCTGGCTCCCAGCGCCAGGGCGATATCGTCCTGGAGGTTCGTGATCTTACTGAGCTTGACGCCCTGGTCCAGGGTGAACTCGTAGCGGGTGACGGAGGGGCCGTGGATGACCTCGCCGGCGCGGGCGTCCACGCCGAAGGAGCGCAGGGTGTCCGCCAGACGTTTGGAGTTGTTCCGCAGCTCGGCGCCCACCTCGGTGTAGTTGCCGCCGCGGTTCTGCTCCAGCAGGGTGATGGGCGGGTAGCGGTAGGTCTCCTCCCCCTGGGCCAGCTCCTGCTCGATGGCGTCGCTGACCTCCTGGGCGGCGCTCTCCACCTCCTGCTGCAGCTGGGCTTTTTTCTGCTTGTCGCTGAGGGGCTTTTTCGGGGCGGGGGCCTCCGCCGGAGCGGCGGGCGGTGCAGGCTGGGGCGCAGGGGCGGGGCCGCCCCGCAGCACCTGATCCGGCGTGCGGATATCGTCGCTGCGGCGGGGGAAGAAGGAACTGGCGGGCGGAAGGACCGTGTCGTCGCGCTCGCTGTCCAGCGGGATGTCGATATTGGGGCGCCTGCGGCCCTTGGCAGGCTTTTTTGCCGGGGCGGGAGCAGCGGTGGGGGTGAAACCCTCCGGGAGGGCTTCGTCATCCGCGTCCTCGTCGTCACGGCGCAGGCTCTCGCCATAGCTGCGGACGCGCGCCGCGGCCTCCTGGGGCGTCAGGTGCAGGGCACCCAGCAGGGTGGCCAGCAGCAGCACCACGAACACGATGATGGACACCACCTTGCTGACCAGAGCTTCGCAGCCCACGGCCAGACCGCCGGAGAGCACGCCGCCGCACTTGAGGGCCTGTCCGTCGGCCCAGAGGGTCTTGACGCTGTCCAGGCCGAGGGTGTAGGCTGTGCGGCACAGGGTCAGGTGGCACAGCACGCCCACCAGCAGGGGCAGCAGCGCCACGCAGGTGGTACGCAGGACGACGGGCCGTCCCCGATGACCCAGCTGGATGACGGCAATGGCCGCCAGCACCGGGGCCGTCAGGTAATAGCCGTAGCCCAGCGCACCCTTGAGCACCCTGGCGATCCACACCAGGAGGAGGGCGTCCACGTTGAAATAGCTCACCAGCACGCACAGCGCCAGCAGGGCGCAGACGATGCCGCCGGCCATACGCGCCGCGGCGTTATACGCCGGCGGGGGCGGCGGGGCAGGCGTTTTTTTGCGGCTGTTTCCTTTCTTTTGTGTCGATGCCATAGTCTATCTACCTCACTTGATGCCCTGCAGAACAAGGGTCAGCACGCCCGCCGCCCAGCAGTAGTAGGCGAAGGCACCGAAACGGCCCTTGTCCGCGATATACTTCAGAAGCCGGATGCACAGATAACCCGTCACGGCGGCCACGGCCACGCCTACCAGGTACATGGGCACCTCCGCGCCGACGATGCCGGCCTGCACCGCGTCCTTGATGGACAGGATGTTGGCGCCCAGCACGGCGGGGATGCTCAGCAGGAAGGAAAAGCGCACGGCGAAGCGACGCTCATAGCCCACGAAGCAGCCGGCGGTGATGGTCATGCCGGAACGGGAGACGCCGGGCAGCGTGGCCACCGCCTGCCCCACGCCCACCAGCAGAGCGTCCAGCCAGGTGGCGCTGCGCTCGGTCTTGCGGCCCCGGCGCACCCGGTCGCACAGGAACAGCAGGAAGCCGGTGAAGATCAGCGCCGCGCCCACGAAATACATATTGTCGCCCAAGCCCTGCACTGTCTTGCGGATGGGCAGCACCGCAAACAGCGGCAGCGTACCGACGACGATCAGCAGGATGAGCCGGCGGGCGGGCGGCACCGGCGTGGGGGTGCTGCGGTGCGCCAGGTCGCCGATGCCCCGGAAGAACTCCACCACCATGTCGCGGATGTCGCTCCAATAGGCGGCGAACACAGCAATGAGCGTGCCCAGGTGGAGCAGCACGTCGAAGAACTCCGGGATGCTCCCCGCTCCCTCCATATTCAGCAGATTGCGGGCAATGGCCAGATGGCCGGAGCTGGAGATGGGCAGGAATTCCGCTATGCCCTGCACCAGTCCCAACAGAATCGCTTTCAGATAGGTCATGACACACCTCACGTCATTATACACTCCCGCAAAACGGGAATACTGTTCCAATATAGGAAGAGTATACCACATGGGGCAAAAAAATGCCACCACTTATTTCTTACCTGTCTGTCATCTTATTGTCACCCTGCACAAAGGATGCCGGTTATTTTTGCCATTCTGCCTGTTGTTGTTCCCCGTGCTTTTGTGGTATGATAAAATATGTATAATCAGAGGCAGGCGAAGGGAGTTTCCTCCGCGGAATATATACTTCAAAGGGGGACGGCTTCCGGAAACGGGGTCTTCCCCTGTCTGTTTCCCAGATCAGGAAAGGCGGTGAGTAAACTGTACCGTGAAAAAATAGACCAGCTGCAGGCGGCGGAGCAGCGGCTTCTGGAGCAGAAGGCCGAGGCCCAGCGCGCCGCCCGGGCGCTGGCCGAGCAGGCCCGCCGGGACGGCGACGGTTTGGTGCGTGAGGCGCAGAACGCCGTGAAGGTGCTGGAGAACGAAGCCATGCAGCGGGCCGGTGAAGCCGGACAGGCGGCGGACGCCGCCCTGCGAAGCGACGCCGAGCGCACCTGCACAGCCATACGACAGCAGGCGGAGCAGCGCATGGACACGGCTGTCCGCGCCATCGTGGAAAAGGTGGTGAAGCGGTAAATGCCCATTGCAAAAATGAAGCGCCTGCAGGTGCTGGCGCTGGAGCGGGACCACGACGCGCTGCTGCGGCAGCTGGAGCGTATGGGCTGCGTGGAGATCAGTGAGCCGGACGCGCCGGATGCGCCGGAGAGCCTGCGGCGCTGCGACAGCGAGACGGCAGACTGCCTGGCCCGCCAGCGGCAGGTACAGACGGCGATCGATGCCCTGCGGCGGGCTGCGCCGCCCAAGAAAGCGCCGCTGCTGGCGCCCCGCCCCGCCATCGGCGAGGCGGAATACCTGAGCGAGACGGGGCTGGCCGACGGGCTGGCGCTGGCCCGCCAGGTCAACGAGGCAGCGGGACGATTACAGCAGCTGACGGCGCTGGCCGCCCAGCTGGAGACCGACCGGATCACCCTGGGGCCCTGGCTGAGTCTGGACCTGCCCCTGGAGCTGACGGAGACACGCTGCTGCGACGTGACCCTGGGCGTACTGCCGCCCTTCGTCCCCTGGGACGAACTGTGTGGGCAGGTACAAAACGAATATCCGGAGAGCGAGCTGCATCTGCTCTCCGCCGACCGGCAGCAGCAGTGCGTACTGCTCATCACCCACAAGGCAGCGACGGCGCAGGTGCTGGAGCTGCTGCGGGGCCGGGGCTTCGCAGCCTCACCCCTGAAGGGCCGCACCGGCACGCCGGAGGAAAACCGGCGGCGGGACACAGACCGGCTGGCAGAGGTCAAGAGGCAGCAGGAGGCCCTGCGAAAGCAGCTGGATGAGCTGGCGGAACGGCTGCCGGAGCTGTATCTGTGCGCCGACCGGCTGGCCTCCCGCCTGCAGCGGGAGGAAAACCGCCGCAGACTGCTGACCGACGGGTGCATCGTGGCATTCGACGGCTGGGTGCCGGAGAAAAAGACGGCAAGGCTGACGGCGTATCTGGACACGACGGACTGCGACTACACCCTGTCCGATCCCACGACGGAGCAGATACCGGAGGTGCCGGTGCTGCTGGAGGACAACGCGGTGGCGCGGTCCATGAACTGCATCACCGAGCAGTACTCCCTGCCGGCCTACGACGGCGTGGACCCCAACCCGGTGATGGCACCGTTCTTCATCCTGTTTTTCGGCATGATGATGGCGGACATCGGCTACGGGCTGCTGATGCTCCTCGGCTCATGGCTGTTCCTGAAGAAAAAACGGCCGGACGACCGCAGCTTTATGGAGATGATCTTCTGGTGCGGCGTGACCACCGTGGTCTTCGGCGCCATGACCGGCAGCTTCTTCGGCGACTTCCTGCCGCAGCTCTTCAAGTTCTTTGACCCGGAGAGCACCTTTGCCCTGCCGGCGCTGTTCTCACCCCTGGACGACACCATGGCCATCATGGTGGGCTC
>OHBW01001035.1_pt1 | contig 11779 bp, 6 predicted proteins | sample 1577411 | NCBI WGS metagenome assembly OHBW01 (sample SAMEA3879534, study PRJEB24766) | human gut metagenome | biome: human-associated habitat; feature: feces | place: USA | collected 1985/1987 | reverse complement strand
TGGAGAACGCGACGACGGACGGGGTGGTGCGGTTGCCTTCGGCGTTCGCGATGACGACGGGTTCGCCGCCTTCCATAACGGCGACGCAGCTGTTGGTAGTGCCAAGGTCAATGCCAATAATCTTACTCATAATAATTTCCTCCTATATGAATGCCTGTATTTACAAATTTATATGCTGCCGGTTCCCCGGCTTGGGTGCTTTTTTAATTTGCGACCTTTACCATCGCGAAGCGGACGACCTTTTCGCCGACCTTGAAGCCCTTCTGGAAGACCTCCGCAATGACGTTTTCGCCAAGCGTTTCGTCCTCGACGTGCATGACCGCGTTATGAAGCTGCGGGTCAAAGACCTCGCCTGCCGCGCCGAAGCTCACGACGCCCAGCTTTTCCATGACGGAGACGAGCTGGTTCATCGTCATCTCGACGCCCTTTTTAAACGCGGCATCCTGCGTCTCCTGTGCCAGCGCCCGCTCGAGATTGTCGTACACGGGAAGGAACTTCTCGACCGTCTCCGAACGGATGTCGGTATAGAGGCTTTCCTTTTCCTTCTGGCTGCGCTTGCGGTAGTTGTCGTATTCGGCGGCCAGCCGCAGATAGCTGTCATGCTCCTGTGCCAGCGCCTGCTGCGCCTTTTCAAACTCGCTTGCCTCCTGCTGCTTGGCTTCCTCGGGCTTTTTTTCCTCGGACTGCTTCGCGGCTTCGGCTTCGGTCTGCTGCGCAGCTTCTTCTGTCTGCTCGGCTGCGGAGGCGGCCTGTGCCTTTTCCTCCGAAGCCGGATTGCTGTTTGTTTTCTTACTCATATCTATGCCTCCGGGTCATTGTGCTTATTTTCCGGCCCTTCGATTGCCGGGGTCTGGTTTTTCTGGAACATCCGGCTCAGGTTCTCGGCGAAGTAGCTCAGCCGGGCGGTGATCTGCGCGTAATCCATTCTGGTCGGGCCGACCACGCCGATCAGGCCCTGCATCCCGTCGCCGATGTCGAACTTCGTCATGACGACGCTGGTGTCGCGCAGCTCCTTCGACACGTTTTCCGGGCCGACCAGGATCTGCGTCCGGCTGTCCGGAGAAAGCGCGGCGGGAAGATTGGAGACCACATCCTCGTCAAGTGCGGAGAGCATTTTCTGCGCCTTGTCAATGTCGTGGTACTCCGGCTGGCCGAGAAGCTTTGCCTGTCCGGTCATGTAGACCTCGCTGTGCTCCTGGTGCAGAAGCGACGTGACGAAATCCATGATGACGGGCACGAGGCTGGCCGCATTTCCGGCGCTTCTGGTCACGCGGGACAGAAGCTCGGGGCTGAGCTGTTCGGCGGTCAGCTCCGTGACGCTTGCGTTCAGCACTGCGCCGAGAAGCTTCAGATCCGCCTCCGTCAGCTCGACCGGGAGCCGGATGAGCTTATTCTTGACGGAGCTGTCGCTCAGCATCACAACGAGAATAAAGCTGCCGCTGTCCGCGAGGATCAGGTCGAACCGCTTGACCGTCAGCCCGGCGGCACGCGCCGCCATGGCGTAGGCGGGCAGATTCGTCATCTGCGAGACGAGCTTGCCGACCTGCGAGACGACCTTGTCGACCTCCTGCATTTTCAGCTCCATCGCCTGATTGATCGACTTCGTTTCATCGGTCGACAGGCGGTAGTCCTGCATCAGCTCGTCGACGTACAGCCGGTACCCGGCAGGCGACGGGATGCGTCCGGCGGAGGTGTGCGGCTGCTCCAGATATCCGAGCGTCGTCAGCTCCGCCATCTCGTTGCGGATGGTCGCGGAGGAAAAATCCATGTCCGGCATCTGCGCAATGGTCTTGGATGCCACCGGCTCCGCCGTGCGGATGTAAAGATCCACGATCGCACGCAGGATCTTCTTTTTCCGGTCTGAAAGCTCCATGGTTCATTCCTCCTTTCGCCTTAGCACTCTTTATCCCCGAGTGCTAAACGCAGTGTACCACCGCCTGCCAGCGTTGTCAATACCTACAGACTTAAATTATTTGTGAACAATTCATATCTTATGTATGAATGCCCCGGCGGGGCGGTTTTATCAGCCGCAGCGCCCGGATCCGCAGCATCAGCCGGCTTCCCGGACAGCGTTCCTGCCCGTCCGGCGGGGACTGCAGGGCGGGCTTTGTCTGCCGGGCAGGGATTATATAGACAAAATCCACAAAAAATTCCCGGTAAAATTTACGTAAAATCGGTAAAATCTCTGTAAAGGCACTGGATTTTAACGGGTGGAACTGCTATACTATGAAATACAGAACTCTGCGACTGCGGCTCCCTTGACCGGCAGCCGCTTTCGTGTCTGTATCAATCCGCAGAAGGAGGGTTCAAAAAGGTGCTTTGCGCAGGACGAGCCTGCGCACAACATGAACATTCAGAATTTGAACAGAAATCAGGAGGAAATGCAAGCATGAAAAAACGCACAACGCGGTGTCTCGCGCTGCTGCTGGCCGTCGTCATGGTCCTTTCGGTCATGCCGGTCGCCATGGCGGAGGAGACAACGCAGACCGCGACTCTGGTGACCGACGCCTCGACCTTGAAGGTCGGCGATCAGATCATTCTTGTCGCAGAGGCAAACTCCAAAACCTATGCGGCAGGTGCACTGTCCGGAAAGCTTTTAACCAGTGTTGAAACAAGTGTCACTGCGCTGGCGGACAATGTGGAAATCTTTACGCTGGGCGGCGAAAAAGACGCATGGACGCTGACCGGCAAGGCTAGCAAAAAGATTTCAACGGCTGATGCCAAAGCGCTGAACAACACAGGTAAAGGCACGAGTACATGGAAGATTTCCATCGATGCCGACGGAAAAGCAACGGTAGCGAGTACAGACACGAGCTGCGGACGCATTTTGTATAATGTCAACTCTCCGCGGTTCCTGAACTATACGTCAGCTACGACCATATCCATGCTTCTGCCGAGCATCTACAGAGTCGGCGCAGCAGAACCCGCCCGTAAGGACGGCATCATCGCGGTTGAGGATATCAAGGCCGGCGATACGGTCGTGGTCTTCAACCCGGCCAACGGCAAGACGCTGTCCACCGAATATTCCGGCTTCTATAATAAAGGCACGGATGTGACGCTGGAAAAGGGCGAACTCACTGGCTGGACAGAGGCTGACCTTTGGACGGTTGGCATCAACGAAGACGGCACGTTTACCTTTGCAGCCAAGGACGGCCAGAAGCTCTCCATGGATACGGGCTATACCAGCACCCCGCTGGGTAAGGCAAACGACACATGGAAGGTCACGGCTGTTGACGGCAAGGATGCGACCTATTATATCGACAATACCGGCCGCACCGATAAATACCGCCTGCAATGGTTTACCAATAACAACAATTGGAGCGCGTATACCGGCACAGGGGCCGCCTTCGAGCAGCAGTTCTACCTTGTGGTAGATTCCGGCGAAGAGCCTGATCCCGATCCGGATCCTGAGCCCACGCCCAGCGCGCTGTTCAAGGACGGCGAGCAGATCGTCATCTACAACCCGGCTAACATGAAGGCCCTGTCCACTGAATACTCCGGCTTCTACAACAAGGGCACGGATGTGACGCTGACGAACGGCACGCTGACCGGCTACACCGAGGCCGACGTCTGGACGGTCGGCGTCAACGCGGACGGTTCTTACACGTTCTCCACCAAGGACGGCAAGAAGCTTTCCATGGGCGCAAGCTACGGCAGCACGCCGCTGGACGATGTGAACACCGCATGGAACGTCACGGCTGCGAAGACCGAAAACTGCTTCTATATCCAGAACGCCGCACGCGGCAACTATCTGGAGTGGTACGCCGATAAGAGCAACTGGAGCAGCTACGGCAGCATCGGCAGCAATGAGGCGCTGTTTGCCCAGCAGTTCTATCTGGTCGTGGACGACGGCGGCTCCGATGAGCCTTCCGGCGATCTGCCCCAGCCCGGCGACAAGTTCGTGATCTACAACCAGAACGCACAGGCGGTTCTGGCGGCGGAGAACGATTCCAAGTCCATTGAAAAGGCGGCAGCCACCGTCGCGGACGGCAAGGCCACCCCGGCGAACGGCGCTGTCGTGTTCACCGTCGAGAAGAACGGCGAATACCTCCGCTTCAAGAGCGAAGCCTATGGCTACCTCTGCTCCAACGGCACCGGCAGGAATGCATTCTACAGCAAGGACTTCACCGAAGAGGGCGTTACGACTGACGACGCCGACTGGCTCGTCCGCACCTGCTCCGGCGGCGTGGGCGGCTATGAGCTGGAGAGCCGCACGGCGAAGTACAGCGGCCACAGCCAGTGGCTGGAGTATTTCTCCGATGTATTCCAGACCTATAGCATGTACAGCTCGACCGGCGATCTTGACTATACGATCTACTCCTTCTTCTTCTATCCCGTGGCGGACGGCGTGACTGTGACCGATGGCATTGTCAACATGCCCGCAGTCAACTTCGGCACGATCTTCGATGCGTATGTCGGACAGGCGTATACGCTGAACTTCACCGTTGACGCGGTATTCGGCGTTAACACGCTGACCGCCAAGCTGGGCACGGAAGCTCTGACCGTCGATACGACGGAGAACGGCTATTCCGTCACCATCCCGGTGGAAAAGGTAACGGGCGACAAGCTCACCGTGACCGTCTCCGGTCAGGATGCGAAGGGCGCAAGCTTTGAAGGCATCGCCGTGATCACTGTGCTCGATGAGGCTGTGATCTCCAACGTGAAGCCTGCGCAGGGTGCGCAGACCGGAGCCGAAAAGCGGCCGGAGATCTCCGCGGAGATCTCGAACGCTGGTGTTTCCCCCAGCGTTATAATGACTGTCAACGGCGCGGAGGTCAATGCGGCCTACGCAGACGGCAAGGTCACCTACACCCCGGCTGCCGCTATGGCGGACGGCAAGGTCACGGTGACTGTGACGGTCAAGCGTGCGGATAAAAAGGAAACCAGCAAGACCTGGTCCTTCACCATCGGCGAGGCGACCTTCCAGCGCTACTTCGGCCAGCTGCACTCCCACACGCAGTATTCCGACGGCTCCGGCTCGCTGGAAAGCGCACTGGATTATGTCAAGAATCTGCCTAAAAGCGCGAACGTCAACTTCGTCGCATTCACTGACCATTCCAACTACTTTGACAAGTCCGGCGCAGCCAACCCCGAGGGCGCGCTCTATGACATGAGCCTTGCCAGCGCGGCGAGCCAGAATCTCTGGAATGAGTATAAGAACGCTGTCGCTACGTTCAATGCGGATAACGCGGGCAAAATGGTCGCCATTGCGGGCTTTGAAATGACGTGGTCCGGCGGTCCCGGCCATATCAACACCTTCAACACCCCCGGCATCGTCTCCCGCAACAACACGACGCTCAACAACAAGACCAAGGATGCAGGCCTGCAGGCCTACTACAAGCTTCTGTCGCAGACAGAGGGCGTCAATTCCATCAGCCAGTTCAACCATCCGGGCACGACGTTCGGCAACTTCATTGACTTCGGTTACTGGGATGCTGTTGTTGACACCCGTATGTACATGGTCGAAGTCGGCAACGGCGAAGGCCAGATCGGCGCAGGCGGCTATTATCCCAGCTACGAGCAGTACATCATGGCGCTCGACAAGGGCTGGCACGTCGCCCCGACCAACAACCAGGATAACCACAAGGGCAAGTGGGGCAACGCCAACGACGCCCGTGACGTCATCCTGACCGACGACTTCTCCGAATCCGGCATCTACGAAGCGCTCAGAGCGCGCCGTATGTACGCCACCGAGGACAAGAACCTCGATCTGGACTACACGGTCAACGGCAACATGATGGGCTCCATCATCGACGTTCCCGAGAAGCTGAACTTCGAGATCTCCTTCAACGATCCCGACCGCACCGATTCCATCGCCAAGGTCGAGCTGGTCGTCAACTCCGGCAAGGTCGCCTATACCTGGGACAGTGCCGCAGATCTCGCCAAGGGCTCCGTCAGCGTGGAACTGGCGCCTGAGTACACCTATTACTTTGTCCGTGTCACCGAGGGCGACGGCGATCTGGCCGTGACCGCGCCTGTCTGGGTCGGCGAATCGCTCAAGCTTGGCATTTCCAAGGCTGAATGCGGCACGTCCACCCCGGTTACCAACGAAGAGCTGACCATCACCACCACGTTCTTCAACAGTGAGGCAAAGCCCGCTACCATCAAGTCCATCACCTATGCCATCGGCGGCGAACCCATCGGCACCGCGACGGATCCCATCACGCTGGCTGCAAGCAGCACGCAGGATGTGGAATTCAAGTATACCCCGACCAAGGCCCGCATCATGACCGTCCGGATCACGGCTGTGATTGAGCAGGACGGCAAGGAGTACACGTTCACCAAGGACGTCACGCTCGATGTGCTTGACGCGAGCAAGCTTGTCTACATCGGCATTGACGCCTCGCACTACAACGAATATGTTGCAGGCAACTATAAGGACTCCATGGGCAACTTCGGCGAACTGGCTGCGGCCTATTCCGTGCGTACAGTCACGCTGAAGACCAGCGAGGAACTCATCGCGGCCTGCGGCAATTCCAAGTACAAGGCCATCATCCTGACGGCTCCGTCCCGCCGTCTGGAAGCGGCCCAGAAGGATCCGAAGACCTATTCCACAGAAGAACTGAACGCCATCAAGACGTTCAACGACAACGGCGGTATGGTGATCCTCGCCGGCTGGTCCGACAACTACGAGAATTACCCCATCATCCAGAACAACCCGAACATCAAGCACATGGCCGCGACGCAGAACGAGGTTCTGGCCAAGCTCGGCTCGAGCCTCCGCATTTCTGACGACGCAACGTATGACGATGTCCGCTCCGCAGCCGACGGCGTCGACAAGTGGAGACTCTACTTCTCGTCCTACAACATGGAGAACCCGCTTCTGAAGGGCGTGGAATTCGACGAAGAGCATCCGTATGACAAGCTCTACACCGAACGCTTCAGCCACTACGGCGGCGCGTCCATCTACGCAGTTGACGCAAGCGGCAATGCAACCTCCACGCTGCCCGCAACGGTCAGCCCGGCAGTCTACGGCCATGCAACGACCTACTCTGTGGACGTTGACAGCGACGGCCTCGGCGGCGCAGCTACCCCGAAGTACACCTTCGCAAAAAACGATGACCGCCTGATGGTCATGGCGTCCGAGCAGATCGAGGGCAAGGGCCTCATCATCGTCTCCGGCGCAGCCTTCATGTCGAACTTCGAGGTGCAGTACCAGGCCTCCGACAGCGGCGCGGAGAAAAACTACTCCAACTACAAGATCTGCCAGAATCTCGTCTCCATGCTCAACCAGACCGAGATCACCAAGATCGCGGATGTGCAGGCAGAGCCAGAGGAGGGCGTCAAGTTCACCGTGGAGGGCATCGTGACCTCCAACGCCTCCGGCCATGACAAGGATACCGCGTTCTTCGACTGCATCTATGTGCAGGACAACACCGCCGGTATCAACGCCTTCCCGGTCGCAGGCAACTTTAAGATCGGCGATAAGGTCCGTGTCACCGGTACGACGTCCTCCTATCAGGGCGAGCGTCAGCTGGCTGTGACGACGAAGATCGAAAAGATCGCGGACGCAGCGGCTCCGGCTCCCAAGGAAGTCACCGCCGCGCAGATCAACGACGGCTCCGTCCTCGGCAGCCTCGTCAAGATCAAGGGCACGATCACCAGAGTGGAAGAGGCCGAAGGCAAGATCCAGACCATCATGGTCAGGGATGCGGCAGGCAAGGAAGCCCGCGTCTTCATCGACGGCTACATCACGAAGGACAAGGAAGTCCAGAACGCCATCGTCGGCAATCAGGTCGAGGCGGTCGGCCTGGCTTCCTATGATAACACCTTCTACCTCGATGGAAAGCAGATCGCCCCGCGTATCCGTATCCGCGACCGCGCTGACGTCGTCTGCACCGCAGGCGAGACCCCGGTCAAGACGTGGAACATCACCTATGTCACCGACGGCGGCACGATCAACGGCGCGTACCCGACAACCTACACCGAGGGCACCGTGACCGTTCTGCCGACCGATGTGACCAAGCCCGGCTATACCTTCCTCGGCTGGTTCACCGCCTACACCGGCGGCGTGCAGGTCAGGCAGATCGGCGCGACGGAGACCGGCGATAAAGTCTTCTACGCACACTGGAAGAAGAACGCTGACCCGATCGACCCGATCATCCCGATCCTCCCCGGCATCATCGGCGGCAACACCGGCAGCAATATCAAGCTCCCGTTCGGCGACGTCACCGTCAGCGACTGGTTCTATGATGATGTCCGCTATGTCTACGCAAACGGCATCATGGACGGCACGAGTTCTGACCGCTTTGCGCCCAATGCTCCGCTGACCCGCGCCATGATCGTCACCATCCTCTACCGCATGGCGGGCAGCCCCGCCATGTCCGGTGCATCCGACTTCAAGGATGTGGACAGCAACAAGTGGTTCGCCAAGGCAGTCGCATGGGCGGCAGCGAACGGCATCGTCAACGGCTATGGCTCCGGCCTCTTCGGCCCGAACGACCCCGTGACCCGTGAGCAGCTTGCGGCCATCCTGTACCGCTACACGGCGTACTGCAAGGCTTCCACCACCATGAACGGCGATAATCTGGCGAGCTTCACCGATCTGAGCACCGTCTCCGGCTACGCGCTCGAGTCCATGAACTGGGCTGTGGGCGAGAAGCTGCTGAAGGGCGCAAACAGCAAGCTTGACCCGAAGGCCAACGCCACGCGCGCACAGGTCGCGGCGATCATCCACCGCTATCTCGAGCGCTGAGTTCCCCAACAGTACAAAGCTGCCCCGCCGGGTCTTCCGGCGGGGCAGTCCCCCATCATTCAAAAACTGCGCATCCTGAAGGAGAATCCATGAAGAACTTACAATGCAAGCTGACGCGCAAGCGCTGGCTGGAGATCGGCGTGAGCGCGCTGCTGTTCGTGCTGATCATCGCGTGGGCGCTGGTTCTGGAATACACGGAGCCTGACCGCGAGGCGACTGCCGCGCGCAAGCGGTTTTTCGCCGTTGCGCGCGTCACGGACATTCTGGACGACAACGCGGAAACCCAGGACTGGACCGAGGGCCGCCGTATCGGCCAGCAGTATCTCGAGGTCGAGATCCTGAACGGCCCGTGGAAGGGCGAAACGCTCGAAACGATCAACTATCTGACCATCTATACCAACGTCGACGCGAAGATCGGCACAAAGATCGTCGTCCGCCTTGATCTGGACGACGAGGGCGCGCCGTATATCATATCCATTCCGAATTATAACCGCGCCCCGGTGCTGCTCGGCCTGCTTGCCATATTTGCCGCGCTGCTCCTGCTGATCGGCCGGAAAAAGGGCCTCACGGCCCTGCTGGGGCTTTTGTATACGCTTGCGTGCGTCTGGTTCATTCAGGTACCCATGATCCTGCGCGGCGCGCAGCCGGTCGTGGTCACAGTTGTGCTTGTCGCGCTGACGACGGCGGCCTCGCTCCTGTTCCTGAACGGCTTCAGCCGCAAGACGCTCTGCGCCACGCTCGGCTGCATCGGCGGCGTGGCGGTGGCCGGCATTTTCGCCGCCCTGTGCGGGTCGATCTCGCCGCTCAACGGCTTCAATCTGCCGGAGGCGGAGGAACTGGTTTTGCGCGCGTCCGACCGGGGACTGAAGATCAGCGGTCTGTTCGTCAGCGGCATTCTCATCGCCTCGCTCGGCGCGGTCATGGACGTGGCCATGTCCATTGCCTCTGCCTGCTGGGAGCTGCGCGAGCTGAACCCCGATCTGCCGCGCAAGGCCCTGTTCCGCTCCGGCATGAACATCGGCCAGGACGCCATGGGCACCATGGCGAATACGCTCATCCTTGCCTTCGCCGGTTCGAGCCTCAATACGCTCCTGCTGTTCCAGATCTTTGATTATCCCATGATCCAGATCTTCAACGCCGATTCCATCGCCATCGAGATCATCCGCGGCGTGGCCGGAACCATCGGCATCATCCTGACCGTCCCCCTCGTCGCCCTCCTGAGCGCCGAGATCATGGGGCCGAAGAAAAAAGCGTAAGCTGCAAAACAGAAGCGGCATTCCCGGGCCGGGAATGCCGCTTCTGCGTCAAAACGTCGGATCGTTATCGGTGTGCGTCCGCCTGCACGCAATATGCCTCCTGCATCTTTTGCAGGACGGCTTCCTTTTTCGGGATGGACGGGATGGCGCCGGAAGCTTCGGTGGAGAGGCTTGCTGCGGCTGCCGCGTAGCGGGCCATATAGGCAAGATCGTCCCGCGTCAGCGCCTCCGGCGCTTTCCCAAGCTCCAAAAAGCGCGATACGGCGCTGCCGCCAAAGATATCGCCTGCGCCGGTCGTGTCAATGGGGTGCACCTTCGGGCAGCCGCAGGAGAAGTCTGCCTGCTTATTTTTCAGCAGACACCCCTTCGGCCCCAGCGTGACCATGACGAGCTTCGCGCCCAGCGCCAGCACGCGCTCCGCGCCCTCCTCTGGGCTGCAGTCCCAGAGGAACTGCGTCTCCTCATCGCTGATCTTGACGATATCCGCCTGCGAAAGGCCCCAGAGGATCTGTTCCCTTGCCTCCTGCTCTGTTTTCCACAGCGGGGCGCGGTAATTGGGGTCGTAGGTGACGAGCCTGCCGTGCGTGCGGGCATAGGCCGCGGCCTTCTGCGTGGCCGTGCGGGCAGGCTCGTCCGTGCAGCTGAGCGAGCCGAAGTGGAATACGCGGCTTTCTGCCAGCATGGCCGGGTCGATCTCCTCCCAGCGCAGCTGCGTGTCCGCGCCGGGCTTGCGCGCGAAGGCAAACGAGCGGTCGCCGTGCGCGTCAAAGGTCACGAACGCAAGCGTCGTGAATGTATCGGGGCTGATCAGAATGCCGCGCGTGTCGATCCCGGCGCGGCGCATCGTGCCGGTCAGCAGATGGCCGAAAGTGTCGTCGCCGACCTTGGCGAGAAACGCGGTCTTCTTTCCATACGCGCTCAGCGCGGCGAGAAAGTTTCCGGGTGCGCCGCCGGGGTTGGCGGCAAGCGTGGGATAGCCGTTTTCATCCTTGGTGCGTTCTGCAAGATCGACAAGCAGCTCGCCCAGCGCGATCACATCATACATAGGTCTGTCCTCCTGTGTTTTTTGTTATTTTACCATGAAAGCAGCCTGGACTCAACCGCCGCGGGCGAAAAAATGCGCGGCGCGTTCCGCCTTTACATTTGCGTGCGTATGTGGTAAAATTCTCAAAAGTGTGTGAAGCCGAGCTGAAGGAGGATGCGTCCATGCCGATGACAAACGCCGCTGAATATCTAGAGCGCACCGCCGCCCGCGTCCCGGACAAGGTCGCCTTTTCCGACGCCTCCGGCAGTCTGACCTTCGGGCAGCTGCTGCAGGACGCGCGGGCACTGGGAACCGTTCTGGCCGGGCTTCCGGGCTGCAAAAACGCGCCCGTGGCCGTGCTCACGGGGCGGACAGTGCAGAGCGTCGCGGCGCTGCAGGGCGTTTTGCAGAGTGGGAATTATTACGTTCCCATCGACGAGCAGATGCCCGAAGCGCGCATACGCCGCATTCTCGCGCAGGTGCACGCCCGCGCGATCGTCTTCCCGGAAGCGTGCCGCCCGCAGGCGGAGCGGCTGGCGGACTGCGCGCCGCTCGTGTGTCTGGAGGAGGCGGAGAAGACCGCCCCGGACAATGCGCTTCTGCAGGCCCGGCGCGAGCAGATCATTGATCTGGATCCCGTGTACCTGCTCTTCACCTCCGGCTCGACCGGCACGCCCAAGGGAATCGAGGTCACGGCAAACGACATCGGCAACTTCATGGCGTGGATGCAGGGGTTTCCGGTGGTGCGCGACGGGGGCGTCACGTTCATCGACCAGGCGTCCTACAGCTTCGATCTGTCCGAGT
>OHBW01001021.1_pt1 | contig 11907 bp, 9 predicted proteins | sample 1577411 | NCBI WGS metagenome assembly OHBW01 (sample SAMEA3879534, study PRJEB24766) | human gut metagenome | biome: human-associated habitat; feature: feces | place: USA | collected 1985/1987 | reverse complement strand
GCAGTCCTGTCGGAAGGTTTTCTGCATCAGGACATCACCCACATATTTCTCATTGGAGAGGATGCCGCGCACTGCGGTATGTGTCCATGTTGCACCACCGCGGGCGTTTGGAATGTGGCGTTCCTCCAGGTCTTTGCGAATCATGTTAAGACTGTCACCGTGGAGGTACTTCTGGTAAATCTCTCGGACGATCTCTGCCTGTTCTGGAATGATCTGCGGATTACCATCCGGTCCTTTCTCATAGGCGTACAGACTGTAGTAGTTAATGGTGGCTTCACCCCGCTGCATGGCGTAGCGCTTGCCTGCTTGAATATTGCCAGATATGGACTCACTCTCCGCCTGGGCGAAAGCTCCCATCATGGTCAGCATCAGTTCTGTGGACTCGTCCATAGAATTGATGTTTTCTTTTTCAAAGTAAACTGCAATGCCCTGCGCTTTCAGCATTCGGACGTAGTTGAGGCAGTCCACCGTGTTGCGGGCGAAGCGGGAGACGGACTTGGTGAGGATCAAGTCGATCTTGCCTTGCTTGCACCATTTCATCATCCGCATAAAGTCTGCCCGCTTCTTGGCCGAAGTGCCTGTGATGCCCTCATCCGCAAAGATGTCGGCCATCGTCCACGACTTATTCTCCATGATCTTATCGGTGTAGTAGTTTTTCTGCGCCTCGTAGCTGTTGAGTTGATCCTCCTCTTTGGTGGATACCCGGCAGTAGGCCGCCACCCGAAGCTGCCGCTGCTCGGCAGTTCCGGTGTTCTTTGGCGCGGCGGGTATCACGATCACCTTCGGCTTGTTCTCTCCCACGGTCATGCGCTCCTCTCGATGATCTGGCCGTTTTTTAGTAACAGGCTGGCCTGCCCCTTTTTGACATAGACCTGTGATACGGTACTTTTCAGCAATTCGGCGTCGATCTCTGCCATCGGTACGGCATCGGTGAATAGATGCCGTAAGCGCTGGCTTTCGTACTCGCTGCTGCCGATGGCGCTATATTGCATCCCTGCCAGCCGCAGGGCGATCTCCTTAGCACCGTCCTCATCCACCGGACTGGTGGTAAGCGCTGCCGAGAATCGTCGCTCCATTTCAGCCAGCTCACCACGGTTGACCGTCTGCGGCTGTGGCTTGATCTGTTCCGGTGCTGCCGCAAGGCAGTTCAGAAGGGACAATACCTGCGACTCCACTGCCGCGCTGGGTCTGCCGTTGCACAGGCGACGCAGGGCCTTTTGCGCTTCAGTTATCTGCACCGCAGGCTTACGCTCTGACCGGCGCTGGGCGGCTTCCTGTAGCTGCTCCGGGGAGAGGATGGCCGGAAATCGTTCCGCACCGGCGTAGCGGTTGTCCTCCAGAATACGGGCCACCATATTCTTGTTCCAGGGCTTGTCCGCGTCGTAGGGTGGCCCTTTTTCTTTCAGATGGTCGGTGATGTCGTTGAAGGATGCCCCGGCCAGATAGCGCGCATAGATGCCTTGCACCGCCTGTGCCTCCTGCGGATGGACGACTATCTCGCCCATGACCATCTTGTACCCGAAGGGCGGTTTTCTGTTGCCCATTACCGCACCGTCCTTTCTATGCTCTCCCGCAGCTCCAGCCCGTTTTTCAGGCGGAACCGCAGGCTGGTGTTGCTCTCGATAATGACCTTGTCAATAAGCTGACCGAACAGCTCCCCGTCAAAGTCGTGCAGCGTTTCAGGCCCTCTTTTGAGAATGGTGATGAGCTCCTGGGTGCAAGGGATGGCATCGTCACCGTCTTGGTTGAGGAGCCTGCTCTTGGCTTGCTTGGCGGCGCGAAGCTGTTCGGTCAGCTTATTACTCTTGGATATGAAAATGTCAGAATCAACACAGCCGCTTTCTCTCAGGGTGGCCAGCAGTTGATTCTGACTGGTAAGTTCTGCTATTTGTTTGTTCAGTTCAATGACGTCCACGCTCCAGAGAAACTTCCGTTCACGGATGGACTGGAGGTTGGTGATAAGGTCAGGCAGAATGCGGCTGCCCTGGTGCTTGAGATTGTAATACAGGCGAAGGAATGCTTGCTGAATCTGAGTTTCGGGGATAGGCGGCAGCGCACACTCATTCTTATCTGCATCGTGCGTCATACAACACCAGTAGGCACTTCCCTTCTGGTCTTTTCTCCGTAGTGTACTCCCACATTCACGACAACACAGCTTTTTTGCAAACGGGAATCTGCTTTTCTGCTGCGCCTTTGTGTACTGCGCCTTTTTTGTTCCAAGAAGTGTCTGCACTTTCTCAAAATCATGTTTAGAGATAATTGCGGGATGTGTATCAGCTATGTAATATTGTGTTCGCTGTCCTTTATTCCGATGCCGCTTTACCGGAAGTGGGCCTGTCGAGTACGTTTTTTGCAGCATAGTATCGCCCATATAGCATTCATTCGTAAGGATATAGGAAATAGCACTTTCGTACCACAGCTTACCTCCCGTCGTTGTATTGAGCTGCTTCACTATCGCTCTACGGCTGGCGCCTGACAAATAGCTTTCAAATACAAACCGCACTATTTTTGCTTCTTCGGGTACTATCGCAAGTTTTCCATCTTTCAGGCAATATCCAAAGCCTGCCGACTGAGGATTGTATTCTCCGCGCTCCATCCGCTTTTGGTAGCTCCAGCGCATATTGCCGGAGATGGACTCGCTCTCGCTCTGGGAGAAGGCTGCGTGTAAGGCTGTCATCAGTTCAGAGGACATCCGTGCAGTATCGATGTTCTCTTTCTCGAAGAAGATGGTCGTGCCATTGGCTCGGAACTGTCGGATGGCCTCCAGGCACTCCGCCGTGTTGCGGGCAAAGCGGGAGATGGACTTGACCAGGATGCGGTCAATGAGTCCGCGTCCGCTGTCGGCCAGCATCCGCTTAAAATCCTCTCGCTTCTCCACGGAGGTGCCGGTGATGCCCTCGTCGGCGTAGATGTCCACCAGTCGCCAGTTCTCATGCTCGGTGATGTACTGCGTATAGTGGATGTTCTGGGCCGCAAAGGAGTTGAGCTGGTCCTCCGAGGAGGAGCTGACCCGGCAGTAGGCGGCCACCCGCAGCTTTTGGGCATCCCGCTCATGGTTGGCTTCGATCCTGATGACCCGCCGCTCTTTGCCGTTCAGGGCAAGGTTTCCGTTGATGCTTTTTTCTTCCGTGGCCGCTCACCTCCTCCTTGTAGCAACACAACATACCACAACCACTACTGTAAAGCTACTGCTTTTTGCAAAGAAATTCAGAAAGAAATAGGGATCGTCGCGCCGGTCTGCACTGCGATACGCACGGCGACCTGCTCCAGTTCCGTCTTGGGAAAACCGGCTCGTTTCAGCGCGGCCAAAAGATTCAAAATGCCGCAAAAATCAACGTTCTTATCCTGCATAGTTTTCTCCTTATATCCGTTTTCTGATGGCACAAACGCGGGTGCTGCGGTAAGAGGTAATGGGGTATAGGTAGTAGGTATGTGAGGGGGAGGGAAAGTGCAGCACCCGCATTTCTGCCATCAGGCAAAGGTCATGGTGGGGCCGCCCCGGTTTCCCGGAACGGCCCACGCCGTTTCTGTCGTTTGTCCAGTCCTATTCGACACTACTTCCCGGACTGCTGGGCGGTCAACTGGTCTGCGGCTGGCGCCGCACATGGGAATCGCACCCCTCCGAGGATCGCTCCGAGCTGCACCGATGTTTTGAAAGTATCGCTATGCAGAAGTACCATTGTAGGCAGATGAGGTCATGGCGAGACAGCCTGCCACGGCTGCTTTTGGATGAACGGGTATCGCTGGGCACCTTCCAATTCGGGACCTGCATTGACACGGGAAACTCCCGTGCAGGTGGTCATGGCGCGTTCTCCGCATCGCTGTCCTCTTTCTTACGGAGGCTCATCTGCTGATGTGATCCAGTTGCCGGATATGGCCGTGTGGCGTTTTTCAAGGTACAGCAAGCCTCTTGGTTGGCTTGAGTAAATTGTAAATCTGCTTCTCTGTTACTTGAAGAGCGCAGTAGTACAGGTTTGCAGCGGAAACCTGCACTGTCACCCCCGCTTTTCACTCAATCGATCTATTTGCTCAAGAGTTTTATGTATTTGGGCCGTAAGCTCCTTGATCTGTACAGCTGTGAGAGGCTGACCCTTGAGCAGGAAATCCAAGGAAGCCTCCAATACATTAGATAGGTCCAACAACAAATCGATAGATATGCCTCGTTTGCCAAGCTCGATTTTTCTGAGATGTTCCACGCTGATGTTGAGCATCACCGCCAATCGCTCCTGCGTAAGGTGGTGTTCTCTACGCAGTTTTCTGATGCGCCCCCCGAATTGAATTGGCTGAAAGTGCATTTTCTTACCTCCGTTTCGTCATTTGTGAAGAACTCGTAAACGACGGAAACGGTGGGCCGCGGCAACATGGCTCGACATTGTCCTTGATAATTCGACATGCAAAAAGACGCGGCTGACCTTTAGCGGTCAGCCGCGTCTTTTCACTTGCCGTATTAATCTGTACGATCGTGCCGTTCGGCGGCCTCTCGAACATCCCCGGAGGCAGGCACATTGTTAGTATCCTACCCATAATTTCTATCTATGTTTTTATGTCAAAAGGCTGTATTTTCGGGTTCTATGTATTCGCTATTTATCCTCCCATACCACTGCCGAGATCTTCTCCCAGGTCGCAGGTATAGCGCCACTCCACCACATCGCCGTCCTTCACCTGATAGCGGGAGCAGCCGTAGTTGGGATACCAACCGTTGACGTTGTACATCCAACCGGACAAACTGCCCACGTCGAACTCGTAGAGGTTATTGATTCCTTCTACATAGGCACTGTTATATACCGGAGTCCAGTTGGATTCCATGTGGATGGAATTATCCCGACATACCCGCTGGAGTACATCGAATACGCTCTCGCCCTCGCTGAACTCCACCTCCGTAGCGGGAAAAACAATGCCGTCCGCCGGCACGAGGAACTTCTTGTTCTTCACGCACTTGTCCATGTTGTCCAGAATGGTCTCGCAGGAGATGGAGAAAATACAGGTGTGCGTTACGGTGGTATCCACCGCCGTGTCCTGCGGCTCTACCGGACTGGGCTTGCCCTCCGGGATAGGCTCGGTCATGTACTGATCCTTATCGCCGGTATCTTCCGGCTGCGCTGCCTGCTGTTGTCCGCAGGCAGCGCAGGTCAGCATCACCAGCAACGCCAGAAGCAGCGCACACAGGGTTCTGAAGCGCCGCATATCACTTCACCTTAATATCCGTCATGTCAAACAGGCTCGTCATGCCCTGCCGGAAGCGGTCGTAGGCGGCCAGCGCATAGAAACCCTGCTCGGTGGCCATACCGTCCGGCTCCGCCTGCTCGTTGCTGTGGCAGAAGCCGCCGCCCTCACAGGCGAAAGCGCACAGGCCATCCAGCGGAGAAGCACCGTTTTTCACAAAGCGGCTGTCCGCGGCGGGATCAATGCCCAGCGCCGTCAGCGCCACGATCACCTGCGCGCAGGATTCGCTGTTGGCCGTGCCCCAGCCCATGAAGCCGCCATCATCCTGCTGGGCATCGGACAGATATGCCAGCGCCGCATCGACTGCGGCTTTGACTTCAACATCGTCCTTATAGGGCGCCAGCGCCGTCAGAGCCATGGCGGTCATGTCCACATCGGACTCGTCGCCCATCAACGCCCAGCCGCCGTCGCTGCACTGATAGGACAGGATCTCCGCCACCAGTCCCTCGCGGGTGACCTGCTCCTCGCCATCGGCGCACTGGGGAATATCGTAGCCATGGCAGTCCAGCGCTATCAGCGCCCAGATGGGGCCGTTGAGACCCTGGGCACGGACGAAGGTCATATCGCTCAGGCCCGCCGTCAGGTCCACGCCCGCCACGTTGGCGGCATCGCAGCCTGCGGCCGTCAGGCCCAGGATGGTGCGGGAGTTCTCGGTGGATTTCGCGTGGTGCAGCCGCACGGAACCGGCCTGCTTGACATAGTCCTCCGCCGCCTGCTCATAGCTCTGTGCCGCCGCGTCGCTGAGAAGTCCTGCACGGCTCAGGCCGATCACCGCCCATTCGCCGCCGATGGAACCCACCGAGGGCGCGGCCTGCGCCTGCAAATAGGCGCCGGTCTCCTCATAGACCTTGCGCCAACCTTCTGTGCTGTCCGGCTGGGCGGACTGGGACGGCGTCCCGCAGGCGGTCAGCAGCATGACCAGTATCAGCAGCCATGCCGGCAGCGTTCTTTTCCATACTTTCATATCAGTTTCTCCCTTCTCTTACAGGAACTCCACGTATTTCAGCCGCAGCCGTTCCTTCAGGCTGGCGCTATGCCAGGTGCGTTCCCATATCTCGTCCTTCAGGCGCAATACCCGCCGGCGCTGCAGCTCCTGCATGGGCTTACCTCTGAACCGGGCCTCCTGCCACAGCTTGGCTGCCGCCAGATATTCCTCCCGCAGATCCTCGTCCATGTAGGATACATAGTCCGCCGGCGGGCAGTTCTTCGCTGCCATGCCGCGGGCGCGCAGCACGTCCATCATGTATCGGAAAATGGCGTCGATGGATGCCGCCGCGTCTGCGCCGAAAAAGCCTTCCTTCCGCTTTTTCGTCCTGCGCCGCTCGAAGATGAGCCAGCCGATCAGCAGGCCCACCATGCCCGCCGCCAGCAGGACCGCCAGCGTCAGCAGAATGGTCAGCCGGTGCTTGAGCCAGAACTCGCGCAGCGCCTCCGCCGCCGGGTTTTCCAGCTCCGCGTCATCCAGATTGTCCGCCGTATAGTCCAGCGGCGCCTGTCCCACCAGACCGGAAATGTTCTGATACTGCTCCGCCTTTTCCATGGCGGAGAAATAGGTGGGCGTAGCCTCGAAGGGCAGCCACCCAAGGCCGTCCTGATAGTATTCCACCCATGCGTGGGCGCGGTTCCCGCCCACATCCAGCGTCTGTCCGGACTTCATATGGGCCGCGTCGTCCTTGGTCACCAGATAACCCTCCACATAGCGGGCGGGGATGCCGTAGTAGCGGAACATCAGCGCTGCAGCGGTAGCGTAGTGGACGTCATAGCCGCTCTGGGTGCCGTCCAGAAAGGTCAGGGCGAAGTCGCCACCCGTAATGGGCAGGACATTCTCCTCATAGGTGATGTAGGTGGTTAGGTAGAACAGGATGTTCTGCTTGGCCCGCTGGTAATCAAAGTGTACCTGCCCTTCATCCTTCTGATAGCCGCCCAGCTTCTCCTCCAGAAAGCCACGGACATCATCGGGGATATCCGTATAGTGGTCATAGACAAAGCGGTTATAAGCCGCCTCTGTATTGAGAAAGGCATTGGTCTGTTCCGTCTCCTCCAGCAGTGCCGCGGCAAGCCGCTGATACTGGGTGATGATATTGTCGCTGGCATGGAAGCTGTAGAAACGCTGTCCCCGCAGGCCGCTGGCCAGCAGGGTGCGGTCGCCGATCTGCGCCGCGTCCAGCACATCGCTGTCAGCCAGCAGCTCATAGGGCGCATAGAGATACTTCCCCGACGCGCCGATGTTCTGCACCGTCACGGTGTTGTCATAGCGCAGCGCGTCCGGCACACCTGCCTGCGCCGCTGTGGTCAGCTGGCTCTGGGCGTAAAATCCGTCCTGATGCAGCCAGTAAAAGGTATCCGCGTCCTCACTGAGGGTCTTGCTATCCAGTGTGCTCCAGCGGCTGTTGGCATACGTCTCACCCACGAAGCCACGGAGATAGTAGGAGGTCGGCTGGGTCATGGTGACCTCCAGCACGGTGTCCTCGGATAGCTGCCGGGGACCGGCCTTGGTCATGTCGCCCTCCGGAAGTCCCGCGTTGCTGCCGTAGCGCAGGATATCCGCCTGTGCCGCTGTCCAGCGGGCGGCGGTATCCACGGCGGCAGGGTGGGCGGCGTCGCCGTTCCAGCAGCCCAGCGCCGTGACGCAGGCCAGCAGCAGCGCCGCAGGACGCAGCCACGCCCGCAGCGGGGCGGAGGACGCGTGCCGTCCGCCGAAGCGCACGGCGTAGAGCAAAAGCAGCGTCAAAGCCGCCAGCAGCAGCCACCATACGGCGGTCAGGGGCGCAAACAGCACCGCCGCCGCAGCCAGTACCAGCGCCATGGGCCAGAAGCGCAGGTCGCTGGGGCGGCGCACGCAGGCCATGCACCACAGGCCGCAGACCACGCCCAGCAGGCACAGTACCGCCGTCAGGCCCGCGGCGCCGTCGTCCTGCGCCAGAAAGCTGGTGTAATTGCGGGCGTGGAGCTGCTGCCACGCTTTCAGCACATCGTCCAGCAGCTGGGCAAGACCGTTGGTCACAGTGTCCAGCAGCACCAGTACCGTCAGCAGGCAGACTGCCATCCACGCGGCGGCAGGCAGCCATGAGAGCCGTGTGCCGTCCATCATGCACACGGTGGCCGCCGCCAGAATCCCCAGCAGCACCGGCCAGAGAAAGAATACCGGCAGAGAGAACAGGGAGATCATCAGTCCCATCAGAGCCGCCGTCAGGAGGGACGCGGCCAGAAGTCCGCGAAAACGGGCATTAAAGCGCAAGATAGATCCCCTCCTTACTCTTCAGCACATTCTCCGATACGGTCAAATGCGCCACCGGCGCACCGGAGGCGGTATACAGCTCATCTTCCTCCGGACGCAGGGACAACGCCACCACATGGGCATAGTCCAGTCCCTGCTCCTCCGCCAGACGCTGCGTGACCGTCTGCTCATCCGGCTCCGTCTCCGCCGAGAGCAGGCTGGACAGTGCCTGGGTCAGTTCCTCCATGCTGCCGATGGCGCACAGCTGCGGCTCCATGGTCTCGCGATCCAGCCATGCCGCCTGATGGGGCAGTCCCGCCTCGCACAGCGCGGCGGACACGGAGACCACCGCTTCACCCAGCGCCTCCCGCTCAGCAGCGGAGGGCGCGGTGTCGGCGCTGTTGTCCAGCACCAGCAGGATGGAGTTGTTCACCGGCAGACCCAGCTGCCGCACCATCAAATGATCTGTCTTTTCCGACAGCTTCCAGTGGATGCTCTTGATCCGGTCGCCGGACAGATACTCCCGCAGGGCGAACGTCTCGCTGGGATCGTCGCCGGGATGGTACATGGAGTATTCGTCGCTGTCCATATCGGGACTCTGCCGCTCCGATACCGACAGCTCCACCGGCCAGATATCCGGCAGCACCAGAGACGGAGCCGACAGAGCCACCGTCTTTTTCGCACCCACAAGGCCGAACAGGTCAAAGACCCGCAATTCGGAGAGCGTCAGCGCCAGCTTGCCGCAGCGCGGAGGGCGGAAATCGCAGACCGCCTGCGTCTCACTTTTCCCGCTGACGGGAAAGAGGGCCGTGGAGCGTGTCTCCTCGCCGGTCAGCAGATCGCGGCAGCGAACCACCGCCTGCACCCGCAGGCAGCTGAATACGCCGCTGTTGCGTACCGTGACTGTCACCGGCAGTTCCTCACCTTTGCGGCAGGAAATACCGGCTGACAGCTCCGCCGTCAGCTTTTTTCGCAGCATAAATGCGATGATGATCTCCATTACGGCGCAGACCACTGTGCCGATGAGGATACACGCCGCCATGTTGCCCTTGCCCTGCGCCCATGCCGCCAGCCACAGCAGCAGCCACAACGCAAAGATGATCCGATTCTTTGCCATCGCTCAGATATGGTCAGGCCGCGCGACCTGCTGCAGCACCTCTGCCAGCACGTCCTTGGCCGTGGTCTCGGTGATCTTCGCCTTAGCCGACAGGATCAGGCGGTGGGCGCACACATCCGCGAAGATATAGGCCACATCGTCAGGCAGTACATAGTCCCGGCCCTCCATGAAGGCCCGGCTCTTGCACATGCGGCATACCGCCAGCGCGCCGCGGGGACTGACGCCCAGCACCACCAGCGGGTGGCTGCGGCTGGCCTCCGCCAGACTGGTGACATATTCCAGCATGGCGTCCGCCATATGTACCTGCTGGGCCTGGGCCTGCATGGTCAGCAGGTCAAGACCGGAGGACACGGTAGCCACCTCCTCCAGCGGATCGCCGGTCTGGCGGTCACGGAGGATGTTCACTTGACTTGCAAAATCGGGATATCCCATCTCCAGCCGCACCATGAAGCGGTCCAGCTGTGCCTGGGGCAGCAGCTGCGTACCGGCAGAGCCTACCGGATTCTGGGTGGCAATGACCACAAAGGGATCCGGCAGCTTGTGAGTCTGGCCGTCCACGGTGACCTGGCGCTCCTCCATCACCTCCAGCAGCGCCGACTGGGTCTTGCTGGAGGTGCGGTTGATCTCGTCGGCCAGCAGCAGGTTGGTCATGACCGCGCCGGGCTGATAGACGAAGCTGCCGCTCTCCTTATGGTACATAGAAAAGCCCACGATATCCGAGGGCAGCACATCCGGGGTAAATTGGATGCGCCCGTACTGCAAACCCAGCGCACGGCTGAAGGCCAGCGCGGTGGTGGTCTTTCCGGTGCCGGGCACGTCGTCCAGCAGCACATGGCCGCGGGAGAGCACCGTCATCATGATCTTTTCCAGCACATCGTCCTTACCGGCGATGACCTTTTTCACTTCATGCAGGATCTTTTCTACGCTGGTATTCATCTGCTTTTCTCCTCTTACCATTCTTTATAATAGTTGCCGCTTGAAACGCCGTAGCTGCCGCTGGCGCTGGTAAAGCCGCCGATGTCCTTGCCCAAAGCCAGCGTGTAGCGGACGCGGATCACGCTGCCGTCCTGCGGCTTGCAGACGTTCATGCCATAGCCGGGATAGCTGCCGTTATAGGAGTACATCCAGCCCGACCAGCGGTAGAAGTCGAACTCGCCCAGGCTGTCCATGGAGAAAGGCTGAGGATCCAGTCCCGCGCCGTTCTCGTCCATGCCGTCGGCCACGATGAGATCCATCAGCTCAGGGTCGATGAAGAAGCCGCTGCAAATGCCGCTGCGCTGGAGAGCGGACAGATAGCTGCCGCTGCCACTGATCCCGTAGCCGTTCTCCGTCAGCACCTTTTCCACGATGGACCAGGCGTCCGTGCCGCCCGGCACCGTTACCTCCGTGGGAGACACCAGATACCCCAAGCCCACTGTGGTGGCCTCCACGCTGACGGTAACGGTGACGGTGCCCTCCTCGTAGTACACCGTCCAGCTGCGGGTGGCGGCGTAGCCGTCGCCATCGGTGGCGGTGATGGTGATGGTATTGGCCCCCACGTTGGAGAGGTAGGCGGTGTAACCGAACTGGTAGCCGGACTGGCTGATGGGTGCGGACACCACCGTGCCGTTCACCGACACGGTATAGTTGTTGGCGTAGAGCTGCTGGCCGTTGCAGCTGCGGCCATCCACCAGCACGATGAGGTCGGGCGTTTTCATGGTCAGACCGTTGGTCAGACCGATAACGGTGCCGTCCGCCTCCACCTGGGCGATGATGGTGGGCTGGCGGTCCTCCGGCGTGTCCTCCGCGCCCCGCTGGAAGTGGAGCAGGTACTTATAGGTCTTGCTCCGGCCCGTGGAATCCTTGTAGTCGATGTACAGCATCCGGTCCTCGCGGCCCATGTCCACGGTATACCGGTCGTCGCTGTCCTGGGTCAGGGAGAAGGTGCCGGTGCTGTCGCTGACACGGATGCGGTCGATGGACTCCTTACCGGTGCTCGGGTTCAGGTGAAGTCGGAATTTGTACTGCTGGCTGTCCACCGTCACCTTTTCGAACGACGCGCTGCTCTGGGCCGTGCTGTCGTCGATGACCGTGTCGGAGATGGTGGTGCTGATCTGAAACGCGCTGGCGTTGTAGGTGATGGTATAGGTCACATCGGCGGTGGAGGACTGATAGCTTGCCTTGACGCGGATGCGGTTCTCGCCGGAGTTCAGGTCGGCGGTGTAGCTGCCGCCGCTGCCGGCGAGGGTCCTGCCGTTGAGCTCCACGGACTGCACCGGATAGGTGCTGCCGTCCCGCTCGGCGCAGGCGGTAAAGGTCAGCGCACCCTCCGACACGGTGCCAAGCTCGCCCAGCTGCCGCCCGTCCGAGG
>OHBW01001018.1_pt1 | contig 11920 bp, 10 predicted proteins | sample 1577411 | NCBI WGS metagenome assembly OHBW01 (sample SAMEA3879534, study PRJEB24766) | human gut metagenome | biome: human-associated habitat; feature: feces | place: USA | collected 1985/1987 | reverse complement strand
AACGCTCCTTCGTCGCGAACGGCTGTGACCGGCATCGGCCCCAAAGCTGGCGCGGGAGCGCCCGGGGCTCCCGCGCCAGTGCGAAAATCAAATCATGCTCGGCTGCCAGCAGTCGGGGGTCTCGAGACCCATCATGGTCACGATGGTCGGCGCGACGTTGGCAAGGCCGTAATGGCCGTCCTTGATCTCATACTTGTTGTCGGGATCGTAGATGATGAAGGGAACAGGGTTCAGGGAGTGCGCGGTGCGCACGCTGGTCTTGCCCTTCTTCGTTTCGAGCATCTGATCGGCGTTGCCGTGGTCAGCGGTGACAAGCAGCGTATAGCCATACTTGTCGGCAGCTTCCTTCACGCGGGCCAGACCTGCGTCAACGGCCTCCATCGCGGTAATGACAGCGCTCAAAACGCCGGTATGGCCGACCATGTCGCCGTTCGGGTAGTTGCAGCGCAGGAACTGGTACTTATGCGAGGCCATGGCCTCGACCAGAAGATCGGTGATCTCCACGGACTTCATCGCGGGCGCCTGCTCGAACGGGATCACGTCGGACGGGACCTCGGCATAGTCCTCAAGGCTCTCGTCGACCTTGCCGGAGCGGTTGCCGTTCCAGAAGTAGGTGACGTGGCCGTATTTCTGCGTCTCGGACACGGCGTACTCGTGCACGCCCGCCTTGCACAGAACCTCGGTCAGCGTGTTGCGGATGACGGGCGGCTCGACCAGATAGTGCATCGGGATCTTGAGATCGCCGTCGTACTCCAGCATACCGGCAAACTTCACGCCGGTATAATCGCCGCGGTCAAACTTGTCAAAGTCCCTGCGGTCGAAGGCGAGGGAAATTTCCTGCGCACGGTCGCCGCGGAAGTTGAAGAGGATGACGCTGTCGCCGTTTTCAATCTTTGCAACGGGCTTGCCGTCGTGCGCAACGACGAACGGCAGCAGATCCTGATCGATCATGCCGGGATTTTCGGCGCGGTACGTCTCAATGGCTTCCCGCGCGGAGGCGAACTGACGGCCCTCGGCCTGCACATGCGTGCGCCAGCCCTTTTCGACCATCGGCCAGTTGGCCTCGTAGCGGTCCATGGTAATGACCATGCGTCCGCCGCCGGAGGCGATCTTGTATTCATGCTCCGCGTCGTTCAGCTCCGCCAGAACGGTCTCCAGCTGGTCGACATAGTCCAGCGCGCTCGTCGCGGGGACGTCGCGGCCGTCGAGCAGGATGTGGCAGTAGACCTTTTTGAGTCCCATCTCACGCGCCTTTTTCAGCATCGCGATCAGGTGCGAGATATTGGAATGGACGTTGCCGTCGGACAGCAGGCCGATGAAGTGCAGCGCCTTGCCGTTCTGCAGGCAGTTGTCCGTCAGGTCGACCCAGGTCTTGGACTGGTACAGGGAGCCGGTCTCAATGGACTCCTGCACGAGCTTTGCGCCCTGCGAATAGATCTGGCCGCAGCCGAGGGCGTTGTGGCCGACCTCGGAGTTGCCCATATCGTCGTCCGTGGGCAGGCCGACGGCGGTACCGTGGGCCTTGAGCCACGTCATGGGGCAGGTGGCCATCAGCTTGTCGAGCGTCGGGGTGTTGGCCTGCTTGACTGCGTCGCCGGGGCCGCCGTCGCCGCGTCCAACGCCGTCCATGATGACAAGTACGATCGGTTTTTTCATTGGTATTCCCTCCTGAGTAGGATATTCTCGAATTTCACTATATTTTACTACAATTTCCCCGCAGATACAACTTAATTTTCTTTGAACAATCGCAGCGCGTGGGAATTAGCCAGCGCGTAAACACGTGCGAAATCCACGTGCGGGTTATAGACGGCCTCCAGCTCGTCGTGCAGGGCCTTCGCCTGCGCGAGAAGCGCGGTCACGTCCGACAGATCAGGCAGCGGGGTAGCCGGTCCACGGTAATAGCGCTTCTCGTCCGGCAGATACACGGCCTCCGTCTCGTCCGGGAACAGAGGGTTCTGATATAGAACCGCAGTTTCCCGCGCGCGAAGCGCCTCCAACTCCTCCCCGGACACCAGCTGCACCGCGCCTGCGGGCGGCTCGGCAGAATACAGGCCCCGGCAGGTGACGGCCCGCAGGAAGCGCCTGCTTCGCTCCTCCTGCGCCGAAAGCGGGCAGGAGGGGCGCGCATGGATCACAAGACGCGCATACGCCTCGCGGTAGAGCGCGCGGTAGCGCGTCTGCAGAAGCTCGATGGCGCGGCGCTCCTTTTGCAGCGCAATACGGTCATAGAACTGCCCCAGATCGAGATACAGTCCCGCCGCGCCCGGCGTGACGGCCTCGAGCACGTGCGGAGCCGTGCCGTCGGCGTAGCCGGTGTGCAGGGCCGGGAGATACACGCCGTCCACCGAATCCGGGTCGCCGGAGCACAGGACGTATTCGACATCCAGTCCGGCGTTCTCCGCCGCTTTGCCGATGGTCTTCATAAAGCTCGACTTGCCGCACCCCGGCCCGCCCTTGATCACCCACAGAAAATCCTCCGGCCCCCGGCAGAACTGTCCGTAAAACGAGACAAAGCCGGAGGCCGTATTGCCGCCCAGAAAATACCGTGTCACCGCCATGAAATGCCCCTCCTGTATAGCAAGAATACAGGTAGTGTATGCAGCCGCGCGGCGGGATGTGCGTGCATTTCGGTGCGCTGCGAAATTCGCGGCGCGCCAGTTGTAGGGGCCGATGTGGGCATCGGCCCCTACAGTCAAACGGGAAAATACGGTGCGAATTTGCCGAAAGCTTTGTACTGTACATCGTATCAGAAAAACACCGTCCACGGGAACTGGGCCGGGGGCTGTGCCTCAAAAGCCGCTTCGCCTTTCCCGTCCGGGAAGGACAGCCGGTACGACCAGAGCGCGCAGGTGCAGCGGCCACAGCGGCTGCCGTATTTTCCGTCGCCCAGCAGCGGCAGGCCGCGCGAGGCAAACTGGACGCGGATCTGGTGCGTGCGCCCCGTTTCGAGCCGGATGCGCGCAAGGCTCAGCCCGTCCTGTTCGGCAAGGATTTCATAGTGCAGCCGCGCCTGCTTCACGCCGCCGCGCTGCCGCCTGACCACGTAGGTCTTGTTTTTCGCCCGGTCGTGGAACAGCAGATCTTCCAGTGTCCCGGCCCTCTCTGCCGGACAGCCGGTCAGGACGGCCAGATATGTCTTCTGCATCTGTCCCTGTCCCATCGCCTGCGTCAGCCGTGCGGCCTCCTGCGCCGTCTTCGCATAGACCATTATGCCGCCGACTGTCTGGTCGAGCCGGTGGACGGGGAAAATGTCACAGCCCAGCTGCTCGGAGAGCAGCTGCGGCATCGCCTCCGCCTGCGTGCCCTGCGCAGCTATGCCGATGGGCTTGACGCAGACGAGATAGCGCGCGGTTTCCTTCAAAATTTCAATCATACGCTTCGCCTCGTTTCGGGCCTATTCTACCAGAAAAACAAGACGCGCGCAACGGCTTGCAATCCGCGGAAACTCCCGGTATAATACACACGAATATAAGAAACGGAGCAAATATCATGACAACAGAGCAATACCGGAAGCGGTCAGGCTTTTCGATCTTCCTGTCCTTCTTCAAGCCCCACCGGGGGCTGTTTTTTCTCGACATGGCCTGCGCGCTGGTCGTGTCGATGATCGATCTGGCGTACCCCATCATCTCGCGTTACGCCATGCGCACGCTGCTGCCGCAGAGCGCGTACCGCACGTTCTTTACGATCATGCTGATCGTGCTGGCGGCCTATGCGCTGCGGTCGGTGCTGTATTTCATCATCACCTACTGGGGCCACACCTTTGGCATCCGCGTGGAGGCCGATATCCGCGCGGCCCTGTTCGGCCATATGCAGGAGCTGGGGTTTGAGTTCTTCGACCGCAACCGCACCGGCCAGCTGATGAGCCGCATGACGACCGACCTCTTTGAGATCACCGAGCTTGCCCACCACGGGCCGGAGGATCTGTTCATCTCGCTTGTGACCATCGTCGGCGCGCTGACCGTCATGGCGACGATCGAATGGCGGCTGGCGCTGGTCGTGGCGGTCATGATCCCGGTGTTTATCGCGATCATCGTCTCGCGCCGCAAGGCGATGCGCGAGGCCTCCCGCCGCGTGAAGAAAAAGACCGGCGCGATCAACGCCGACATCGAATCTGCCCTCTCCGGCATCCGCACGGCCAAGGCATTCGCCAACGAGCACGTCGAGGAAGAAAAATTCGACCGCTCGAACGACATTTACAAGACCTCCAAGAAGATGTTCCATCGGGAAATGGGCATTTTCATGGCCGTGATGGAGTTTTTCACAAGCTCCCTGTCCGTGGCCGTCGTGACTGTGGGCGGCCTGCTCATTATGAAGGGGCAGATGGATACGGTCGATCTTCTGACGTTCACGCTCTATATCGCGTCCTTTGTCAACCCCATCCGGAAGCTGGCAAACTTCACGGAGCTGTTCTCCAACGGCACGGCGGGCTTTGAGCGCTTTTTGGAGATCATGCGCACCGCGCCGGAGCTGCACGACGCGCCGGACGCGCTTGAGCTGACGCACGTGCGCGGCGAAATTGGAGTCGAGAACGTGAGCTTTTCCTATGAGGACGACCCGGAGGTCCTGCATGACGTGTCCCTGCACGTCCCGGCGGGCAAGACCGTCGCCATCGTCGGTCCCTCCGGCGGCGGCAAGAGCACGCTCTGCCAGCTGATCCCCCGCTTTTACGACGTGACCGGCGGCTCGATCACCGTCGACGGCCACGATGTGCGCAGCGTCACGCAGGAGTCCCTGCGCCGCTCCATCGGCATCGTGCAGCAGGACGTGTTTCTGTTCGCCGATTCCATTCTGGAAAACATCCGCTACGGTAAGCCCGGCGCGACGATGGAGGAGATCGTGGAGGCGGCGAAGCGCGCGGAAATTTACGACGATATCATGGCCATGCCAGACGGCTTCGACACCTACGTCGGCGAACGCGGCACGCTCCTGTCCGGCGGACAGAAGCAGCGCATTTCCATCGCGCGCATTTTCCTCAAAAACCCGCCGATTCTCATTCTCGACGAGGCGACGAGCGCCCTTGACACGCTGACCGAGGCGAAGATCCAGCACGCGTTTGACGAGCTGGCAAAGAACCGTACCACGCTCATCATCGCACACCGCCTGTCCACCATCCGCGCCGCAGGCGAGATCGTCGTCATTGCCGATGGCCGCATCGTCGAACGCGGCACGAACGAGGAGCTTCTCAAAAAAGACGGCATCTACGCCAGCCTCTGCCGCACACAAAACCTGCTGGCATAAAACTTCATGCGTGAGCACTGCACCACGAAAATGCGCAAATGCCGGTGCATGAAGTTTTTGTGCATCATTTCCGGTTGCCCGCAGGGGCGAGGAAATGGCACGTTTCTATAGCAAAAAGCGCCCAGCCGCTTGCAGCGGCTGGGCTGTCTGTTTACTGCTCCATCAGGCCCACGCAGTCGTAATACGGTCTGGAGGCGATGAGGGCTTTGTTTTCCTTGAAGACATTGTGCATGAGCGTAATGACGGCATAATCGCACTGCGCCATGGCTTCGGCAAGGGAATAATTGTGATACCCCGCTACGTCGCCCTGAATGTACGGCTCGCAGGCAAGAACCTCATAGCCGCGCGATTTCAGGATGTTCGCAAACAGGACGGACGGGCTTTCGCGCGTATCGTCGATGTTGGCCTTGAAGCTCATGCCGAGCACGGCGATCTTCGCGCCGGGCTTCACGTCGCGCGCGATGCGGTCCGCCGTCCAGACGGGCTTGCCGTCGTTGACAAGACGGGCCTCGTAGATGAGCGGCGTGATATCCTCGAACTTTTCATGGATGAACCACGGGTCGACCGCGATGCAGTGTCCGCCGACGCCGACGCCGGGGGTATGCACGTTCACTCTGGGGTGGCAGTTGGCAAGCTCGATGAGCTTGAACACGTCGATGCCGAGCCGGTCGCAGACCTTGCTGAGCTCGTTGGCATAGGCGATATTGATATCGCGGAACGTGTTTTCCGTCAGCTTGCACATCTCGGCAGTCAGATCATCCGTCAGGCGGATCGTGCCGCCGGTGACGACCTTTTCATAGATTTCCTTGGCGAATTGCGCCGATTCCGGACGGTTCGAGCCGATGATGCGATCGTTCTCGCGCAGTTCAATGAGCATCCGGCCGGGGATGATGCGCTCCGGGCAGTGCGCCGTCATGAACTGCTCCGGCGCAAGGCCGGACGTTTCCGAGACGATCTTCTCCACCATGCGCGTGGAATAGGGAGGCGAGGTGGATTCGAGCACGCAGAGGTTCCCCGCGCGCAGGACGGAACCGACCTCCTTCGCGGCGGATTCGACGAAGCGCATATCGGACACGCGCTTGTGCTCCTCCGTCTCGCGGTAGGGCGTCTGGACGCAGATGATGAAGACGTCGGCAGGTTCCGGCTTCGTCGTAAAGTGCAGGCGGCCGGTCGCCATGGCCTTCGTCATGGCGTCCTGCAGGCCGGGTTCTACAATATGGATATGGCCCGCGTTCAGCGTGTCCACGACGGTATCCTTTACGTCGAAGCCGCAGACCTCATAGCCCGCCAGCGTAAACGTGATAGCGGTGGGGAGGCCGATATAGCCGCAGCCCATGATCTCGATTTTTTTCATGCTTTTTCGCTCCTTTGTATGCAAACATACAAGGATACTATATCCTATTTTTTACGCTTTTGCAAGCAGAGTCTGCACCATATCCGTCTTTTCCCACGGCAGATCCAGCTCCGCACGGCCAAAGTGGCCGTAACCGGCGGTCTGACGGTAGATCGGGCGGCGCAGATCGAGCGTTTTGATGATGGCCGCCGGGCGCAGGTCAAAGCATTCACGCACAAGCTGGGCCAGCTTATCATCCGCGATCTTGCCGGTTCCATATGTCTCGACGAGCACGGAAACAGGGTGCGCCACGCCGATGGCGTAGGCCAGCTGCAGCTGGCAGGCGTCGGCCAGACCGGCTGCGACCAGATTCTTCGCGATGTAGCGCGCCATGTATGCGCCGCTGCGGTCGACCTTCGTGGGGTCCTTGCCGGAGAACGCGCCGCCGCCGTGGGCCGCGTAGCCGCCGTAGGTATCGACGATGATCTTGCGGCCCGTGAGGCCCGAATCACCCGCAGGCCCGCCGATGACGAAGCGGCCCGTCGGGTTCACGTAGTATTTTGTGTTCTCGTCCAGCAGGCGCGACGGCAGGTTCGGCTCGATGACCGTCTCAATAACGGCCTTGCGCAGATCGTCGATGGCGATGGAGTCTGCGTGCTGAGTGGAAACAACGACAGTATCGATGCGGGCGGGCATGCCGTCAGGGCCGTATTCCACGGAGACCTGACTCTTGCCGTCCGGGCGGAGCCAGGGCAGAAGACCGGATTCCCGCGCGTGCGTCAGCGCCTTGGTGAGATTGTGCGCGTAGGCGATGGGAGCGGGCATCAATTCCTTTGTCTGCGTGCAGGCGAAGCCGAACATCATGCCCTGATCGCCTGCGCCGGTCGTGCCGTCGTCATACGCATTGTCAACGCCCATGGCGATATCCGGGGACTGCCGCCCCATGGCGACCATGACATTGCAGCTGTGGCCGTCGAAGCCCATCTCGGGGCGGTCATAGCCCGCGTCGCAGATGGCCTTGCGGGCGATCTGGGCGATATCGATGCGGGCGGACGTGGTGATCTCGCCCATGACGAGCACCATGCCGGTCGTCGCCGCCGTCTCGCAGGCGACGCGGCCCATGGGGTCCTGCTCGAGCACCGCGTCGAGCACGCTGTCGGAGACAAGGTCGCACAGCTTGTCGGGATGGCCCTGTGTAACGGACTCTGAAGTAAAGATTTTTCTGTTGTTCATATCTGATTCCTTTCCGGGCATAAAAAAGCGCCCTGCCCGAGGGGCAGAACGATATACGGTTCTCTCCCTCATCTTTCGATTCCTTCGCCGGATTTGGCACCTTGCATCCGCAGGTTGCCGGGTTTCATTGGGCCGTTCCCTCCACCACTCTTGATAAGGCTGTTCAGTTGTACCCTGATTATACAAAACCCGCCGGAAAAGTCAAGAGAAAAGTTTTGATTTCGGCAAAATTCCCGGTTTATCTCAGCGGGAACCCGCCCATACTCCATGCAGAACAGAATGTTTACATTTGCAGGGTAGATTTTTCCGCCCGGAGCCGGTATGATGAAACCTGAACATCAGGAGGGTGAACACTATGAAGGATCTTCGCAGACGGTTTGAACGCTTCTGCCTCAAAAACCGGGGCAAGGGCATTCCGAATCTCATGCTCGTCATTGCCATTGGAAATCTGGCGGTCTATGCGCTCTCGTACATCGACCCCAGCAATATCGTCTACAGCTATCTCTGCTTCAGCCGCTCCGCCATTCTGCGCGGGCAGGTCTGGCGGCTGTTTTCGTACATCTTTACGTACCTGAACGACGTGCGGGGCGCGGGACTGCTGTTGGCGGCGGTGTCGCTGTTCTGCTATTATCAGTTCGGAAAAATCCTGGAGAGCTACTGGGGCTCGTTCCGCTTCAACCTCTATTATCTCACCGGGCTCGTTTTGACCGATCTGGCCGCGCTGCTGCTCGGCTCCGGGGCGGACGCGTCCGCGCTGAACCTCAGTCTGTTCCTGGCCGTCGCGACCATCGCGCCGGAGGCAAAGGTGCTGCTGTTTTTCTTCATCCCCATCAAGATGAAATACATGGCGTGGGTCTATCTCGGCTTCACGGTGCTGAACGTGTTCTCGTCCTTGCAGCTGGCCTCGTTCCTCTCGTTCTACTGGCTGCTGCCCGTCGTGCCGCTTTTGAACTACTTCCTCTTCTTCGGCAGCGACGTCAAAAACATCCTGCCAGACACACTGCGCTACCGGCAGCGGAAGAATTACCGCACGACCACGACAAATGCCCGCCCGAACCCCAATTGGGCAGGCTCCTACCGCTCCAAATCCGGCGAGAAGCCCTACCGGCATAAATGCACGGTCTGCGGCCGGACGGATACGGACTATCCGAACCTCGAATTCCGCTACTGCTCGAAGTGCAATGGCTATTACTGCTACTGCATCGATCACATCAACAATCATGTCCACATCACCACGCCCCCGGAGGGCGCGGAAAAGAAATAAAACGGAGGGACTGTCATGAACGAAGTATTGCACTGCCTGCTGACCCGCAGAAGCGTCAAGAAGTATCTTTCGCAGCCGGTCGAGAAGGAAAAGCTGGACGCCGTTCTGGAGGCCGGAACGTATGCCGCCTGCGGCATGGGCCGTCAGGCCGGGAAGATCGTCGTGCTGCAAAACCCGGACGATATCGCGGAGCTGGAAAAAATGAACGCGTCGATCCTCGGAAACCCGGCCGCGCACCCGTTCTACGGCGCGCCGGTCGTGTGTGTCGTGTTCGCGGACACGAATGTGAATACATGGGTCGAGGACGGCAGCCTTGTCATCGGCAATATGATGGCCGCCGCGCACAGCCTCGGCCTCGGCAGCTGCTGGATCCACCGGGCACGGCAGGAGTTTGAAAGCGCGGAGGGCAAGGCGCTGATGAAAAAATGGGGCGTGAGCGAGAATTACGCCGGCATCGGCCACTGCATCCTTGGCTACGCCGCGCAGGAGCCCGCCCCCGCAAAGCCCAGAAAGGCCGATTTCATTGTACGCGTTGATCGTAACCGATGATCCAATCGCCTGCGGTTACCAGCGGATCTTTTACCGCAGCTGTGCAGTTTGAAAAGCTTGAAATACACAAAGGATTCCTGCGCTTTCAAACTTTCATCTGCGGCAAAATCTCTCGCTGGTAACTCTTGTCGATTAAATTATCGGTTACTAAACCCCTTGCAAAATCGAAAAAACAGGCTTATACTGAAGAAAAAACAGGAGGGCACTGATATGAAATCCATCAAAAGCATCCTGAAGATCGCGGGCGCGGTCATGGCCGTGATCGGCACCGTGCTTGTCGTCGTCGGCTTCCTCGACGAGATCTGCGCAGGCGTCAAAAAGCTTGCCGCCTGCCGCGCACGCCGCGAGGAAATGAAGGATTACGCAGACTGACAGATCGAGCGAACGCCCCGAAGCAGCCGCTTCGGGGCGTTTTCTATGTGCCAAAGTTCCGGGGTTGCCCGGTCACAGCAGAAACAGCGCTTCGCGCACGACCTCGCCGACTGTGGGGTGGGGGAAGACGATCTTGTCCAGATGCTGCACGGGGAGCTTGGAATGCACCATCATGGCCGCGCCGTAGATGATCTCCGATACATAGGAGCCGACCATATGGACGCCCACGACGCAGCGGTTTTTCCGGTCATAGAGCAGCTTGCAGAAGCCGGTTCCCTTCGGATTTTCTGCAAGATACCGGCCCGAGAGCGCCATCGGCGCTTTGACCACCTGCACGTCCAGTCCCTTTTCCCTTGCGCTCTGCTCCGTTTCGCCGACGCAGGCGACCTCCGGCGTGGTGTAGATCACGGAGGGGATGATGGAATAGTCGATCGCGTCCTTTTTGCCGAGCATATCGTTGACCGCGACCTCTGCCTCGCGATAGGCCGTGTGGGCCAGCATCAGCTTGCCATTGCAGTCGCCGACGGCCCAGACGCCGGGGACGTTCGTGCGCATCTGCCGGTCTGTCACGACTGCGCCGCGTTCGAGCGCAATGCCGAGCGCCTCCACATTCAGCCCCGTCACATCCGCCCGCCGTCCCGCCGACAGCAGCACGCGCCCGCAGGCGATCTCGTGCCGCCCGGACGCGTCGGAATACACGACGCTCCGGTCTGTGACAGCCTCGACTCTGGCGTTCAGGCAGAAGTCCATGCCCTGCTTTTTGTACGTCCGCATCAGCAGCTCGCAGATCTCCGGGTCGGTGCTGCCCGCGATCTTGGGCAGCATCTCAATGACCGTCACCTTCGTGCCGATGGACGCGAAATAGCACGCCATTTCCAGCCCGATCACGCCGCCGCCGATGATCACCATCGTTTTCGGAAGCGTTTCGAGACTCAGTGCGCGCGTGGAGTCTATGCAGCAGGGATTCTCCTTTATGCCCGGAATGGGCGGCACGGCGTTTCCTGAGCCTGCGGCGATGATCACGGCGTCGGGTGTCATGGTCTCCCGGACACCGTCCGGCTTTGTGACCTCTACGGTTTTGGGCGCAGTAAAGACCGCCTCGCCCTGGATGCTTGTAACTCCGTTCATCTTGAGCAGCGCCCCTACGCCCTGCGTAAGCGTCTTGGTTATTTGGTTCTTATGGGCGATGATCTGCGGAAAATCCACTTCAACACCCTTTGTTCGGACGCCGAGCTCCGCTCCGTGCTCACGGATATCCCGTATCAGCTCCGCACTTCGCAAAAGGCATTTTGTTGGAATGCAGCCCCTGTTCAGACAGGTGCCTCCCAGCTTTTCTTTCTCGACAAGCGTCACCGCTGCGCCCAGCTGGGCTGCGCGGATCGCCGCCACATACCCGCCGGGACCGCCGCCGATGACCAAAACGGTTTTGGCTCTGTTCTGTCCGTTTGTTTCCGATCGTTCTTTTACCATTGCTGTAGATTCCTTTCTTGCGCCGCTCTAAGCGCTGAATATGGTATCCAGCAGTTCCTGCCGCGATATGCCGCCAAAGTATTCATTCAGCGGAAATCCGTCCAACACCGCCGCAACATCTTCGCGGCGCATGAGGCAGCCCTCCAGCGCGGAGGTTATGTCCTCCAACGGGCGCATGGCGAGAAAATCTCCGTAGAATACCAGGGCGCATATCCGTCCCTCTTCGATCTGAGCTCTCACTTCAAGCCCGCCGCCGGACCACCGTCTCCGATTTGTCATATCGTACTTGGGAGACTTGCCGTAATTCCATTCCCAAGTGTCATATTTTTCGCGCTTCAGATTGCGGATGCGGTTCAGCTCCTGCTTGTCCAGTTCTCCGGTCTCAAAGCCGTTCTCGCAAAGGCAGCTTTTCAGATAGCCCCAGAACTGCTCCAGCGTCATGTCGGTTGGCAGGAAGCTCC
>OHBW01001017.1_pt1 | contig 11923 bp, 11 predicted proteins | sample 1577411 | NCBI WGS metagenome assembly OHBW01 (sample SAMEA3879534, study PRJEB24766) | human gut metagenome | biome: human-associated habitat; feature: feces | place: USA | collected 1985/1987 | reverse complement strand
ATTAGGGAGTAACTGCAAGAAGCACATCGCATGAGAAATCCGCTGACGCGGATGCGGTGTACGTAGGAAATGCAGCTTAGGCTGCATTTCAAGAAGGAGCACACCGCATGAGAAATCCGCTGGCGCGGATGCGGTGTACGTAGGAAATGCAGCTTAGGCTGCATTTCAGATGCCACTGATGCAGCTGCATTGGGAAGGCGAAGCATGTTATGATGATCTATGAGCCAGGAAACCTGCCAATGATCTGGTACAGAAAGTTTTTACTTTCAGATCACGAGTCATTGATCGTACTGCATGTTACAGAAAACTGTGTGGGACAGCCGTCCACAGACAGTTCCTTTTTGCATGGGTTGATTGCTCCTTTCGGAATGTTCCGGGTGGGGCTTTTCTTTTGGCACTTTGGATGATGCGTGATCTTATGAGATGAAGCAACCCGTCAACCCAAAGAATACATCGCATGAGAAATCCGCCAGGGTGGATGTGGTGTATGCAGGAAATGCAGTCTATGCTGTATTTCAAAAAGGAGAGAATTATGAGAAAGAAAACACTTGCATTGTTTCTGACATGTGTACTGGCTGCAGGCATGCTTGCCGGATGCGGAAACAAAGACAGCAAAGACAACAATCAGGTAGAAAATTCGCAGGGCACAGAGTCTGCAAAAGACGATCAGGCAGCTGCAGATGAGGTAGCAGAATTGATTGATGCTATTTATGTTCAGGAAAGAACAGATAAAACCGATGAGCAGTGTGCTGCTGCAAAAGAAGCATGGGACAAGCTGACAGATGCACAGAAAGCACTTGTTTCAGGCGAGAATGCAGATCCGGATTATTTTGGCAGAGACACCGGGGATGCATCCAAGGATGATCCGTTAAATGAGGATAACATCGGGGAGAACGAAATTCTTGTGGTAAGTTTCGGAACTTCTTTCAACGACAGCCGTGTTGCAGATATCGGTGGTGTGGAGAAGGCCGTTCAGGAAGCAAATCCAGACTGGGCAGTCCACAGAGCATTTACTGCACAGATTATTATCAATCATGTACAGGCCAGAGATGGTGAAAAGATTGATAACGTGGATCAGGCATTGCAGAGAGCTGTAGATAACGGTGTCAAGAATCTGGTGATCCAGCCGACACACCTGATGCATGGTGCAGAGTATGATGAGCTCGTTGGAGAACTGGACGCATACAAGGATAAATTTGATAAAGTTGTTGTTGCGGAACCTCTGCTTGGTGAAGTTGGTGACGATGCAACTGTAATCAATGATGACAAGAAGGCAGTTGCAGAAGATATCACAGCAGAAGCTGTAAAGACCGCAGGCTATGATTCCTTAGATGCTGCAAAAGAAGACGGTACAGCATTTGTATTTATGGGACATGGTACTTCCCATTCTGCAAAAGTAAGTTATAGCCAGATGGCTACACAGATGGAAAAACTCGGATATGACAACGTCTTTATCGGAACTGTAGAGGGTGAGCCGGAAGATACTTCCTGTGAGAATGTGATTCAGGCAGTGAAAGATGCCGGATACAAGAAAGTAATTCTTCGTCCGCTCATGGTGGTAGCCGGAGATCATGCAAACAATGATATGGCAGGAGACGATGACGATTCCTGGAAAAGCCAGTTTACTGCAAGCGGTAATTTTGACAGCATTGATACACAGATTGCCGGACTTGGTGAGATTGAAGCTGTTCAGAAACTTTATGTAGAGCACACAAAAAATGCAATTGAGTCACTTGGAAAAGTTTCCAAGTCTGCTTCTTCCAGCGCGGTATCCGCGCTGGAGGACGGCACTTATACAGCAAAGTTCAATACCGACAGTGGCATGTTTCATGTCAACGAGGCAGATAACGGATGTGGAACACTTACGGTGAAAAATGGAAAAATGACCATTCACATCCGTCTGGTGTCTAAGAAAATCATCAATCTGTTTGTTGGAACAGCAGCTGATGCAACAAAAGATGGTGCTAAACTGTTACAGCCAACCAACGATACCGTAAAGTACAGTGATGGAACCACAGAAGAAGTCTATGGATTTGATGTACCAGTAGAAGCACTCGACAAAGAGTTTGATCTGGCAATTCTCGGAACAAAGGGAACCTGGTATGACCATAAAGTAAGTGTATCGGACGCACAGAAAAATTAGTGGATAGAAAGTATGAAAAGTAAGAAATTAACCACAATTATGTTATCCTTTTGTATATGTCTGTCGATTCTGACCGGCTGCGGTTCTTCCCCCAAAAACGATCAGACACAGCAGAAAGCCACTGAAACACAGATGGCGGAAACAGAACAGGATACGTCGCTGGAGGACGGGGAGTATACCGCAAATGTAAAGCTCGAAGGCGGAAGCGGCAGAGCTTCTGTAGATTCCGAGGCAAAAATAAAAGTGACAGACGGACAGGCATATGCAACGATTGTCTGGAGCAGTTCCCACTATGATTATATGCTGGTGGACGGACAGAAATATGAAAATGAAAACGAAGGGGGCAATTCCACGTTTACCTTCCCGATTGCGGGAGTGCCGTGCCAGATGGATGTCGTGGGAGATACCACGGCCATGAGTGTCCCACATGAAATTGACTATATATTGACATTTTCCTTTCCGGAAGATGTCAGTTTTGGGGATTTGAAACAAACCGGACGTCTGGAACTGGTCTATGCGGATCAGTTTCAGGTCGATATATATGGAAATTATAAATTGATAACGATCGTGGATAACGGTCGTTTTTTACTTATTCCAAAGGGTGTGCCTGTACCGAAAGATCTGCCGGCGGATGTAATTGCATTGCAGCAGCCCTTAAATCATGTATATCTGGTATCGAGTGCCGTTATGGATCTGGTCTGTCAGGTGGATGGGCTTTCCCACGTCACATACACGGCATTGAAAGCAAATGACTGGTATGTCCAGAAAGCAAAAGAAGCCATGGAAGAGGGAACATTGGTTTATGCGGGGAAATACAGTGCCCCGGACTACGAACAGCTGTTACAGGGCGGCTGTACATTTGCAATCGAAAATACGATGATTACACACAATCCGGAAGTGAAAGAAAAACTCGAAGAACTTGGCATCAGGGTGATGGTCGAGCGTTCCAGTTATGAAAAGCATCCGTTGGGACGGCTGGAATGGATCAAACTGTTCGGTGTTTTGTTTGGAAAACAACAGCAGGCAGATGACTATTTTAATAAACAGGTAAAACGTGTGAAACCGATTCTGGGAAAAAAGAGTACCGGGAAAAAGGTGGCATTTTTTGCAGTTTCTTCGGACGGGACGATCACTGTGCGCAAGCCAAACGACTATGTCTCTGCGATGATCGGACTTGCAGGCGGGACCTATTCACTCGGAAATTATACGGATGAAGAAAAAAATGCACTTTCCACGATGAAAATGCAGATGGAAGATTTTTATTCTGCGGAGATTGATGCGGATGTGCTGATCTACAACGGAACCATTGAGGGGGAATTGACGTCCATCGATGAGCTGGTAAAGAAAAACAGCCTGTTTGCGGATTTTCAGGCTGTAAAAAGCGGACAGGTGTACACAACGGGAAGCAATTTTTACCAGCAGTCTACCGGAACCTGTGATTTTATCGAGGATCTGAATCAGATTCTGACGGGAGAAGGGGATGGAACATACCGGTTTCTGAAGAAATTGCAGTGAGCCGGAGCGTACGGATGTACAAATAATAACAATTGTCGTAATGCATGAGGAGCAGAACATGAGATCACAAATAAAAGAAAAAAAGAATAATTCCGGGACAGAAACAAACAGAACGCTCCGCTATCTGGTTTCTTTTCTTGTGATCATGGGATTGCTGGTCGTTTTGTTTTTCTGCCCCGTATCATTGCTGCAGTTCTGCTCGGAGGGGCACTTTCCGTATCCGGTTTTCTGCTGCAGAGTTTTTTCCAGAATCCGATTGCAGGACCGTATGTGCTTGGGATTTCCTCCGGAGCCAAACTTGTCGTGGCACTGACCATGATCTTTCTTCTGGAAAAAGGGATTATGGTCAGTTCCCTTGGAATGGTGGTAGCTGCATTTGCCGGTTCACTGCTTGCCATGGGATTTGTCCTTCTGATTTCGTTTCGGGTATCGAATATGTCGCTTCTTGTAGTGTGCGGTATCCTGATTGGTTATATCTGTTCGGCGATTACGGATTTTTGTGTGACGTTTGCGGATGATTCCAATATTGTCAATCTTCACAACTGGTCAATGGGAAGTTTTTCCGGTATGAGCTGGGAGCACATTCGCATCATGGTCATAATTGTTGGAATCACGGTTGTGATTACCTTCGGGCTTGCAAAACCGATCAGTGCCTATCAGATGGGCGAGTCCTATGCCAGAAATATGGGCGTAAACGTAAAAGCACTGCGCATTGCACTGATTTTACTGTCAAGTCTGCTGTCGGCATGTGTGACCGCGTTTGCCGGACCGATTTCGTTTGTCGGAATTGCGGTGCCGCATCTGATTAAACTGGCAACCCACACGGCAAAACCGATTATTCTAATTCCGGGATGTTTTCTCGGCGGCGCAGTGATTACGCTGTTCTGTGACGGGATTGCGCGAACCGTGTTTGCACCAACGGAGATCAGTATCAGTTCGGTGACGGCGGTATTTTTAGTGCCGGTGGTAATTGCGGCAATGTTGCGAAAGCAGCGGATGTGATGAATCGTGGAAGACAAATAACGTGCAGACAGAAAGCCAAAACGGATAAGGACGCAAAGGTAGGAAGAAAGTTACTATGAGCAGACACAAAAATGCAGATGGAAAATAATTGGAAAGTGATGAAAGAAGAAAACGGAAAACAACATAACGGACAGAATATGCTAAAGGAGCCAGGGCAGTTTCCTGCGCAAGATATACCAAACGATGACGAGCAGCTTACGATGCGTGATCTGACCGTAGGATACGACCGGATTCCCCTGATTAAAAATATTAATCTGGGTGTCCGGCCAGGGGAAATCCTCACACTGATCGGACCAAACGGCTCCGGAAAATCGACAATTTTAAAGACCATCACCAAACAGCTTAAAACCATTGGCGGCAGTGTTTTTCTGGGAAAAGAATCCATGAGGGAACTAACGGACAGTGAAATTTCCAGACATCTTTCGATGGTCATGACGGAGCGCATCCACACGGAACTGTTAAGCGGCAGGGATGTGGTGGCAACCGGGCGCTACCCGTACACGGGGAGACTTGGTATCCTCTCACAACAGGACTGGAAAAAGGTGGACGAGGCGATTGCCCTGGTGCATGCCGGGGAAGTGCAGCAGCAGGATTTCCGGAGAATCAGTGATGGGCAGAGGCAGAGACTTATGCTGGCGCGGGCGATCTGCCAGGACACACAGGTTCTGATTCTTGATGAACCGACTTCCTATCTGGATATGGGATTTAAACTGGACATTCTTACAACCATCCGCATGCTGGCACGGAAGAAAAACCTGGCAGTTATCATGTCATTGCATGAACTGGATCTGGCACAGAAAATTTCAGACATCATTGCGTGTGTGAAAGGGGACCGTATTGACCGGGTCGGGACACCGGAGGAAATCTTTTCCGGGAACTACGTGCAGCAGTTGTACGGTGTAAAGCCACAGCAGTTTGAACCGCAGACCGGACAGGTTTTTATGGAAAGACCGGAAGGAATTCCGGAGGTATTTGTGATTGGCGGTGGTGGAACAGGGCTTGCGGTTTACAACCGCCTGCAGCGGCAGAATATTCCGTTTGCAGCAGGCATTCTGCAGGAAAATGATGTGGAGTACGCAGCGGCATCTGCACTTGCCGCTTGTGTTTTTTCGGAAAAAGCATTCTTTCCGGTTTCGGAAGAAACCTTTTTGCGGGCAAAACAGATGCTCGATGACTGTGATGCCTGCATTTGCGCATTGACAGAATTTGGTCCTTATAATGAAAAAAATAGGCAGCTTTATGAATATGCAAAAAAACTTGGCAAAGTATGTGCAGAGATATAATTATATAAAATGCCATTTTTGCCTGTGTGAAATCTTGGAGTGCGAACTGTATTTAGCTATATAATTTTGGGGCATATAAAAGTATATCACCTTCATTTCATGCTATTGCAGAACCTAGATGGGACATATGTAAAAAAGCAGGGGAGAAAGTCCCGCGAATCTAAAGAAGAGGGACATATAGAAAAAAGCAGAGGAAAAAGTCCCGTAAGTCTAAAGAAGAGGGACATATAGCGAAAAAGCAGGAGAAAAAGTCCCGTGTGTCCAAGAAAGAGGGACATAGCTCCGGAAAAATCTTCTATATGTCCCAGACACCAGAAGTTATGGGACATAATTGCCTACAAAATTTACATATGCCCCAAGAAACAAAAGCCGCGGGACATAATCCCCCAGAAAACCTGTATATGTCCCAACCCCACTGCCCCTCTTGATTCCTGCAAAAATGTGAGGTATAAAACAGAGGAAGGAGTTCATCCTTCCAAATAATTCAAAACAGAGCACGAAAAGGAGTGAATTAATATGGCAAGAAAAGATTTTGGAGCAAAACCATACACCTATCCACAGCCGGTATTTATTCTCGCAACATACAATGAGGACGGCACGGCGAATGCAATGAACGCAGCATGGGGCGGAATCAGTGAAGGAAACGAGATTTCTTTCTGCATCAGTGCCGGACATAAGACAACAAAGAATTTCCAGAGAACCGGGGCATTTACCGTAAGCATGGCAGATGCAAAGCATGTGGCAGCCTGTGATTATGTGGGAATCGAATCTGCAAACAATGTGGCAGGAAAACTGGACAAAGCAGGTTTTACCGTGACAAAGAGTGCAAATGTAGACGCTCCGATCATCAATGAACTGGCAGTCTGTGCAGAGTGCAAAGTAAAAAGTTATGATCCGGAAAGCTGCAGACTGGTAGCGGAGATTGTCAATGTCAGTGTGGATGAAGCTGCAATGACCGACGGAAAAGTAGATGTGGCAAAAGTACAGCCGATCACATTTGATCCGTTCAACAATGAGTATTATGTGCTGGGCGAAAAAGTGGGAAATGCTTTTTCAGATGGGAAAAATCTAAAATAATTCTAAACAAAATCTAAAAAAAACAGGACGTATCCTTGACGTTTTTTAAAAATCGAGGTATAGTACGCTACGCTTTGTGATATCGTTGCACCACAAAGCCAGCGTACTTTTTTATTAAAAAAACGAGGGGGAATCAGACGATGACTTTTTACCAGGAACTACAACTGAGTTCAGTTGGCTCAAAACAGCTGATCAAAAACACAACAGACAAAAAAGAAAAACGCAGACATATCCTGATCTATAATTTTAAAGTCTATCTTGTTATGGCATTCTGCGTCGCTGTGGTTACACTGTTTAGTAAAATATTCGGTGCAGATAACAGTGTACCGGGAGTGGTTGTGCTGCTGGCAGTACTTGTGCTCCGGCAGGCAGATTTCGGGGTGCGTACCAGTCATGGGCTGCTCTGTATTGCGGGAATTTTTGGAATTTTAATCGCAGGACCGAGAATTACCAATATGATGCATCCGGTTCCGGCATTTTTTGTGAATGTGGCATGTATTCTGATTCTCATGATTTTCGGATGCCACAATGTGATCATGTCAAACCAGTCTACGTTTGTCCTTGGATATCTGCTTTTGCAGGGGTATGATGTGAGTGGACATGCCTATGTGCTGCGTGTGATCAGTCTGCTGATTGGTATGGGAATCTGCATGGCTGTATTTTATAAGAATCAGAAAAACCGCCCATACCGCCGGACATTCCTGGATCTGTTCCGGGAATTTGATGTACGTTCCGCGCGGAACTGGTGGTATATTAAGCTGACACTGATTGTTTCTTCGGCACTGCTGATCGTGTCACTGCTCGGATGGCCGCGTGCCATGTGGGCGGGAATCGCCTGCATGTCTGTATGTCTTCCATTTCATGAGGACAGTGTGGAGCGTGCAAAACGCAGGGGACCGTTTAATATTGTGGGGTGCATGATCTTTCTTGTTTTGTATCATGTGTTACCGGAATCCATGTATCCGTATATCGGGATGATCGGTGGAATTGGTGTGGGTTATTCTGCAGGATATGCATGGCAGACCGTATTTAATACGTTTGGCGCACTGTCGATTGCATCGGGGTTATTCGGTGCAGGTACGGCAGTGACGCTGCGAATTATATTCAATGTGATGGGATCTGTATATACCGTCGTATGTGACAGATTTTTGGATTTCCTCAGAAAAAGAACGGAAATCCACCGGGTGAGTGAGATGGCATAAAATCAGTAGATCACCCGGTTCCGCCCACTCTCTTTGCCGAGATAAAGCTTGCGGTCGGCTTCCTGAATGACAGATTCCATGGTATGATTTCTGCCAAATTCTTCGACTCCGAATGTCATGGTTACATGAATCAGTTTGCGTTCGTATAATACAGGAGTGTGCCGGATATCATCCAGAAGGTCAGACATCAAAAGCTGAACCTCCTCCATATCCATGCCGGGAAATACAAACAGGAATTCTTCTCCGCCCCAGCGGCAGACTTCTCCTTTTTCGCCTATTACCGTGCAAAACAATCTGGAAAGTGTGCGGAGAACTTCATCCCCGGCATCATGCCCGTAAGTATCATTTACATGTTTGAAAAAGTCGATATCCCCCATGGCAACAGTCAGGGTCTGTAATTTATGCTGCGTGTATCTGGAAATACATGTTTCCAGACGCTTATACATCTGCCAACGGTTGAAAAGCCCGGTCAGGGGATCCGTGGATGCGATATGTTCCAGTTCCAGATTGTAACGTATAAGCTTGTGTTCCATCTGCTGGGAATTCTGGGTGAAAATAATCATAACGGTGATCAATTCTGCAAAAATAAACAAAGTGTCTATGGTCTGTATGCAGATACTGGCATCTGTGGAAAGCTGGATGACCGGCAGATGATACCGTGTATAGGAATACAAAAGCAGGCGGTAAGCACATGTGCAGATTCCAACAAAGATTTTAGTGCGTATGCGGTGGAAACTGACTGCAAAATTTAATACGAGAAGTACAAACAGGAAGTGCTGTACACCGCAGTCCCACCCAAATCTCTGTATAAATACAGTAATCCACAATAACGTCAGTAATTGTGAAAAAATGGAAGCAAAATGTGTATGGTTTAGATAGGTAATCCGGAAAGCAAATACATATAAAATGCCACAGATGAGCGTCAGCAGGGAGGAAGGAACATCCCGAAGAAAGCAGCAGACACAAAAAAGGACAAGAAAATAAACGCTGAGAATCAGTGCATACAGACGCAGGGTCACAGCAGTGGTTTTTGTCTCATTTGGATCTTGTACATCCTGAAATATAAATGCCCCTATTTTTTTATGAATCATATGTAATCCCCCAATAAACATATGCCGTTCCAAAACATCTATAAGAATTATATCACAGTATAAGAAAAAGAAAAGCGCATTTTTCACATACTATCCATACTTGAATTCATGGAAATTACATTGTATAATCAGTAGGGTTGAGGAATAAAATAACAAAGAACATATAGGAGGAATCTATTATGGTTACTTGGGACAACTTGGATACCCTTGCTTCTTTTCAGAACCTTTCAAAAACAGGTCGCGTAGATCTGAAAAAAGTAATGTCTGGCGAGAACGGGGCAGAGCGTGTGAAAAATTACAGTATTCCAATGGCAGAGGGATTGGTGTACAACTATGCTGCAAAGCAGGTAGATGATGATGTGCTGGCAGCTCTGGTAAAATTAGCAGAGGAAGCACAGCTTTCCGAAAAATTTGAGGAGCTTTACAACGGTGCAGTCATCAACACCGGAGAGAATCGTCTGGTTCTTCATCAGCTGACACGCGGACAGCTTGGAAAGGCTGTTGTGGCAGATGGTGTGGATAAGCGTAAATTCTATGTGGAACAGCAGCAGAGAATCGCTGATTTTGCCAATAAGGTGCACGCAGGGGAGATCACAAACGCTGCAGGTGAGAAATTCACAACAGTTGTCCAGATCGGTATCGGTGGAAGTGACCTGGGTCCTCGCGCTATGTATTTAGCACTTGAGAATTGGGCAAAGAAAAACAACACATTTAAGATGGAAGCAAAATTCATCAGTAATGTAGATCCGGATGATGCAGCCGCTGTATTGAATTCTGTAGATGTTGCCCATTCTATTTTCGTACTTGTTTCCAAATCAGGTACTACACTTGAGACACTGACCAATGAGTCTTTTGTTAAGGATGCATTAAAGAAAGCAGGCCTCGATGCTTCTAAGCATATGATCGCAGTTACCAGTGAGACTTCTCCGCTGGCAAAGAGTGATGATTATCTGGCAGCATTCTTTATGGATGATTATATCGGAGGACGTTATTCTTCTACATCTGCAGTTGGAGGCGCTGTATTATCTCTGGCATTCGGACCGGAAGTATTTGCACAGTTCCTTGCAGGAGCAGCAAAGGTAGATGAAGTTTCCAAGAATGAAGATTTATTGAAGAACCCGGCAATGCTGGATGCACTGATCGGTGTGTATGAGCGTAACGTACTGGGATATCCGAGCACTGCTGTGCTTCCATATTCACAGGCACTCAATCGTTTCCCGGCACATTTACAGCAGGTAGATATGGAGTCCAACGGTAAATCGGTAAACCGTTTCGGTGAGCCTGTCAATTATCCGACTGGCCCGGTCATCTTTGGTGAGCCTGGAACAAACGGACAGCATTCCTTCTATCAGTTACTGCATCAGGGAACCGATATTGTACCACTGCAGTTTGTTGGATTTAAGAATAATCAGCTTGACACAGACGTTGTCATTCAGGACAGCACAAGCCAGCAGAAGCTCTGCGCAAACGTAGCAGCACAGATCGTTGCTTTTGCATGCGGCAAGGAAGATGAAAACCGCAACAAGAATTTCGAGGGTGGACGCCCATCTTCTATTATTATCGGAGATCAGGTTAATCCGAAGACACTCGGTGCATTACTGGCACACTTTGAGAACAAGATCATGTTCCAGGGATTCTTATGGAATGTCAACAGCTTCGATCAGGAAGGTGTTCAGCTTGGTAAAGTTCTTGCAAAGCGCGTTCTTGCACATGAGACAGACGGAGCACTGAAAGTATTCAGTGATCTGTTAAATATCTAATCGGATTTTTGTCTGAAGCAGGTCAAAGATATAAGACATATATAATAAGAAAAAGGAGTATGGAAAACAACGGTGTTTTTCATACTCCTTTTTATTGGTATTGTTCTAACGTTTTATCCGCGCATCAGGTAATCCATAATCTTTCTGGAATCCTCTGCTTCATGTGCGATGATTTCCATCTCCGGGATGGTGGAAGCAGATTCAAAAATGGTAGATAAGGATACCAGCTGGCATAATTTTGATTTCAGATTCAGGCGGTCACCGTCAGCAGTGACAAGCTCAACCTGTCCGGAACAACTGTCAATTACTTTCAAAAACTCCTGTGGGTTTTCAATGTTCATTACCTTCATAATGCATCTCCCTTTCCTTTATACAATATTGTTCTGTTTGGTGATTCAATCATAGCATTTGTGCCGGGAAAGTGCAATGTCGTGCCTCTCTTTGCACATAGACAGTTGTATTTAATGGCAGGTGTTCATGAGATGAAAACGTACAAGTGTGTACATGAAGCAAGTTGTATTGCAATAGCGAAAGAAATCAAGAATAAAATACACAAAACGCACAAAACGACAGTAAAACAAAGGAAAAATAAAATGAAAACCAGTCAAAATGCACATAATCGTATGAAAAATAGAAAATTTAACAGTTAAATTGCAATATAACAATACAACTTTACGAAAAAATATTGTTGTATTTTATTGAAAAACAGGAGAGGACCGTCTATAATTAGAATTACAAAAAGCAAATACGTATCAAAGTAGAGGGAGGACAACGTATGAAGAAAATTTTAAAGAAGGTAGCTGCAACGATCCTGGCAGCATCAATGGTA
>OHBW01001016.1_pt1 | contig 11940 bp, 15 predicted proteins | sample 1577411 | NCBI WGS metagenome assembly OHBW01 (sample SAMEA3879534, study PRJEB24766) | human gut metagenome | biome: human-associated habitat; feature: feces | place: USA | collected 1985/1987 | reverse complement strand
TGTCCGGCTGCAGGCGCGGGAATACGCCGCGTTTACCTCCGGCCGCTGGCACCTGACGCCGAAGGGCTTCATGCTCTCGAACACCATTCTGGTGGAGCTTCTCGAAGCGCAGCAGAAATCCAGACCGCTGGCGCAGAAGCGCTGAAGACAAACAGAGCCGGGGAAGCGTCGACGCTTCCCCGGCTCTTGCCGGAAAAAACAGCCCTTCCGGTCAATCGGTGCGGCCGGAACAGGAGACTGCGAAGAAACCAGGCAGCTGCTTTTCGGGCTCCGCCCGGATCAGCGGGACGCGGAACCCCCGTTCTGCCTGCCTTCTGCCGCTCCGGCGAAGCGCGGCGTCTGACCGAAACGCGCACCTGCGTATGGATCATCCGGCGGACAAAGCATCTCAAAAGCGTTTGCCAACGATCTCTCTGGCCATAGTATGCGCAGGGCGAAGAAAAATACACAAGGTCTGATTTGACTTTACAGGCGCAAAACGGTAAGATAAGAAAAAAACGAACAGGAAGCACAAAGGCAATGGAAGAATTTAAAAATTTACAGGAAACAAAGCTCACGTCCCAGCCGATCTTTGACGGCGACGTGCTGCATATCTACAAGGATACCGTCCGCCTGCCGAACGGCAAAACCTCCACACGGGAATACACCGTCCACCACGGCGCGGTGTGCATCCTGCCGCTGCTGGAAAACGGCGACGTGCTGCTCGAGCGGCAGTTCCGCTATGCCATGGGCGAAGTCCTGACGGAGATCCCCGCCGGGAAGCTCGACTACATCGGCGAGGACCCGCAGGAGGCCGCGCTGCGGGAGCTGCGCGAGGAAACGGGCGCGGTCGCAAGCGAGCTCATCCCGCTCGGCCCGTTTTACCCCACCTGCGCGTATTCGACCGAGGTCATCCAGATGTTCCTGGCACGCGGGCTGAGCTTCGGCGAACGGGAGCTGGACGAGGATGAATTTCTGAACGTGTTCCGCCTGCCGCTGCGGGAGCTGGTCGAAAAGGTCCTGAACGGCGAAATTCCCGACGCCAAGACGCAGGCCGCCGCGCTTCGCGTGTGGTGCATGCTGCAGGAGGGAAGGCTCTCGTGAGGCGGGAACTGCTGTACGTCTCGTCCATCGGTGAAGACTGCTGCGAGGCTGCGCGGGCGTTTGGCCTTGGGATCGAGCTTGCGCAATTCTGCACCGCCGCCCGGCTCGACGGCGCTCCGCCGGAGCCGTGGGAGCTTCCGGTGGAACGCTGCCTGTCTGCATCAAGCCGGTTCGTGCTGCACGGGCCGTTCAACGAGCTGACGCCTGCGGCCATCGACCCACTTGTGCTGGATGTGACGAAGAAGCGATACCGGCAGGCGATCAAAAAGGCGCATATAATGGGCATTCAGAAGATCGTTCTGCACGCAGGCTTTCTGCCGCTGGTCTATTATCCGGAGTGGTTCGTGGAGCGCAGTGCCGCCGTGTGGCGGGAGCTGCTCTGCGATGTTCCGGACGATATGACCGTGTGTCTGGAAAACGTGCTGGAGCCGGAACCGCAGCTTTTAACGGCGATCATGGAGGACGTCCATGACCCGCGCCTGCGTATCTGCCTCGATCTCGGCCACGCGAATACGTGCGCGTCAGCGCTTCCCCCGGAGAACTGGCTGCGCGCCTGTGCGCCGTACCTTTCCCACGTGCACCTGCACAACAATCAGGGCGACCGTGACCTGCACGCGGCGCTCTTTGACGGCGTGATGGATATTGCGGGGCTTCTTTCCCTGCTGGAAGCGCTTTCCCCGCAGGCGACGTGTACACTGGAACTGACGCAGGACAGGCCGAGCCTTGACTGGCTCGTCGAAAAGCACCTTTTGGAGTGAACCCTATGGAACAGACTGAACGGCAGCTTGTTTCGCTGCTTTCCGAAATTACCCCGCTTTATGATGTGCCCATGCGCGAGGCGAAGGCCCGGCAGGACGCACTGGCCAAGCCGCCCGGCAGCCTCGGTCTGCTGGAGGACCTTTCTGTCCAGCTGGCGGGCATCACCGGGCAGGTCAAAAACGAAGTCAGCCACACCCGCATTTACGTGCTTGCGGCAGACAACGGCGTGGTCTGCGAGGGCGTTTCGTCCGCGCCGCAGTCGGTCACGCGGGCGCAGGCCATCAACCTGACGCGCGGCCTGACCGGCGCGTCGTGTCTGGCGAAGCACTTCGGCGACGAGCTGGTCGTCGCTGACATGGGCATCGCGCTCCCCTATGCCTGCCCGGAAATTCTGAACCGCAGTCTCGGCAAGGGCACGGCGAACATCGCCGCAGGCCCGGCCATGGCGCGGCAGACTGCCGTGCGCGGCATTCTGACCGGCATGGGGCTTGCCGCACAGGCAAAACGGGACGGCATTCAAATTCTCGGCGTGGGCGAAATGGGCATCGGCAACACGACCACGTCCTCCGCCGTCTTGTGCGCCCTGAGCGGCAAACCCGTCGAAGCCGTTACGGGACGCGGCGGCGGATTGACCGACGCGGCATTTTTGAAGAAAAAACAGGTGATCGAACAGGCGCTGGCCATAAACACGCCAGACGGGAACGATCCTGTTGACGTTTTGCACAAGGTCGGCGGGTTCGATCTGTGCGCAATGGCGGGCGTGTTTCTGGGTGCGGCGCATGAGCGCCTGCCCGTCGTGGTTGACGGGTTCATTTCCGTCGTCGCCGCGCTCTGCGCTGCCCGGCTGTGTGGGGCCGCAGCGGGCTATTTCATCGGCTCGCACGTATCCTATGAGCGCGGGTACGAGATCGCAGCCCGGCTGCTCGGCCTAAGGCCCTGTCTGCAGCTCGGGATGCGCCTCGGCGAGGGCAGCGGATGCCCGCTGGCCTTCCGCGTGGTCGAGGCGGCCTGCGCTGTGATGAACACGATGGCAACATTCCCGGAGGCCGCCATCGACGACGGATATCTGACCGAAATACGCGAAAGGGACAGCTTTACGGTATGAACTATTTTCTTTCCGGCGGCGCGAAAAACGGAAAATCGTCTCTTGCGCAGCAGATCGTCTGTGCGCAGGGCGGGCCGCACTATTATCTTGCGACCATGATCCCGCACGACGACGAGGACCGGCTGCGCATTCAGCGCCATCTGGACAACCGCGCGGGGATGGGCTTTCAGACCGTCGAATGCGGAACGGACATTCTCTCCTCGCTTTCGCGGATGGAGCCGGACGGCGCAGTGCTGCTCGACAGCGTGACGGCGCTGCTGTCAAATGAGATGTTCCGCGCGGACGGCACGATGGACACCTCTGCCCCGGCGCGTCTGGAGGCGGAGCTGCTGGAATTCTCCCGCCGGATGCGCTGCTGCGTGTTCGTGAGCGATTATATTTACGCTGACGGCGGACAGTATGACGAATGGACGGAATGCTACCGCCGGGGACTGGCGCGGCTTGACCGGGCGCTGGCGGCGGCGTGCGAAAACGCCGCAGAGCTTTGCTGTGCGCAGGCATATTGGTACAAAGGAGGCTTTTCCGGATGAAAGCCAAGCTCAAAAAGCCCCTGACGGCACTCATGATGGCGTGGGGGACGTATCTGGCGATCCCGTGCCCGTATAAGGTCTGGGACGATGCGCTGCGCCCGTGGCAGATCGTGTGCCTGCCGCCGGTAGGGCTGATCGTGGGCGGACTCTGGGCGCTGTGCGCCGCCCTGTTCGCCCATTTCCGGTTTACCGGATTTCTGGCCGCCGCGATCTTGACGGCGCTTCCGTTTCTTGTGACGGGCTTTTTCCACCTGGACGGGTTCCTCGACTGCTGTGACGCGATCTTATCGCGGCGCGATCTTCAAACGCGGCAGAAGATTCTCAAGGATTCGCGCGTCGGCGCGTTTGCAGTCGTGTGCGCGATTTTGCTGTTCCTGTTTTCGTTCGCGGCGCTGGCGGACTGTGACTTCTCGTATATCTGGCGGGCGCTGCTGCTCGTTCCGGTCGTAACGCGCTGCATGGCGGGCGTTGCGGTGGAATCGTTCGCGCCCATGAAGACCAGCCAGTATTCCGGCACATTTGCAGCCGGGAAGACAAAACGGCAGCGGAACATTCTGCTCGGGATGTACCTTGCCGTCATGCTGGCGGTGTTCGTGTTCCTGTTTTCGCGGCCCAGCTGCGCGCTGGCCGTCGCGTGGGCGGGGCTTGTGACCATCCTTGCCTGCCGTCTGGCCCAGAAGCATCTGGGCGGGATGTCCGGCGACGTCGCAGGCTTTTCCATCACGCTGGGCGAGGCGTCCGCCCTTCTCATTCTGGCAGTCTTTTAAGGAGGAACGGTATGGTTCTGATCATCGGCGGCGCGTATCAGGGAAAAACAGCATACGCGCAAACAAAATACGCCCTGCGGGACGCGGAAATTTTCACCTGCGAGGGCGAAGCGCTCGATCTGACCGCCCGCTGCCTCCGGCATCTGGAGCGCTTCGCGCTTGCCTGCGTCCGGGCGGGAAAGGAGCCTGCGGACGTGCTGGCCGGGCTTGCGCTCAGCGGGAAAATATTGATCTGCGAGGACATTTCCTGCGGCGTTGTGCCGATGGACGCGGAAACGCGCGAATGGCGCGAGGCCGTCGGGCGCATGAACGCGGCGCTGGCCGCGCAGGCGGACACGGTCACACGCATTTTCTGCGGGCTTCCGCTGGAGCTGAAGGGATGAGGCGGCTCACGCTCATCCGCCACGGACTGACGGAGGGAAATGTCCGCCGGTGGTATTATGGGGCGCTCGATCTTCCTCTGTGCGAGGCCGGACAAGCAGCTGTTCAGGAGGCCGCCGCAGGCGGCCTGTATCCCCCGTACAGCGGCGAACGCATCCTGACGAGCGGAATGCTCCGCACAGAGCAGACGCTGCGCCTGATCTACGGCGAGGCGCCGCACGAGATCTGGCCGGAGCTGCGTGAGATCAGCTTCGGCATATTCGAGGGAAAGTCCTACGACGAGCTGAAGGGCTTGGCGGAGTACGAGGCATGGCTGGCGGGCGACTGGTTCCGGAACGTCCCGCCGGGTGGCGAATCCTTTGCGCAGGCGGAGGCTCGTATTTTATCCGCGCTTTCCCGTATGCGCGCGCAGGACGAGGATCTCCTCGCCGTCGTACACGGCGGAACGGTGCTCACGATCATGCAGGCGCTGTTCCCGGAGGAGGAAAAGTCCGGCTACGACTGGCAGCCGCGCCCCGGCGGAGGCTACCGGATCGATCTGACGGCGCATTGCTATGAGCAAATCGGTCTGCTGTAAAAAACGCCATGCCCGGTATTTGCCGGGCATGGCGTTTTTTTATGATTTCGCAGGCTTTTTCTCAAAGCCGTGGACCCAGTCGGAGAAGTGGTAATAGAGGAAATAGACGATGGAGCTGAGCGACCACGTGATGGGATAGGCCATGTAGATATACTGAATTTCGTGGACGATGCCCATGACGATGGTGATATATGCGATCCGCACGACGCACCAGAACAGCAGCATGATGACCATCGGCACGAAGGCCTTGCCTGCGCCGCGGCAGATCGACGCAATCGCGTGGGAGTATGCCAGCAGGCAGAAGAACAGCGCCGTCGTTCGCATCTGGCGCGTGCCGAGTTCGACGACTTCCGGCGTGGGGCTGAACAGCGCGACAAGCTGCGGCGCAAGCAGATACATCGTCACGCCGATAATCTCCGCGATCACAACAGACGCGATGATGCCGAAGCGCGAGCCCTTTTTCGCCCGGTCGTGAAGCCCTGCGCCGAGGTTCTGCCCGACGAAGGTCGTCAGCGCCATGGTGAAGCTGGTAACGGGCAGGAACGCGAAGCCCTCCAGCTTGGAGTACGCACCGTAGGCCGCCATGGCGACCTTGCCGAAGGAATTGATGTTGGACTGGACAATGACGTTTGCAAAACCGATCACGGAGTTCTGCACGCCGGACGGAAGACCGTAGCGGACGATCTGGCCGAGCATTTCGCGGTCGATATGCAGCTTTTTCAGCTCGACCTGATAGATCGTACCCTTCTTCATCAGATGGATCATGCACAGGATCATGCTGACGGCCTGCGAGATCGTCGTGGCGACGGCAGCCGCCCACACGCCCCAATGGAACGCGCCGATAAACAGCAGATCGAGCACAATATTGGTAAGGGACGAAATGATCAGATAATAGAGCGGCCGCTTGCTGTCGCCGAGGGCGTTCATGATGCTCTTGCACATATTGTACATGACGACGGCCAAGACGCCAATGAAGTAATACCGGAAGTATGCGATTGCATCCGGCAGGACCTCCGGCGCGGTGCCCATCCAGCGCAGGAACGTCGGCGTCAGCCACACGCCCACGACCGTCAGGATCACGCCGCTGATCAGGCCCAGCATCACGTCCGTGTGGATGGCTCTGGACACGCGGTCATAGTCGCCTGCGCCAAAATAGCGGGAGATGGTCACGCCTGCGCCCATGGACAGGCCGGTAAAGAAGCTGATGAGCAGGAAGATCAGCGGGCCGGACGCACTGACGGCCGCCAGCGCCTCATCTCCCAGAAACCGGCCGACGATCAGCGCGTCCGCCGTATTGTAAAGCTGCTGGAACACCTGACTGAGGAATACCGGCACGGCAAACTGTACGATCAGCTTCCACGCGCTTCCCTTTGTCATATCCAGCGTATTTCCGCCCACAGCGCATCCTTCCCTTCACGTAAAAAATACCGCGTACACAGCGCGGTACATAAAGCATAACAGAAATAAGCAGAAAATGCAAACCAGTTTCTTCCGCGCATCAAATGCTGCCTCGCCATATTTTCTGATGGCATTGCACACTTCGCTGTTGTATAATAAAATTGCAAAACGCAGGGAGGTAACAGGATGCATTTCGCATGCGGAGAACAGGCGCTTTCCTATCTGCGCAAAAAGGACAAGCGGCTCTGTGAGGTGATCGACCGCATCGGGCATATCGACCGCACGGTGGACCCGGACCTGTTTTCGTCCGTCTTGCACCACATCATCGGCCAGCAGATCTCAACGAAGGCGCAGGCGACGATCTGGCAGCGAGTGCAGGACGCGCTGGGCACGGTCAATGCCGAAGCCATTCTGGCCGCAGGCGTTCCGAGCCTGCAGGCGCTTGGCATGACGTTCCGCAAGGCGGCGTATATCACGGACTTTGCCGAACGGGTCCATACGGGTGCATTCGATCTGGACGCCGTGGCGCATATGAGTGATGAATCTGCTATCCGGGCATTGAGCAGTCTGAAGGGCATCGGTGTCTGGACGGCGGAGATGATTTTGTGGTTTTGCCCGCGGCTAATTTGAAAACCTTATATTGCCGGACAGCGACGCTGTCCGGTTTTCTGCGCTCTATGGATTCAAAGAGCAAATCGAGTGGGGACACATGCCCTTCATCTTCCTCGCGCACCTCGGCATATTCCAGCACGCGCATGACCATTGAGAAGTTCTGCTCATATTCCGGTGCTTCCTGAAACAGCATGAGAATGATGGCCTGCAGGAGCGCGGTTTCGGCTTTGGTCCAGAACGGGTCGGACTCGTGACTGCCCTTCGGGGTGGTAGACTGGATCAGGTTGTTCACCAGCTTCAGCACGTCCTTTTCGTCGCGCAGATAGCGGAACGGATTGTAGCCGTCCGACTGCTCCAGATTCACGAGGTTCAGAACGCGCACGTCGTAGCCTTGCTCTTTGAGGTAGCCGCCCGTGGCAAGCAGCACTTCAGATTTGGGGTCTGTTATGACATAATTGGTGTTTGCGGTCAGGATATTCGGCAGCACAAAGCTGCGTGTTTTGGCTGCGCCGCTGCCGCCGATGACCAGCACGTTGAGCGAGCGGCGGTGTTTGTGCGTATTCAGACCGAGCCGGACGTGCTGGGTCAGCGGGATGCTGTCTTTCTGCGCGAACTGCGCGTTGACGGATGCGGGTGTAGCCCACGCCGCAGAGCCGTGTTCCTCGCCGTCGCGGGTCCTGCCCTGATTCGTCCGATAAAGCAAAACTGCCATGCCATAAGCGGCAAGGCAGATGAGGATGGTGGGCAGGCTTTTGTCCGTCCACACAATATTCGTTGGCTGCTCTAATGCTGCTGTCAGATTCCGCAGCAGCTCCGGCAGCCCGCCGCCAAGAGACTGCGCCAGCAGGAGGGCAAGCCAGATGACGGGAATTATTCCGATAAGGTAGAACAGAGTATCGTTTGATTTTCGGATAGGCATCACCTCTAAAATTACTTCTAGAATTGTGCATCATATTGCTTTGCATTTTTTACTCATGTTATAATGTATGTGAAAATATAAAACGTCTGGGCAAACTACTGTTTGACCGTAGCGAAAGGGGAATTATGGTGAAACAGCCGTGGGACATTGATTTTTCGTCGATTTATTCCGAATCTGAATTATCACAGCTACATGAAAGAACGGCATGGATTGGTGCGCCAATTCTCCCACCTATTTCCGAAGAGGTTTTAGAAAGCATTCGTATCAATCAAGAATGGATACAAAAACTTGCCCCAATTGCTGAAGAATTCATGTCTGCTCAAAAAGAACTCAACGCAATCATGGAGCAGTTACAACCCGCATTGACTGAATTCCAGTGTGCTTTCAATGAGATAGATCAACTTTTAGCAGGAGTTTCTATACCATCGGTTTCTAAAGAAGAAAAAGAGAACCTGTTGAAAAGCCATCGTCAATGGGGTGAGTATGGATGGACGCTGCACCCGAATGCTATATTGAAATTCTTCTATCACAAACCAATTGATCGCACAGATGCGTATAACCGGATGCGGATATTTCTCTCGGAGGACAACACAAACTGTGTTTTCAGATCACTCCAACGAGACCTGCCACAATCAAAAGACTTGGGATCAGCTATTTTTTGCTTTCAGAATAAAGAGTATAAGGCTTGTTCTTTACTCATATTTAGTATGCTTGATTCAATGCTGATTGGCAAGCAACCAGAAACAAAATGGAGACACCCAGGAAAGGGTGGAGTTGATTATTTCAAAGAACAGACGAAGCCCAGCGATGAACAATTTCTGTTATTCGTTCTTCAATGGGCAAATGTAATTGCTTGTCTGGAAACAGTGTTCGCAAGTGGTAATAATTTCACCAACGAACCTGAAACCATCAATCGTAACTTCATCAGCCACGGAATGAGCAAAAGGTCTGTCAGCGAAACGGACTGTCAGCAACTTTTCATGCTATTACATAATTTTATTTGGTTCTTAAATCGTTGGTTTCCCGCTGAATAAGACATTACACGAATAGATCATTATGTCCTTGTTTTTCGCCTTTTCCCTTGGTCGGGACGCGCGGTTCGACACCGGACAGCTTTTCGCGGAAGGACTGAAGCTGCTCGCCAACCGACGGGCGGTCATTCTTCGAGTTCTTCCTGCTCGTAGGCGAGCTGCTGGCGATATCGTCCGAGGAGCGTTCCGACCGAGACTCTTTTTTTGATGAGCGTTCCTCCTGCAGCTTTTCGAGCGAACCGAAAAGACGCTCGAAAATAACATTTGCCAGCTCCAGATCGGTCGTCGGGATGACCAGATCAATGGGTGCGTCCGGCTGCTCCTTGTCCTGAATGCCCGCAAACAGCACCTTGTCCTTCGCCTGACGGCTGAATTCCCGGTACTGCTCCGGTGTCAGGGAAAACGTGCGGATGTCGCGCGTCTGCTGGAGAATTTTCTTGAGGCTGGTCTTGCCGTAGACCTTTTTATGGTTGCGCGCCAACGCCAGCAGCATCGCCGCGGCATTCTTTGCCGCAGAGCCTGCCAGCTTGACCGCAACCTCGCCGCCGGAGAGCATCATGTGAACGACCTGCTCGGCGGCTTCGCTGTTTCCTACGTTGATGGGGAATCACCTCCTGTTTGTGAACGAATGCTCTGTTTCTTTTTCGTGTAGGGATTTTTCCTGTGCAGTGATATCCCGCTGCATGACCGCTGCCGAATCCGCAATCTCGCGGCACAGCTTGATCTTCTGCCGCTCGGCGCGGATCTGCTTGTTGATCTGTGCAAGCTGCTCGTAGATGTCTGCTTTTTCTTTCGTGAGAGCTTGCCGTGAAATACCGCAGGCGTCCAGTACCGCTTTCGCTTCTGCATACTGCGCGTACTCGGTTTCCATGCCGGAAAGCCCTTCTTCATAAAGAGCTTTGCTCACGGCGAGTGATTCTTCCGCAGCCAGCGCGTCAAAGAGCTTCTTGCGCTTTTTCTTACGGACGTTCAAAATTGTGCGCTGCTTGGCAAGCTGCGTGACCGTGCTTTCTGCCTGATGCATGCAGGCGGTCAGGTCATCCGCCGTGGAGATGCTATTCTCTTGCAGGAATTTCAGCCGTGCTTTATAGGTTTCGGCTTTCATGATCTCCCGTCGGAGATGCGGCGTCATGCGCGGCGGATACTGCCGCTTTTCGATGCGTCCAAGCAGATAGCAGTAGTGATAGTAAAGTGCAAGGAATCCTTTGTACTTTGGATGCGGGCGATACGGCTGGGGCTTTGGGCGCGGGAGGAACGCCGGTCTGGTGCCGGCTTCGATCTCTGCCAGATTGCCAGCAATAGCGCGCTCGATGTTTTCTTCCGAATATGCTGCGTTTTTGCGCTCCGGATACATGAAACGCTCCTGCCCGCGCAATCGGAAACCGAGACGGTTGCCGTGGTGGATCTCGTAGCCTTTATGCTCCATGAGCAGGAAGAAGTGGCCGAGATCGTTTGCGTCCGCAATGGCGTCGCAGAGGTCTGCTTCCAGCATGGAGCGGAACGTCGGCTGTCCTTTGGACTGACGCAACCATTCAATATAGCTGACCGTTTTTGTACTCTTTCCTTGAAGAATTACGGATAAGCCGTTTTCTTCGCAAATCCGGTCCGAGATTCCACGGATTTGCTGGTAGTAGTTTTGAAGCGTGCTGTGGTATTTGATGCCGGTATCCGCATTGACAGAATTAAAAACGATATGCGAATGGATATGTCCTTTATCGACGTGTGTTCCGATTACGGCTTCATATCCTTGCAGATGCTCTGCTGTAAACCGTTTCGCAATTTCATGCGCCAGTTCCGGCGTGATCTCATCTGGCTTAAATGACTGGATAATATGATAGCATTGGCGTCCATCCGTTTTATGAAACCGTCGTTTTGTATTCATCATTTGCTGATACGCAAAACCGGGATCGCAATTACAATGATCGACAAGGACACACTGATCGGTCTTATCCGGGTTTGTAATATATTGAATTGCCTGCGCAAGTCCACCGTTGCGGTACAGGATTTTTGTGATTGCCATTTCTATTTTGAAAACCCATACATGAGTTCATAGACACGATCCAGCATCCGCAGGGCGCGAGTGACCTCGTCACGGCTGGCAAACCCGGCGTTTGCTTTTCGGGCAAGCTGATTGATGTTGTTACCGATAGCCGAGAGTTCCCGCATAGCGTCATAAAACTTCTCATCCGGTTTTTCTCTCGGCTCATAGCCACGAATCAGCAGACGGATCAGCGCTGCTTCCGTGAGACAGGCTTTCTTAGCTTTCTTCTGCAAGTCCTGCGCTTCCTGACGGTCAAACCAAATGTGTTTATCTACATTCCGCTTTCTCATTTATCCTTGTCCTCCTTTCGGTTGTTTTCGGTGCGGCTGATTCGGTTGATCTGCATAAGGCACATTATCGTCACGCCGATAATGCCGCCGAGCAGGAAACCTATCATAAAGAATAGAAATTCGTGCATAGTCAAAATCCTTTCTTGTATTGGGGTATTAGGGGCAGCCCCTAACGAGCTTTTACTGTTTTTACCCGATAGGAGTAAAAACAGTCTGCTCGCTAAGCTAACGCAGACCTGTCGGGCTGCCCCGTTTTTCCTGATATTTATCGTTCTTTGTCCGCCCTGTCGGGCTTAAACGGCTCGATCTCAATCCCGTGTACGGTTTCGTGGAATCGCTCAGGATACCGAAAAAGCCGTTTGTATTTCAGTAGTTGTTCGCCTGATAAGCTGCTGTATTTCTCATCGGCGACATTGGAACGGGCAATAAAAAAATCGCCGTGAATGA
>OHBW01001012.1_pt1 | contig 11958 bp, 15 predicted proteins | sample 1577411 | NCBI WGS metagenome assembly OHBW01 (sample SAMEA3879534, study PRJEB24766) | human gut metagenome | biome: human-associated habitat; feature: feces | place: USA | collected 1985/1987 | reverse complement strand
AAGTGCGTTAAATATGTAGCAAAAAATCTGATAGAAGGAGTTACATGTACATTAAAAGTTACATTTAGAGCTTCCAGTGGAAATGTATATGCAACTACAACAGCATAGATAAATAATTATAATTAGATTTACTATAATTTATGACTGAATTTTAAAGCAGTGACTTGTTTATGAAGTTACTGCTTTATTTAGTGACGTAGTGCAGCGAACGGAGTAGTGCATGTGTGACCTGTGCGCCTTATGGACGTGTGATTAACGTTCTGCCATACTGTTGAAAATTTCTCAATAAGGAAATCTGCCCTTGCAATATACCCTACCGGGGTATATAATGCTCTTGAAGACGGATACCCATAAGGGGTATGGTTAGACATATACAACAAATGTGGAATGAAGAAAGAAGGGAGGCACACATGGCAGAAAAAGAAACCAAATGCTGTTGCTGCAACCGCAAAAAAGAGCGGTCAGAGAAGGAATATAAGGATCTCATCAACAGACTTAGCCGTATAGAGGGGCAAATCCGTGGAATCAAGCGTATGCTGGATGAGGATTGCTACTGCCCTGACATCATCACACAGGTGGCGGCCGCTACTGCCGCGCTCAACAGCTTCAATAAAGTCCTTTTGGCCAATCATATAAAGACGTGTGTGGCAGATGACATAAGAGCCGGCAAGGATGAGACAATAGATGAGCTTTTGAACACACTGCAGAAGCTTATGAAGTAGTATTATAAGAAGGCAGGTATAAAAATGAGTACAATAATCACAATATTAATAATAGCAATAATTGCCGCACTGGTGATTGTGGGCTTAAAGGAGACTATTAAGCATTCAAAGGGCGAGGGCGCCTGCTGTGGCGGTGGAGCCATGAAGGAGGACGAGGAAGCCACAGTACAGCTTACAGGCGAGATAGTTACGAGAGCAGATGTGCACATAGACGGAATGCACTGCATGAACTGCAAGAACTCAGTCACACGCTCGCTTCAGAAGATGAGCGGAGTATCGGCAGAGGTGGATTTAAAGCATGGCGTGGCACATGTTGAGGCAACCAGAGAGCTAAGCGATGAGGAAATCACATTTGCCATCGAAAGACTGGATTTCAAGGTGACAGGAATTGAGAGATTTTAGAAAAGGCTTCTGAATAGTTAGATTCGAATAGTAGAAAGAAGGAAATACAGACAGTATGAAGCAATATACAGTTACAGGAATGAGCTGTGCGGCATGCTCTGCCAGAGTGGAAAAGGCTGTCTCTAAGGTTGATGGTGTGACGAGCTGCTCTGTCAGCCTTTTGACCAACTCGATGGGAGTCGAGGGAAGCGCGACAGATGCGCAGATATTGGAGGCGGTAGAGCAGGCGGGCTATGGAGCGAGTCCCAAAGGCACAGCAACAGAATCAGAAAATGACAAAGCGAATAACAGCTTAGAGCAGCTAAAGGCAGCGCAGGATGCGCTTGTAGACAGGGAGACACCGAAGCTTGTAAACAGGCTTATAGCATCGCTCATATTCTTAGTTGTTCTCATGTATTTTTCCATGGGACATATGATGTGGGGCTGGCCGTTGCCTGAGTTTTTCAATGGAAACCATGTGGCTATGGGGCTTTTGCAGCTTCTGCTTACAGTGGCGGTAATGGTCATAAACCAGAAGTTTTTTATCAGTGGCTTTAAGGGCTTGATTCACGGTGCTCCCAACATGGATACGCTTGTTGCGCTTGGATCTGCAGCATCGTTTGGATACAGCGTGTATGCACTTTTTGCCATGACAGCTGCGCAGGTGAATGGCGATATGGATGCGGTCATGTCATATATGCATGAGTTTTATTTTGAATCCGCAGCCATGATTTTGGCACTGATTACTGTCGGAAAAATGCTTGAAGCGCACTCAAAGGGCAAAACAACAGACGCTTTAAAAAGCCTGATGCAGCTTGCCCCAAAGACAGCAACCGTTGTAAGGGATGGCGTGGAGCAGGAAATTTCTGTGGATGCAGTGAAAAAGGGCGATATTTTCGTGGTCAGACCGGGGGAAAATATCCCTGTGGACGGTGAAATAATAGATGGAACGACCGCTGTCAACGAATCGGCACTCACAGGAGAGAGCATCCCTGTGGATAAGCAGCCGAAAGATGCAGTAAGCGCTGCCACAGTGAACCAGTCAGGCTTTATAAAATGCCGCGCAACGAGAGTGGGCGAAGACACCACACTCTCACAGATTATACAGATGGTTTCTGATGCCGCAGCGACAAAGGCACCTATTGCAAAAATCGCTGACAGGGTATCGGGAGTATTTGTGCCGGCGGTTATTACAATTGCAATCATTACAATAATAGCATGGCTTATAGCCGGTGAGACCGTGGGCTTTGCGCTTGCCAGAGGCATTTCGGTGCTCGTGATAAGCTGTCCGTGTGCACTTGGACTGGCAACTCCTGTTGCGATAATGGTAGGAAATGGCAAGGGCGCAAAGAGCGGTATACTCTTCAAGACAGCGGCAAGCCTTGAGGCAACAGGCCGCACACAGATTGTGGCTCTTGATAAGACAGGCACCATAACAAGAGGTGAGCCGAAGGTGACGGATATCGTGCCGGATGAGACATTTTTTGAGGAAACCGGCAATCATGTCGGAGCGCTTCTTGCAATAGCCGCATCAGTCGAGGCCAAGAGCGAGCATCCGCTTGCAAAAGCCATTATGGAGCGCGCTAAAACGGATGAAATCGCTGTTGCAGAGGTTACGGATTTTAGCGCTGTTGTAGGAAATGGTCTGACTGCAATACTTGCAGGCAAAATGATAAAAGCAGGAAATCTTGCTTTTGTCAGCAAATTTGTAGAAGTGTCAGATGATATGCGCGCGAAAGCTGTCAAATTTTCAAAGGAAGGAAAAACTCCTCTGTTCTTTGCCGCAGATGACAGGCTTTGCGGTATCATAGCCGTTGCAGATACAATAAAGGAGGACAGTCCGGAAGCTGTCAGACAGCTTAAAAATATGGGTATCAGAGTTGTTATGCTCACCGGTGACAACGAGCAGACTGCCAATGCCATTGGAAAGCAGGCGGGAGTGGATGAAGTCATCGCAGGTGTGCTTCCGGATGGTAAGGAGGCTGTCATAAGGAAGCTAAAAAAACAGGGCAGGGTAGCCATGGTTGGTGACGGAATCAATGATGCACCGGCGCTCACACGTGCGGATATTGGAATTGCAATCGGCGCGGGAAGTGATGTGGCAATAGATGCAGCGGATGTTGTCCTGATGAAGAGCCGCCTGATAGATGTACCGGCAGCAGTGCGGTTAAGCCGTGCTACATTGACAAATATACACGAAAACCTGTTCTGGGCATTTTTCTATAATGTAATAGGTATTCCACTTGCGGCCGGTTTGTGGTATCCTTTATTAGGATGGAAGCTCAATCCGATGTTTGGAGCGGCGGCGATGAGCCTGTCGAGCTTCTGCGTTGTTACCAATGCCCTGCGGCTGAATCTGTGCAGGGTGTATGATCCTAAGCATGACAGAAAAGCAACACCAGATAGAAAAAACAAAACAAAAAAACCAAATGAAAGTGAGGAAAAATCAATGACAAAGACAATGAATATCGAAGGAATGATGTGCTGCCACTGTGAGGCAAGAGTAAAGAAGGCACTCGAGGCACTTGATGCAGTTAGTGAGGCAGCAGTAAGCCATGAGAGCGGAACTGCAGTAGTGACATTAAGCTCTGACATTTCCGATGAGAAATTAAAGGAGACTGTAGAGGCTGAGGACTACAAGGTTACATCAATTCAGTAATCAGTCAGACAGTATAACAATATGAAGAAATATATAGCATTGGTATTGGCTGCAGTGCTGGTGCTTGGGATTTTTACAGGATGTGGTAACAAGGGCAACAAAGAGACAGAATCACAGACAGATGAGAAAGCAACTGAGTCGGTGAATTCTGCAGAAAATAATACTGAGGACAGTACGCAAAGCAGTACAGAAAATCAGAATGAGGCTGATACAGAGCAGCTCACCACAGAAAACGGACAGGAGAGCTCAGTTCTTGCCTGTCCGTCAGTAAACGGTAAGCTGCATGTGGAGGGCAGCAAGCTCGTTGATCAAAATAACAACGAGGTGCAGCTTCGCGGAGTCAGCACACACGGTCTTGCGTGGTATCCACAGTATGTGACCAATGATTGCTTTGCCACGCTGAAAAGCTTTGGAGCAAACGTGGTGAGGCTCGCCATGTACACTTACGAAAGCGGTGGCTACTGCACAGATGGTGACAGGCAGCAGCTTGAGACACTTGTGCAAAACGGAGTGCAGTACGCGTTCAACAATGACATGTATGTCATCATCGACTGGCATGTGCTAAACGAGGGCAATCCAAACCGCTACAGTGATGTGGCAAAGACATTTTTTGCCAAAATGGCACAGCAGTATGCCTCATACAACAACGTGATTTACGAGATTTGCAATGAGCCGTGCAAAGGTGCGACATGGGGAGATGTGAAGTTTTACGCCAGCGAGGTCATTCCGTCAATCAGAAGCTACGACAAGGATGCAGTCATACTGATAGGCACACCTAACTGGAGCCAGGATGTGGATGAGGCAGTCAAGGACCCTGTCACAGGCTATGATAATATCATGTATACACTGCATTTCTATGCCGCAACCCACAAGGAGGACTTGCAAAACAAGCTAAAATCGGCGGCAGATGCCGGACTGCCGATATTTGTATCAGAGTTTGGCATCTGCAGCGCCGACGGAAACGGTCAGGTGGACATAGATTCCGCAAACAGCTGGATCAGCCTGCTCGACAGCTACGGCATCAGCTATGTGTGCTGGAATCTGTCCAATAAGGACGAAAAATCAGCGCTTCTAACACCTGCCTGCGATAAGACAAGCGGCTTTACCTATGAGGATCTAAGTGATGAGGGCAAGTGGCTGTACGGTGTGCTCACAAGTCATGTGACACCGGTCTTGAATTAACGAAAAGCCTCAGATGTACGGAAAACGGCGCACCTGCTAATGCAGGGATAGAAGCATCCATGCACTCAGCCGGCATGCACATGAGGCAGATGCAGATACTTCTCTCTGGTGGCAAGTCCGCCGCGAATATGGCGCTCGGACTTGTTGATATCGAGAATGTGACGCGCTTTTGCGGCAAGCTCCGGGTCTATGCGAAGCAGCCTGTCAGCATCCGTGATATCCTTGTGCACAGTGGATTTGCTGATGCCAAACTGCTTTGCAGCCTGACGCACCGTGGCATTGTTTTCAACTATGTAGTTGGCGATTTCCACCGCCCTTGTCTCAATATATGATTTCAAAAAATACTCCTGCATATTCTGTTGTTACAGTTTATGCAGGAGTATTTTTAATATTACACACAGGTTGTAATTCTATTTACGTTTTTCGTAATAAAATAAGAAAACGGTTTCTTAATAGTAATAATAATATCAATTTTCCGTATTGCATTGGTGCAAAAGTTGCGTTGCCTGATCATATTAAGCTCATTAAATATATTAAGTGTATTAAGTATGTTAAGCGTATGCAGCAGTTATGAGCTCAATGCATTTGTCATACCCAAGCACAGAGCTGTTGAGCACCAGGTCATAATTTTTCCTGTTGCCCCACTCCTTGTCGGTGAAGTATCGGTAATTTACCGAGCGCTTCTTATCGACATCCTTTAGCAGCTTTTTGACCTCGTCATCGCTTTTTTGGTAGAGCTTTTTTATTCTTGCAGCCTTCTCAGGCTTATTTCCCTCTATAAAAACATTCAGCACATCATCCCTGTCAGAAAGAATGTAGTCTGCGCAACGTCCCACAATAACGCATGGCTCTTTTTGCGCAATATCCTTGATGAGCTTCTGCTGAATATTGAAAATCTGGTCGGAAAGAGAAACTCCTGTGATGTCGCGCCCCACAAATGCATATGAAAAAATACTTCCGGCAGGTGCATATTCGCCCTGGTTTGCGACAATCTGCTCAGAGATACCGAGCTCCTTTGCCACATGCTCAATTATTTTTTTATCGTAAAACTCAATGCCGCATTTTTGAGCAATCTGCTCGCCGATAAAGCGACCGCCACTGCCAAACTCTCGGCTTATAGTGATTATTTTAAAACTCATGATGAAACCTCCCAGCCTATAAAAGTGTTTATTACTCATTATAACGTAATTGCACATAAAATCAAAACAGAAATTTAACAAAATCGCTTGCAGATAAGCACTCCGTAATCTATAATGACATAAGAAAACATGTTGCTTTTACGTAATCAATGAGATGGCAGCAGATAACATATGTTATGTTTTTGTTATTGTTTACACCACTGTGTGGCAAACAGCAATTACGTGACGTTTCAAAGATTGTAAAACAGCAGCATAGCGAATAAACAATTAGGAGGAAAACATGGATCAGGAAAAGGTCATAGTCATAGACTTTGGTGGTCAGTACAATCAGCTTGTTGCGCGCCGTGTCCGCGAGTGCAACGTGTACTGTGAGATTTACTCATACAAAATAGACATTGAGAAAATCAAAGAAATGAATCCAAAGGGCATCATCCTTACAGGAGGTCCAAACAGCTGTTATGAAGAGAATTCTCCATCATACCGGAAAGAGCTGTTTGAGCTGGGAATACCGGTGCTTGGCATCTGCTACGGTGCACAGCTTATGATGCATAAATTAGGCGGAAAGGTAATCACACCTGAGGTTGGAGAGTATGGAAAGACAGAAATCACATATTCTGCAAACGGCGTGATGTTCAAGGATCTGCCATCAGAATCAGTATGCTGGATGAGTCATTTCGACAGAATCGCAGAGGCAGCACCGGGCTTTGAGGTAGTTGCGCACACTGCAGACTGTCCAATAGCCGCAACACAGAATGTTGAGAAGAAATTATATGCAGTACAGTTCCATCCGGAGGTACTTCACACCAAGAACGGAACACAGATGATTTACAATTTCGTCCGTGGCGTATGTGGATGTGCAGGCACATGGAAGATGGATTCATTCGTCAAAAACACAATCGACGAAATCAGAGAGAAGGTCGGTGACGGCAAAGTGCTCCTTGCACTTTCGGGTGGAGTAGACTCATCAGTACTCGCAGCACTCCTTGCCAAGGCAATCGGCAAGCAGCTCACCTGCGTATTCGTAGACCACGGACTTCTCCGCAAGAACGAGGGAGATGAGGTAGAGGGCGTATTCGGCAAAGGCGGTTCGTTCGACATCAACTTTGTCCGCGTCAACGCACAGGAACGCTACTACAGCAAGCTTGCAGGCGTCACAGAGCCTGAGCGCAAGCGTAAAATCATCGGTGAGGAATTCATCCGTGTATTCGAGGAAGAAGCTAAGAAAATCGGAAAGGTTGACTTCCTTGCGCAGGGAACCATCTATCCGGACGTAGTGGAGAGTGGACTCGGCGGAGAATCTGCAGTCATCAAATCACACCACAACGTAGGAGGTCTCCCGGAGCATGTCGATTTCAAGGATATCGTGGAGCCACTCAGAAACCTCTTCAAGGACGAGGTACGCAAGGTCGGACTGGAGCTTGGATTACCTGACTATCTCGTATTCCGTCAGCCATTCCCAGGCCCAGGCCTTGGAATCCGTATCATCGGCGAAGTCACAGCCGAAAAGGTACGCATTGTACAGGATGCAGACTGGATTTACAGAAGCGAAGTGGAAAAGGCAGCAAAAGAGTACAAAGAGGCCAACGGCGAGGAACCATCATGGATGCCAAACCAGTACTTTGCAGCCCTTACCAACATGCGTTCAGTAGGTGTCATGGGTGATGAGAGAACATATGATTATGCCGTTGCAGTCCGTGCAGTCCGCACAGTGGACTTCATGACAGCCGAAGCAGCCGAGATACCGTTTGAGGTACTTCAGACAGTGATGAGCAGAATTATAAATGAGGTAAAGGGAGTCAATAGAGTATTCTATGATTTGACCAGTAAGCCACCGGGAACTATTGAGTTTGAATAACGGACTAAAATGCCAAAAACCTGTATTTATGCGGGTTACAAACAAATTTGCTTAGTGATTGGCAACAAAATGGCAACATTTTGTGATTATTCAAGAGATAAAAATTTTATTTCATAACGTATATAAAGAAACCTTACTGATTTTCAGAAGTAAAAAACTGAATATCGGTAAGGTTTTTCTTATTATGACAAACTAAGCTGGCAATAAAGCTTACCAAGAGCGTTTGTTTGAATATAGCGTTGAGTTTGACTTCCAGTGGAACTGCTTATAGTCATAGATTTTGTAGCAGAATCTAATAAACCTAATGCAATAAGACGATCTGCTTTGTAAACAGGGCATTGAGAAGTATCAGATACTTGTAAATGATAAATATCATATAAAAGCTGCAGGTCAGATACAAATAAACGAGAGGTTATATCTGATAATTCACAGAAAGTATCCCAGTCTATAGTTTCGTCTACATATGCCCGGTAGAATTTTCCTAAAAGTTCAGATTTTTTTAATTCAACATTTGAATTTAAAAGAATAATAACTCTGCCAAGTTCCTCTTCGGCATACTTAGGTTCGGATTGTATTTTTTTACGATATTTATTGATTTTTTCTTGAGAAATAGATTTCTCATTAAAGGTGTTAATAAATTTTATGGTTTGTTTCAGCAAATTGCGATCATGTATATTTTGAGCTGTTTTACCGACACCAATGAGAAGACTAACAACAGGAATACTTTTAAAGACACCATCATCAAGTAAAGAATCAATTCCCAATTCAGCCATATCTGAGCAAGCATCACTTAAGGTTGGATCAAATAATGTTGTTTCAAATGCAGGTACAAGTTTGTCCATATTCTATCGCTCCTATTCTTTAGTTTATTTTAGATGTTTGACAAGGTAATCACTCAGTTCCTGAGATGGTACCTTGGCACGTTTCTGGTAAGTATCCAGTTCCGGGTACTTATATCTCCATTCATCATATTTTTCCTTACTGATTTCACCGTTTTCCAGCTTGTCAGCTTGTTCCATCCATGCACGAAGCATTTCATCGGCAGAGGAGCCAGGAGCAGATATGGAAGAGTCAAGGCAGAGATGAGGCTGTCCATCTACATTTTTTACCCTCAGACTATACATATCTTCCAGTGCAAATAGTGTATGCATCAGACCTATGTGAGTATCAATATCTGGAACTGTTAAGGCATGAGTATTGATATCAAAGATCTGAGATATTTGTTTTACAAGATCAATCTTAGGAACTCTGGCTTCAGATTCATACTGAGCCATGCGGACATCTGAGGTTTTCCCTTTGAATCCCAGCTGCTCTCCGAGTTGCTTTTGTGTCATGCCTTTGCGGTTGCGAAAAAATTTGATACGTTGTCCGATTGCCATTCTTGTTTGCCTCCTTATAGTGGTCATTCGTGTTGCCATAATTAATTGTGATAGAAAATAAAACAATTCTGTTTAGGTTCAGTATAGCATGAGCAATTTCAGATAGCAAGAAAAACTTAAACAAAAAAATTTAGTATTCTCATAAAATCACTTGACTTAAATTAAAATGTTTAGTATCATGCAAATGTATCAACCTAAATAAATTACGTTAAGAATGAAAGGGGATATGCGATGTGACGAACAGAACTTTTATGACAGTAGAAGAAGTTGCAGCGGAAATGGAAGTTTCCAAGTCTTATGCTTATAAGATTGTCAAACAGCTAAATGAAGAGTTGCAGAAGCTGGGCTACATTACGGTAGCAGGCAGGATAAACACCAATTATTTCCGTAAAAAAGTATGTTACAGCGAAATGTAAGAGAAAGAGAGGAGAATTTGTATGAGTATTTACAAAGATAATGTCACTGGGAAGTGGAGAGTAGTTTATCGGTATACCGACTGGACAGGAGAAACGCACCAGTCATCCAAAAGAGGATTTCCTACAAAACGAGAAGCGCAGATGTGGGAACGAGAGCTATTGCTGAAGAAAGAAGCCAAATTGGATATGACTTTCGAAAGCTTTTATGAGATTTATGTGGAGGATATGCAAAATCGAATTCGTGATAATACTTGGGGAACGAAGACAAATATTGCCAGAACTAAAATTCTTCCTTATTTCGGAAAGCGTAAGATAGGGGAAATTGAGCCAAGGGATATTATTGCATGGCAGAATGAATTGCTTGCGATCCGGCAGTCAAAAACCTTATTCCGCCTCTTATCTGCAGAAAATTCATAGCCAGTTAAGTACTATTTTCAATCATGCAGTTAATTTTTACCATCTTTCATCTAATCCAGCACAGAAAGCCGGAAATATGGGAAAAGAGGAACACCGGGAAATGCTGTTCTTGACAAAAGAAGAATATTTGAAATTTGCAGATGCCATAGCCAGTATCGAACTGCAATAGAAAAATGGAAGAAAGAAACAGGAAATACAGAATGAACAGAAAAATAAACAGCATATCCGTAGTCAGAACAAAGATCGGGGAGCAAGGTAGGAGGACAATCATGGAGAAACACATTATGGGAGAAAATGGAATCAGTTATACTTTAGGAAAGGACTGTCTGTATTATCCAGATCTGTACCTTCCGGAAGAGACAGAGTATCCGATAGGAAAGTATGGAAGACTGAGAAAGTCATTATTTGCAGGAGCATTGGAAAGGATTATATCTGGAGTTGGTACTTGCCGGGAAGTTAAATGAGCATCTGTATCAGATTGACGAGGAATGCAATCAGATGATGGATAGACTGGTGGAGCAGATGAAGGAAGCGCATGGAGTGACGGAAGAACTGAAGAAGCAGGATCAGATGGTATGGGGTGGGAGAATGAATAATATCCGGGCTTGTGCGGAGGAGATTGTGGTAAAAGAGATTGTTTATGCATAGAGTGCATGGCGGTTACAATGTGTGACCGCATTTTAAGAAGGTATAGAGAATGGTATAGGCTTGCTGAAGTGAAGAATAAATGGTAATATTATAAAGAATAATTCAGTAAAAAGTGTTATTCAATACAATTATAAGAAAAGTATTTTAATATCAGAAGAGGTAGAAAATGAAATACGAAGATATGAACTTTAAAGTACCTGTAGAGTCAAAATCATATAAAGAAGATAGTGAATTTGTTATTGAACAGATAACACAAATTTTGGATAGGCAGAGACAAAGGGAGATAATCGAATTGTTATTAACACAAATCTTAGAATGGGATTGCCATTAGAAAATATAAACAAAATTGCAGGCCCAATGATTGAAGCATGGGCAGGGGAAGTATTTGCCGGTATTCGTGATGATATGAATAATCCATTTCAGCTTATAAATGTTGAGGCGCAAGAACGTTTAGGAATGGCAGATATCATATTGCAGTTCAAGAAATGTAATAGAGTTATTACTGGAAATGTTGATGTTAAGGCTACAGCAGATGATATTCCTAATAGCGGAAAGGAACCTAATATTACAAGTTTTAGTAGAATTAGAACTGCATATGTAAAAGATCCAGATTTTATGTTTGTAATTCTATCAATTAAACATAAAGTATATGTTCAAAGAAACGAAAAAACAAAATTAATGGATGGAATCATGGAAATTGTTGATTATAACGCATATGATTTGAAATTTATTAGTGATGCAGATATTAACTATAATCCAGCATTAGGAACTGGACAAATACAGATAAAAGACATCCATTATATTACATATCAATACAGAACAACATGGGAAATGTGTCAACTGTTGGATAGTAAATATTTACATAGTTCAAAAAGAACTATAGAAGATTTTTATAATGAGGCAAAGAAAAATAAATGGATAAAAGAATAGAAGCAATCTGTGGAGATGCCATTGCAGAACTCCAGAAAATGGAAAATGAGTCTGTAAATCTTATAGTAACAGATCCTCCGTATAATTTAAATAAAGATTATGGAACCAGCCAGGATAAACTAAAGTTTGAAGATTATCTTGAGTTTAGTCGCCTTTGGCTAAAAGAGGCGAAGAGGGTTTTAAAGCCTGATGGTACAATATATATATTCATGGGAATGAAATATATTTCT
>OHBW01001009.1_pt1 | contig 11989 bp, 8 predicted proteins | sample 1577411 | NCBI WGS metagenome assembly OHBW01 (sample SAMEA3879534, study PRJEB24766) | human gut metagenome | biome: human-associated habitat; feature: feces | place: USA | collected 1985/1987 | reverse complement strand
GAAGAGGATTATGCGTGGATTCAGCAGGGCGACAAGCAGGGGTTTGTCAGCCGGACGGGTGAAATTCGACTGCTGGAAGATACGGAAGATCCGCTGGTTGATTATTTCAGCAATGTTTGGATTGTCATGGAATATTACGGTGCAGAATCGGAAATAGACCAAAGAGCGGGCTTTTTTGACCCGACCAACGGGGTATACAGCGGGCTGCAATGGGCGCTCGTGCGCGAGATGGCTTCGGACAGCCGCCTGATTGCCGTGGCGAATGATGACTACTATGCCCGGTGGGGCTATGCCAGCCGCGACACGGGCGAGCTGGTGATTCCCTACCGCTATGGGGCTTATGATAGGGGTGCGAATTTCTGTGAGGGCTACGCGGCGGTTTACACGGAGAATGAAAACTATGTCATTCAGGAATGCTATCTGCTGAATGAAGCCGGGGAGGAAACGCCGCTGCCGGACGGAATGCAGTTTGCAAATATATATGACCCCTGCGTCAGCGAAGGGCTGATTGCGGTGGCAGATGAAAACGGGCGGGTCGGCTACTGCAACACGGCTTGCGAAGTGGTGATTGCGCCGCAGTTTGCGGAGGCGGAGGATTTCAGCGGTGGCTATGCAGCAGTGAAATTTTCTGAAGAGGAATGGGGAATCATTGACCACGCAGGCAATGTACTGATGCGCACGAGCGCACCGTATGACCGGCATACGCAGAACGGCTATTATGTGCTTCCGGCGGAAAACGGCGGACTGACGATGTGCCACGTCGAGCAGGGCGAACTGTTCACGCTGCAAGTGCCGAATCTTGCGGAGTTTTGGAGACCGGAGAAAAACGGCTTGTGCATCTATCAGACGAACACCAAGGATGACTATCGCTGCGGCGTGGTGAACATGCAGGGTGAAATCATCAGCGAAGCGAAATGGTGGCTGCCGGAAAAACTGCCGATGGATGACCACTACTTCTCCGGCGTCCTGCTGGTGCAAGACCCGGAAACCGGGCTGTACAATTACATCAACGAGCGCGGCGAATTGCTGACGACGCTGCCGATTTCGTATGCGGTGGATTTTGTCGGCGCATTGGCGTATGTTGTGGTCGAGCAGGACGACGGCACGACCCAATACGGCTACATCAACCAGCAGGGCGAATGGGTGTACAGCTGGACGGAATAATCCTTCGGCGGCGGTGGAAAATGAACATCGCCGCTTCTTTTGTGCCTTGACATGGAATGTCCTCAATGGTATAATAAAGATGATATTGTCCATCTGTCTGCACGGCGCTGCGGGAAAAAGCGGCAGTGCCCGTTTGGAGGCGCGGAAAACACATGACGCAGGGGGATGAGCGCATGAAGGCTGCGAAAGCGTCGATTCGCCAGCGCCTGACCCACAGCAAACTGCCGATGCTGGTGCTGGTCGGCGTTGTTTTATTTGCGCTCATTTTCCTTGGGATGCGCTTTTTCACCCGCTATACGCGCGAAGAACTCTACCGCGAAAGCCAGAATCAGCTGACGGAAATTACGTCGCAAATGTACGAGAAGCTCTCCATCACGCTGGAACAGCAGTGGGATTTCCTGACTGTAATGGATAGGTCCGTAGCTTTCTACGCCCCGGCGACACAGGAGGCACTCGTGCAGCTGCTTCAGGCGACACAGAATCAGCTGATGTCGCAGGACAGCGCCCTGCGATTCCTTGCGATTGACGAAAGCGGAAACCTGATTAACGCGGCGGGAGAGCGGATGCCCTGCGAATTTGCCGATACGCTTGGCATGACGGGGCGACAGTGTTTCCTTATTCGCGGCAAGGGCGGCGATGAAAATCAAATGGTCTTTTCCCTGCCCATCATGCAGCCGCTGACGGTTGCGGCAGAGGAAAAAAGCATCCGCATCACGCATCTGGTGCTGCTCAAGGGCATGAGCAGCCTGACGCCGTTCTTCCGCAGCAGCGCATTTCACACGCAGAACAGCACCTATGTCGTCATCAGCGACGGCGTGAAGATGTATTCCGACGCGGCGGATGAGAACATCAACTTTCTGGGACGGAACATCTATCCAGCGCTGCGGACGCTCCGTTACCCGCACGCGGGCAATTTTGATAACTGTCTGACGGAACTTGAAGCATCTGACAATCATTTTACCTGCACCGATGTGCTGGTGGACAAAACACAGTATTTCTTGTGCATGAAGCGCCTAACCGGATGCGACTGGACGATGCTGTTCCTTGTGCCGGGGGTGGAGGTTGCTGCCGGTGCGCGCGCAATGGTGGATTCGATTACGCTGATAGTCAACATTGCGTTCTTCGTCTTGCTGCTGCTGACGGTGGGGGCAATGTACTTTCTGTTGACGGCGATGCAGAACCGGGAGCGCTACGCCGTGGAGACGGAGAACGCGCAGGCGCTTGCACAGGCGAACGCGGAGCTGGATCAGGCACGTCAGGCAGCGGTGGATGCGCTGAAACTGGCGGAATCCGCCAACGTATCCAAGACGGCGTTCCTGACGAATATGAGCCATGACATCCGCACACCCATGAACGCCATCATCGGCTTGACGAACCTGATGCAGCACGACCTGAACAATCCGGAGAAGCTGCAGGCGTATATCGACAAGCTGCATACATCCAGCGAGCATCTGTTAGGGCTGATCAATGACGTGCTGGACATGTCCAAAATCGAGAGCGGCGCGGTGACGCTGCGCATGGATGAAGTCAATCTTGCTGAGCAGATTGAGCAGATTGAAGCCATCATCCGCCCGCAGACGCGCCAGCGCGGGCAGCACTTTATCGTCCGCGCGAGCCAGATTCACCACGAGAACTTCATCGGCGATGCGACCCGTCTGCGGCAGGTGCTGCTGAACATCCTGTCCAACGCGGTCAAGTATACCCAGCAGGGCGGCGAAATCAGCCTTGATGTGCGCGAGGTGTCCCGCAGCGGGCATTCGTATGTGAAATACGCGTTTGTGGTCAAGGACAACGGCATCGGCATGACAGAGGAGTTCCAGAAGCACCTGTTCGACGTGTTCACCCGTGCGGAGGATTCCGTGACGAACAAGGTGCAGGGTACCGGGCTGGGCATGGCGATAAGCAAGAGCATTGTGGACATGATGGGCGGCGTGATTAACGTCGAGAGTGCGCCGGGCGAAGGCAGCCGCTTCGAAGTGCTGCTGGAGTTCAAGGTGGACGCACAAGCGGATGACCGCGCGCACACGGTGAAGGACTGCCACCTGCTGCTGGTTGGCTATACGCCGGGGCGCGTGGCGGACGTGCAGGATGCTTTGGAGCAGACCCCCGTGACCGTGAAGGCGGTGGAACGCCCGGAGGACGCGGTGAGCATCCTGCGGCAGGAGGATGTGGACGTAGTGCTTTTGTCCTGCCAGTACCGCGCGCCGGAGATGCTGCGCCCTCTGGTTCGCCAGATGCGCGAGGCCGCCGGGAAGCCGATTTTCGTATTCTGTATGCAGGCGGGGCAGCGCGAGGAAGTGCTGGATATCATCAGCGCCTGTGGGCTGGACGGCTTTGTGCCGCTGCCGTTCTTCCTCTCCAATCTGGAGAACGAGATGGCGAAACTGCGTACGGAATTTGGCAATATCGGGAACGTGGACGGCACATCGGTGCTGAACGGGATGCGGCTGCTCTGCGCGGAGGACAATCCGCTGAATGCGGAAATTCTGGAAGAACTGCTGCACATGCAGGGCGCGACCTGCACGATTTACAGCGACGGCAAGCAGCTGGTGGAGGCGTTCGACCACGTCCGCCCCAGCGACTACGACGTTATCCTGATGGACGTGCAGATGCCTGTGATGAACGGCTACGAAGCGACGCGCGCCCTCCGCGCCAGCGACAACCCCGTCGGCCGGACGATTCCGATTATCGCCATGACCGCGAACGCCTTTGCGGACGACATCCAGCAAAGCATGGATGCGGGCATGGACATGCACCTTTCCAAGCCGATTGACATTGCGGTGCTGGAAAAGACGCTGAGCCTCTTCCGCACGGACAAGAAGAACCATGGGCGTGCGGTGTTTAAGAGGAGAGTCATGGAGATGGAGAAGTGAGGGGAAAAGCCTCCGGTACGCATAGTTGAAATCAAAAAAGGGGTTGTCACAATTTGTGGCGACCCCTAAAAACTTATCGCAACAGTCTTTCCCAATCATCAGGGAAACCAATACATTTGAGATTCACGTCAGGGCATTCATCAATAATCGCGCGAAGATTCAGAACGAACGTATTCCAAATGCTTTCTCCGTGCATGATGTATTTGAGTGCAAGGCAGTCAGTAAAGAGTCTTGAATTTGCATATTGGCTTTCTTTCGGTGGCAGTTTTGCGAGCGAATTGAGAGGCATGTTATATAGTCTGCCATAGTGAGCACATATGTTGCGAATCTCGACAAGTGCGGCGAACCAACTTTTGACATATACAAACCCGGTTTGGAAGTTCAGTGCTATTGCTTTTTGATCCTCTCGTTTCATGAGCGAATACAGTGTGGACAATGCTCCGAGGGAGAGAAGTTCAACCACAACCCAAATAGGAAAATGCCCTTCGTATTTTTGCATGTGGTGAACCACCATTGGTTTTTTTGACTGCTTTCTAATCTCGGCATCCACACGTTCATTGAAAACATCGAACATATCTTTTCCGAACACACCGCTTATCCAAGGCTTGAAAAAAGAACGGTCACGATAGCATTCTGCACCGTATTTTATTGCTAAATGATATGAAATACATGACCGCAGTCTGATTTCAACATACTCAATCACGGGACTGATGATATTCCGAAGTCTACTGTCAAACTGATAGAGCGAATAGATTTGTTCAAGGCTTGTACCCTCACGATACTTGTCCGTTTGCTTATCAAGCAAATCAATTCCATAGGCACTCAAACGATAGTAGTTGACAGTTTTCAAAATTTCTTTTGCCTTTGCACAATCAGCGATAATCAGCCCGTGCTTTTCCTGCAAATTTAGAATTTGCTCATCGTAGGTCTTGGGTATCTTCATTTGAACCAAATCAGCCATTTCAGCATTCCTCACAGTAAAAAAAGTCCCACCTTGGTTCGCAGTGCATCTTTCGATGCCTTATGCGTGGTGGGCTCGCTCAATATTATAATATACCCGATTGCCTGTTTTGTCAAGCCCTCGATGAGAATTTTTATGAGTTTGGGCGACTGGGGGCTTACAGTCTGGTCGCGCCCATCTGGCGCGACAATATGTGAGTGGTCGAATGTGCAGCTTGAGGGCGCTCCTGCGGGAGCGCAAAGTTACTGGCAGGGACGCTTCGCTGCCTGCACCTTTGTTGGGCGCGTTTTGCATACTGGTCGCCCGCGGAACGGTTGGGGCGTTGCCCCAAACCCCACAAGGGGCGCCGCCCCTTGACCCTGCAATGGACATTGTCCCTTGACCCTTTTTGGGCTGCCCGGCTTGGTCACACTACCAAACGCTCTGGATAAAGGGGGCGTTTAGTCCACCTTGATGCGCTTCATGCGTTCCGTCACGCGGGTGGTTTCCCCACGGTGGCAGCACGGGCAAGTATCGTCGATAATGCCATTATAGCCGCACAGCGGGTCACGGTCAACCGGGTGGTTAATCGAACCGTAGCCGATGCCGATGTCGTGCATATAGCGCACAATCTTCTCGAACGCGTCGAGGTTCTTCAGCGGGTCGCCGTCCATCTCCACATAGGAGATATGGCCGCCGTTGGTCAGCGCATGATACGGCGCTTCCACGCTCAGCTTATGGAACGCCGTGCAGTGGTAGTAAACCGGCACATGGAAGGAGTTCGTGTAGTATTCGCGGTCGGTCACGCCGGGGATGATGCCGAAGCGCTGCTTGTCGAGGCGAACGAAGCGGCCGGACAGGCCTTCCGCAGGCGTGGCAATGACGGAGTAGTTCAGCCCCGTCTCCGCGGACACCTTGTCGGTGTATTCGCGCATCGTGCGGATGATTTTCAGGCCCAGCTTCTGGCTTTCCTCGTCCTCGCCGTGATGCTTGCCGCGCAAGGCAACCAGCGCTTCCGCCAAGCCGATGAAGCCGATGGTCATCGTGCCATGCTTGAGCACTTCGCCTACCTTGTCGTTCCAGCTCAGCTTTTCGGAGTCAATCCACACGCCCTCGCCCATCAGGAACGGGAAGTTCTTCACGCGCTTGTTGCTGATGATGCGGAAGCGTTCGTTCAGCTGGTCAATCACCAGTTCCATGCGCTCCTGCAGCACCTTGAAGAACACATCGACGTTGCCGTTCGCTTCAATGGCGATGCGCGGCAGGTTGATGGACGTGAAGGACAGATTGCCGCGGCGCGGGGCGATTTCGCGATCAGGGTCGTAGACATTGCCCATCACGCGGGTGCGGCAGCCCATGTAGGCGATTTCGGTCTCCGGATGGCCGGGCTTGTAGTACTGGAGGTTGAACGGCGCGTCCACGAAGGAGAAGTTCGGGAACAGGCGCTTTGCGCTCGTGCGGATGGCGAGGCGGTAGATGTCGTAGTTCGGGTCGCCGGGGTTGAAGTTGACGCCTTCCTTGACGCGGAAAATCTGAATCGGGAAAATCGGCGTTTCGCCGCCGCCCAGACCTGCTTCCGTCGCCAGCAGCACATTCTTCATCACCAAACGGCCTTCAGGCGACACGTCCATGCCGTAGTTGATGGACGAGAACGGCACCTGCGCGCCCGCGCGGCTGTTCATAGTGTTCAGGTTGTGGATGAGCGCCTCCATTGCCTGATAGGTCGCCTTGTCTGTCTCCTGCTCGGAGCGGCGCTGCGTGAAGTCGAGAATGCGGGCAATCATCTGCTCGTCCGCCACATACTTCGTCAGCAGTTCCGCCATGCGTGCGCGATGGTCAGCGTTCTCTTCCAGCGTGGGTTCGAGGTTCTCCGCCTTCGTCTGCGCCACCAGTTCATTGGCGTGCGCGTCGCACTCCGCGTCATTCAGCAGCAGCTCCAGCGCACGGGAGAGGTTCATGCGGTAACGCTTGATGAACGTCTTTTTCACGCCGGGCGCCATGCCGTAGTCGAAGTCCACAATCGCCTGACCGCCGTGCTGATCGTTCTGGTTTGCCTGAATCGCAATGCACGCCAGCGCCGCGTAGGACGTGATGTCCTGCGGCTCACGCAAATAGCCGTGCCCCGTGGAGAAGCCGCCCTTGAACAGGCTCTTCAGCTCAATCTGGCAGCACGTCGTCGTCAGCGTGTAGAAGTCCATGTCATGAATGTGGATATCGCCGTCCATGTGCGCCTGACCAAATCGCGGATCCATGACGTACTTCTCGTAATACTGCTTTGCGCCTTCGCTGCCGAACTTGAGCATTGCGCCCATGGCAGTATCGCCATTGATGTTGGCGTTCTCGCGCTTGATGTCGGATTCGCTGGCATCTTTGAACACAATGTCCCCAAACGTGCGCATCAGGCGGGAGTTCATCTCGCGGACGCGGCTGCGCTCGGCGCGGTAGAGGATGTAGGACTTCGCCGTGCGGGTGAAGCCGTTGCGCATCAGCACCTGCTCCACCGTGTCCTGCACCTGCTCCACGCTGGGGATGGCGCTGATGTTCTCGTTGTTCTCCAGCAGGCGGACAACTTCCTCCGTCAGCTTGCGGCTCGTCTCATGCCCGCGCGCACTGCCCGATGCCTGAAAAGACGCGAAAATGGCCTGCTCAATCTTGTCCTGATCAAAAGGAACTTCGCGTCCGTCGCGTTTGCGAATCATATCAATGCCCATGGTCGGTGCCTCCATCATTCTCTATTCTATCCGTATTATTTCCCATTTGAGAATCAATTGATAACCAGCCGTTCATTCGGCATAAGTTGTGGATGTTTTCTCCTGCCCATGCTACATATAGTGTCTGCAAAGCAGGAACGAAAGCCATCATACACCACTGGAGCCGCTCTTGTCAATGCTGAATCTGGTCGAAATGGACAGGCGAAAACCGCCCGAAGCGCCGCAAGCCCGGTAAACAGAACAGCTTCCACTGGCGGCGAAAATCGGGCGAAAAAACGTTTTTTCTGCGTTCCCGAACTTTCCCCGCTTGATACGGCAGATTTGTCCGTATTATGCGCTTGTCTGCGGGGAGTGCGCATATGAATTTGAAAATCGGATTCCTCCTCCAGCAGCAGCCGCTGACCCTGGAAGCAGCATAATCCCCTTGATGAGCCGAGACGCAATCGTCCGCGTGATTTTTCCTCAGAGCAAGAATGTGAACAGCTGTTTTTCCACCGGCAGCGCCCGAAATTCAAACCAGTCCGGATGTTCCTTCACAATGCCTGCCCAGAGTGCCTCTTCCGTCTCCGGAATCGTCCCTGCCGCCAGCAATGCCCGTAATTGCTCCCCAATGGCGCTCATCAGCGGCTTTATCTGCTTGTCCGGCACAACGACCATGGACAGGTCGAGGCGGTTTCTGACGCTTGCCAGCACGATTTTCTCGCCGCACAGCCGCTTCCACGGCAGCGCCATGCCGGTATAGAGCGGATAGCGCACGCAGTCCGGCGCCATCCAGATATAGTGCGTGCTGGAGAGCACCCGGTCGCGCGCCGCGCTGAGCATCGCCGCGCGGCTGAACAGCGGCGTCCCCAACGGCATCGGCAGAGCATAGCGCGGCTTGTATTCCAGCACGTTCGGGTGGAACTCCGCCACTTCACGCAGCTTCAGCCCCTCGGCATAGCACAGCAGCGCCAAATCCTGCATTTGCGTCAGCTGGCGCAGCCAGTGCATCCCCTCTTCGTCCAGCGAGGCCGGGCAGACCGTCACGCACAGCGGCATCGGGTCGGTGCGCTTCCTGCGCCACCGCTGCACTGCCGACTTGATGCGCATCAGCGGCGTCACCGCCAGCGTCATGTCGAGGCTGTTTGACTTCAAGCCTCGCTTCGCCGCCGCGGACAGCGTACCCGCCGCGAAATCAACGCCGTATTCTTCCTTCAGCTGCGCCAAGCCATCCTCCTGTGGGTCTATCCGCACAGGCGGCACGGGCAAATCGTGCGTCAGGGTGATGACGGGCTGATTCAGCGTGCAGCACTGCCAGCCCTGCACCATCGCGCGCAGGAACGCTGTACCGCTCCCTTGCGTCATTGCCCGGATGAAGCCCGCGCGCGCAAAGAAGAAGTCCGGATGAAGAAACGCGCCCGGCATCGGGTGCGCCGCAAGCGTCAGGGGCATTCCGTGTGCAAAGCACAGCGTGCCGTCCGGGTCAATGCGCTCCGCCGCAACCGGACAAACCGCGCCAATCGGGTCATCCTGCGCCGGCAGATAGCCCGTCAGCACCGCCTGAGCGTTTTCCACCGGGCAGTCGTTCAGTGCGCGCAGGAGCTTCTTCTCCCAATCGCGCTCAAAGCGCATCGCCGGATGCGCCAGCAGCGCATAGCGTTCGCCGTGCCAGAGCGTTTCCATCGCAGCAAAAGTCATTTCCGGGCTGACAAGGTATCGCAGCGCCCCGAACGCCGCCATATTGCATTCTTCGGGGGATGTCGGGGCTTCCGGCAGCACCAGCGCGTACGACAGCGCGTTGCGGTGCAGGGCGTTCTCCCGCGCGGAAGTCATTGCCTCGGTCGCTTCCGCCCAGTTCGCCGCCTGCATCAGTATCAGGATTCGCTCCATATCGTTCCTCCGTTATCCTATTTTTAGATGAACATGTGCCAAGATGACGCAGGTGGATCTGAAAATAGTATTATTTTCTCAGCGCCCGAATGCCCAGCGAGATGGCGTAGCACACCGCCGCGAACAGCACAATCGCCGCACCCGCCGTCGTATCCAGATAATACGCGCAAATCAGCCCCGCCACGCCGCACACCAGCGCAATCACCACGCTGTACACCGCGTGCTGACGGCTCGACCGCGCCAGATTGCGCCCCGCCGCCGCGGGCAGAATCAGCAATGCGTTAATCAGCATCACGCCAACCCAGCGAATCGCCAGCATGACCGCGACCGCCACCAGCACTACGAATGCGCACTCCACCAGCCGATTATGGATGCCTCGGCTGCGCGCCAGGGACGGGCTGATGCCCGACAGCAGCAGCCCGCCACAAGCGCAATCAACAGATAGAGCAGGTCGCTGTCCTGTACTGCCAGCACGTCGCCGACCAGCAGGGACGAATACTTCGCGAATCCGCCGCCCATGGACAGCACCAGCACGCCTGCCGCCACTGACGTGGACGAAAAGACGCTGATGATTGTATCGGTAGATGCCGCCCCGGTCTGCTTGATTCGGCAAATCAGCAGCGCCCAGACGATGCCGAACACCAGCATCGCCAGCAAATCACTCGACACGCCGAGCAGGATGCCCAGCCCGATGCCCGTCAGCGCGCTGTGCCCTAGGGCGTCGGAGAAGAACGCCATCTGCTGGTTGACCGCCATCGTGCCGAGCAGCCCCAGCAGCGGCGTCAGCAGCAGAATCGCCAGCAGCGCATTGACCATGAAGTCAAATTGCAGAAATTCAAAGGGCAGCAGCGTTTGCACAAACGCGCGAATCGCATCCATCACGCCTGACCTCCTTTCGTCCCATCATCCACCACGGAGGCGGCGCGGGCGATTTCCTCCTCGGTCGTTTCCGCCTTGCGCCCCATCCAGCGTTCCGCGCCATGCAGCCGCTGGGCATTGAGCGTCTTTGCGCCCAGCCCGAACACCTTCTGGAATTCCGGCGATGCGAACACGTCATCCGGCTTGCCCTGCTTCAGCACCGTCTTGTCCAGCAGCACCACATGGTCAGCGTACTGGCGGACGACATTCAGGTCGTGGCTGACGAGCAGAATCGCCATATGGTGATGCTCCTTCAGGCGCACAACGGTATCCAGAAACATCTGCAAGCCGTTCTGGTCAACGCCGGAGACGGGTTCGTCCAGCACGAGCAGATCCGGCGCGGGATGCAGCGCCAGCGCGAGCAGCACGCGCTGCAATTCGCCGCCGGAGCAGCGGCCGAGCGGGCGGTGCAGCAGCTTTTCGCCCTCCACCATTTTCAGCGCCTCCATCACCTGCGCGCGGGTCTTTTTGCCGACCCCCGTCCACACCGGGCGGCGCGTCAGGCTGGCGGCGAGGAAATCCTCCACCGTCACAGGCATCTCCTTGTCAAATTCCAGATGCTGCGGCACATACCCCGTGCGCATGTGCGCCACGTCGCGCCCTTCGCCGTCCACATGGCGAATCGTACCGCCGTGAGCGTATTCCCCCAGCAGGGCGCGGATGAGCGTCGTTTTGCCCGCGCCGTTCTGGCCGATCAGCACCGTCAGCTGACCGCAGTGGATGTGCATCGACACATCCTGCAAAAGCGTCTGTCCGCCGCGCACCACGGAGACATTTTCCAGCGCAATGCGGCACAGCTTGCAATTATCTGCCATTTTATTTCCCTCCTTGGGACATTCGTGCGATTCTTGCACCATGTTAGTATACCATGCTTTCCGCGCGGATTCTACCCTTTTCTTTTTCCATCGGCAGGAGTTTCGCATTTTTTCGCGTATTAACATAAAGAAGAGCGAATCGTCTGCATGGGCGGTTTCGGAGGATAAAGGAGGATTTTCTCATGATTGCTTTGGCTTGCGACCACACCGGCATTGAACTCAAAAAGGAAATGATGAAGCTGCTGGATTCGATGGGGCTGGAATGGAAGGATTTCGGCACGGACACGGCGGTTTCCTGCGATTACCCCGTGTATGGCTACCGCGCGGCGAAGGCGGTTGCGTCCGGCGAGTGCGACCGCGGCATCCTGATTTGCGGCACGGGCATCGGCATTGGCATTGCGGCAAGCAAGGTGAAGGGCACGCGCGTCTGCACCTGTTCGGACGTGTACAGTGCCGAATTGAGCAAGCGCCACAACAACAGCAACATCCTGACGATGGGTGCGCGCGTCGTCGGCATTGACTTAGCGAAGATGATTGCGACCCACTGGCTGACCGCCGAGTTTGAAGGCGGCCGTCACCAACGCCGCATCGACATGATTACGGCGATTGAGAACGGGGAAGAGCTGTAAGGGAGACCCAAGGGGCTTTGCCCCTTGACCCCAGCAGGGCGCTGCCCTGCACCTGCGAAGGGTCTTAGTC
>OHBW01001008.1_pt1 | contig 11993 bp, 8 predicted proteins | sample 1577411 | NCBI WGS metagenome assembly OHBW01 (sample SAMEA3879534, study PRJEB24766) | human gut metagenome | biome: human-associated habitat; feature: feces | place: USA | collected 1985/1987 | reverse complement strand
CGCACCGTGCGCCTGCTCGACGGCAAGATCGTCGGCGACGATAACCCCTGCACGGAATCCGAGACGTCCGCACCCGTGACGGTCAAGGTCAAGGAGCACACGTCCATGAGCTTTGCAACGGCCATGAGCCTGTCGCTGCACAACCTTATGACGAAAAAGGCCCGCACCCTGCTCACCGCATTTGCCGGTTCCATCGGCATCATCGGCATCGCGCTGTTCCTGGTTGGCCTGTTTGTCCTGATTTACAAACAGTAACGCCGCTTATAAAGGAAAACAGCTGTCCCTTTCAAGGGGCAGCTGCTTTTTTCAGCGGAATTTTAGGGCTGTCATCAGTCGTAACGGTCACACGGCGGTTGCTGTTGTCACGCAGTACGCTGTAGACTATTTCGGTGACCATCTGCTTCAATTCAGCTAAGAAGGTACCTGCATCGTAACTTTTTCGTTCGATTTCGCGCAATTTCTTTTCCCAGATACCGGTCAGTTCGGCCGATTTCAGGAGTTCTTCGTGAATTAGCTGAATCAGTTCTACTCCGGTTGGAGTAGCAATCAGGTTTTTGCGTTCCTTGCGGATGTAATGCCGTTTGAACAAGGTCTCGATAATGGCTGCACGGGTAGAAGGGCGACCAATGCCGTTTTCTTTCAGGGCATCCCGAAGTTCATCATTGTCCACCAGCTTTCCGGCAGTTTCCATGGCACGCAGCAGGGTAGCTTCGGTATAGGGACGAGGCGGCTGTGTCCATTTCTCGTTGAGCATCGGGCTATGCGGACCGCTTTCTCCTTTGGTGAAAGCGGGCAATACGCTTTCTTCCTCGTTTTCCTTCCCTTCTTCCGGAACGTCCTTAGCAAAGATTACGCGCCAGCCGGGTTCCAGAATCTGCTTTCCGGTTACCTTGAACTCTATCTGGTCTGCTTCACCGATGACGGTCGTGGTAGAAAACTTACAATCCGGATAGAACACAGCGATGAAGCGGCGGGCAATCAGGTCGAACACCCGTTTTTCCATGTCGCTGAGGCCCTGCGGTTGTACTCCGGTGGGGATGATGGCATGGTGGTCGGTCACCTTGCTGTTATCGAATACTTTTTTCGATTTAATCAGTGGTTTTCCGCTTAATGCCGTCGTGTAAACGGCATAGTCTTTCAAGCCCTCCAGAATTTTAGGGCACTTGGGATAAATGTCGTCACTCAGGAAAGTGGTATCCACACGCGGATAAGTAGCCACCTTCTTTTCATATAATGACTGGATGAGCTGCAAGGTCATGTCGGCCGAGTAGCTGAATTTTTTATTACATTCCACCTGCAAAGAGGTCAGGTCGAACAGGCGGGGAGGCGCTTCCGTTCCTTTCTTTGAGCTGACTTCGGTTACGGTAAAGTCTACATTCCGGATGCGTTCCAGTAATTCCTTTCCGGTCTGTTCGTCGGTAATCTGCGGAATACCCCGGTTGGCATCGAGCTGTATTTTCTTCTTGGCCGAAGGGCTCTCTTTTTCTTTTTCAGCCTCTTCAGCCAGTTCCTCATCACTCTTTCGTACGATGGCCGAGAACACCGTATCGCGGTAGACCGTCTTCAATTCCCAGTATTGCTTGGGAACGAAGTGTTCTATTTCCTGCTGTCTTTTTACAATCAGGGCCAGAGTCGGAGTCTGTACTCGTCCGATGGAAAGTACCTGTTTGTTCTGTCCGTATTTCAAGGTATATAGTCGGGTGGCATTCATGCCCAAAGTCCAGTCACCGATGGCGCGGCTCAGTCCGGCTTCGTAGAGCGGTTGGAACTCCGCCTGGTCTTTCAGGTTGGCAAATCCGTCGCGTATAGCCTCTTCCGTCAGTGAGGAAATCCAGAGTCGTTTGACCGGGCATTTGGCACCGGCCTTTTGCATTACCCACCGCTGGATGAGTTCTCCTTCCTGGCCGGCATCCCCGCAGTTGATAATCATTTCAGCTTCCTGCATCAGCTTTTCGATGATGTGAAACTGCTTTTCTATTCCGCTGTCGTTTATCAGCTTGATTCCGAAGCGGGGAGGAATCATGGGCAGGCTGCTCAGACTCCAGCTTTTCCACGAGGGAGTATATTCATGCGGTTCCTTCAGGGTACACAGATGACCGAATGTCCAGGTTACCTGGTATCCGTTTCCTTCAATGTATCCTTCTTTTCGTTTTTTGGCTCCCAGCACATCGGCGATGTCGCGTGCCACGCTGGGCTTTTCGGCTATGCAAACTATCATGGTCTTTCTTTCAATACGGAGCAAAATTACGTAAAGTTGCCTGAATAGAAAAATAAAATCTTTATCTTTGGGCAGAAATGACTGACAACCTTTCTTTTGGCAAGGTTTTTGCTAAAGAATTAGTATAACATTTAAATGAAGAAATTATGTTGATTTGGATTGTATTTATAGGTATTGCGATTATCAGTTACCTGGTTCAGGCAAACCTGAAGAGTAAATTTGAAAAATATTCCCAGATGCCGTTGACCAATGGCATGACAGGAAGGGAAGTGGCAGAAAAGATGCTGCGTGATAACGGTATTTACGACGTGACGGTGACCAGTACATCGGGAATGTTGACCGATCATTATAACCCGATGAACAAGACGGTAAATTTGAGTGAAGGGGTCTACGGTAGTACAAGTGTGGCTGCTGCAGCTGTAGCAGCTCACGAGTGCGGACATGCGGTACAGCATGCACGGGGATATGCGCCTTTGCGTATGCGTTCGGCTTTGGTCCCGGTGGTACAGTTTTCTTCTTCCATCGTATCTTGGGTGTTGTTAGCTGGTATTCTGATGGTCAACTCTTTTCCTCAGCTGCTGCTTATCGGTATCTGTCTGTTTGCCATGACCACGTTGTTCAGTTTCATTACTCTTCCGGTAGAAATTGATGCAAGCCGTCGGGCACTGGTATGGTTGAGTAGTGCCGGAATTACCAATGCGTTTAATCATCAGCAGGCTATGGATGCCTTGAAGTCGGCTGCCTATACGTATGTCGTGGCTGCCTTGGGTTCACTGGCTACGCTGATTTACTACGTAACGATTTATATGAATCGTCGCGAGTAAGCATGAAATCCTTTCGTTTTGTATGCGGAAGGTAGAAATTTTATTCGTATTTTTGCCCCGTTAATTTAAAGACTGATTCATTATGGCAACAAAACCAAGTATACCTAAAGGAACAAGAGACTTTTCGCCGGTAGAAATGGCGAAACGTAACTATATATTCAACACCATTCGCGAGGTGTTCTATCGCTACGGCTTTCAGCAGATAGAGACTCCTTCCATGGAAAACCTGTCTACTTTGATGGGTAAGTATGGAGAGGAAGGCGATAAGCTGCTTTTCAAGATTCAGAATTCGGGTGACTATTTTTCTGGACTGACAGATGAAGAACTGTTGAGCCGCAATGCAGCAAAATTGGCCAGCAAATTCTGTGAAAAAGGTTTGCGATATGACCTGACAGTTCCTTTTGCGCGTTACGTGGTAATGCACCGTGATGAAATCACTTTCCCGTTCAAGCGTTTCCAAATTCAGCCGGTATGGCGTGCCGACCGTCCGCAGAAGGGACGTTACCGTGAATTCTATCAGTGTGATGCCGACGTGGTAGGCAGTAATTCCTTGCTGAATGAGGTGGAACTGGTGCAGATGATTGATGCGGTGTTCCAGAAATTCGGTATTCGTGTTTCCATCAAGATTAACAACCGTAAGATTCTGACAGGTATTGCCGAAATCATCGGAGAAGCCGACAAGATTGTAGATATTACAGTAGCTATCGACAAACTGGATAAAATTGGTTTGGACAATGTAAATGCGGAACTGGCATCAAAAGGTATTCCGCAGGAAGCCATCGATAAGTTGCAGCCGATTATTCTGTTGAGCGGTTCGAACGAAGAGAAGTTAGCTACGTTGAAGAATGTGCTGGCTGCCAGTGAGACTGGTCTGAAGGGGGTAGAAGAAAGTGAGTTTATTCTAAAGACAATTGCCGGACTGGGTATCCAGTCGGAAGTGGAACTGGATTTGACACTGGCTCGTGGGCTGAACTATTATACGGGTGCTATCTTTGAAGTGAAGGCGCTGGACGTACAGATTGGTAGTATCAGTGGAGGTGGCCGTTACGATAACCTGACCGGTGTGTTCGGTATGGAAGGCATGTCGGGAGTGGGTATCTCATTCGGCGCTGATCGTATTTACGACGTACTAAACCAGTTGGATTTGTATCCGAAAGAAGCAGTGAACGGTACACAGTTGCTGTTCGTCAACTTTGGCGAAGCTGAGGCTGCGTATGTATTGCCGGTACTGGCACAGGTACGTGCCGTAGGTATTCGTGCAGAAATCTATCCGGATGCTGCTAAAATGAAGAAACAGATGAGCTATGCCAATGCAAAGATGGTACCGTTTGTAGCCATTGTGGGTGAAAATGAAATGAAAGAAGGAAAAGTCATGCTGAAAAATATGACGAGCGGTGAACAGTCGCTGGTTACTCCGGAAGAACTGGTAGCTGCCATCAACGGATAAGCGTGAGCGATTAATCATAAATAAAAAGGACACAGGTTTCACGGAAGAAGACGGAAGAGGCAGATGCTTCGGACTTCTGTTTCGTGAAACCTGTGTTTTTTATAGGTGTTTCGAAAATTAGTAGAGAATATGGAAGTTGTATATTTGGTTGTTGGCGTGATAGTAGGAGGACTGCTGGGTTATTTGTGGGCTGCGAGGAAGTCCGTTTCTTTGCGGTCGGAGTTACAGATGAACCAACAGCATGCTCAGGATTTGCTGAAGGCGGAAAAGGAACGTACTGAATTGCTGATTGAGCAGTACCGGAAAGAAACAGAGAGGCTGCGTGGACAGGTAGATGAACTTTCCGGGAAATGGGCAGAGGCAGGTCGTGCACTGGCTACATCACAGGCAGAGCGTCGCAACCTGGAAGAACGGTTGGAGAATCAGAAGGAAGAAGTGGAGAAATTGCGGAAGCAACTGAATACGGAGTTTGAGAATATGGCCAACCGGATTTTCCAGCAGAAGACGGAGGCATTCAACCGGCTTAGTTCGGAAACCCTGAGTAACTTGTTGAAACCTTTTGGAGAGAATTTGAAAGAATTCAAGCATCAGGTGGAAGAAGTGTACGATAAAGAATCCAAGCAACGCTTTTCTTTGGAAGACCGTATCAAGGAACTGATGCAGCTGAACAAACAGATTAGCGACGATGCCAACAACCTGACCCGTGCCTTGAAAGGAGATTCCAAGATGCAGGGAAACTGGGGTGAAATGATATTGGAGACTATCTTGGAAAATTCCGGTTTGAGAGAAGGTGAAGAATATTTCCGTCAGGAATTCTTGAAAGATGAACATGGTGAACCGCTCAAAAACGAGTTGGGACAGCGGATGCAGCCTGATGTACTGGTGGTGTATCCGGATAACCGTCAGGTGATTATTGACTCAAAAGTATCGCTTACGGCATACGCAAGCTATGTAGCTTGTGAGGATGCTGTGCAGCGTGAACAGTACTTGAAAGCACACCTGGCTTCTGTGAAAGCCCACATTGATGAGTTGAGCCGGAAGGATTATTCCAGCTACAATGTGTCTTCATTGGATTTTGTGATGATGTTCGTGCCGAACGAGCCGGCTTATCTGTTGGCCTTGCAGGCCGATCCGGACATTTGGAATTATGCTTACCAGAAAAAGGTCGTATTGATTAGTCCGACCAACCTGATTGCAGCGCTTCGGTTGGCATTGGATTTGTGGAAGCGGGAGTATCAGGTGAAAAATATTCAGGACATCATCAAGCGTGGAACGGTGCTTTATGAGAAACTGGTAGGGTTTACCGAGACTTTCGAAAAGATTGGAGATTCTTTACAGGCAGCTTCCACGGCCTACAAGAATGCGTTGGGGCAGCTCTCGCAGGGAAAAGGCAACCTGATTCGTCAGGCGGATATGCTGACGGAATTGGGCATCACTTCGAAAAAGAAGTTCTCCTCGCGTATCCGTCAGGAAGTCGAAAAAGGTATCACACCGGTGACTCCTGCAAGAGATTTATTCTCGGAACCGGAAGAACAATAAAAAGAAGAAGCTCCATGGCCTTGAGTTGAGTGTGCCATGGAGCTTCTTTTTTGTCTCATATTGAGATTAAAGTTTTACAGTGTATTGCTTGGTAGCTCCTGCATAAATGCCAGTTTGGCTGAAGTCGGCTGTGAGCGCTTGTTTCTTTTTGCCGATTTTCAGTTCCACTTGAATGGGCGATTGAGTTTGTCCCGGGTCGGCAATATGCAGATTAGCCGATTTTGCGTTGATGTCTTTTACCATCAGTACGCATGGCTTGTCTACGGTAACACTCAATTCTTTATGTTTGAAAGTACCAGCTTCGAAGAAAGTCACCATCCAGACATTCAGTTTGGTATTCCGAACAGCCTGTATTTTTGCATTGTTCGATAGAATTTCGATGGCATTCTCTTTCTGATAGGCTTCCATCTCTTGTGCGGAAGTTTTTCCCGGCACTACGATATAAGCGTATGAGCCGTCTTTCGGACCCACACCGTGGTTGATACCCAATGTGAAGACATCCATCTTTTCTTCTTTTTTCGACTTGCTGGTGTTGATGTCATACCAGCGTCCGCTCTGTGTCTGGGCTGTCAGGAACACTTCTTCTTTCTGTGGGAAGAAGTAGCCGATTTTGTCATGCAATACCCACTGCGGGGCTTGTAAGGTATAGCTTCCGTTTGCTAAGGTCTCTTCTTTACCTCCTTTGTCAACTAAGATGCCGTCTTTCAAGAAGCACTGGTTGACAGTGGTGTGAATCGGATAAGTGGAAGTGGATTGTATACCAGCTCCCAGACATACCACTTCGTTATCAAAGAAGTACCAGCTTTTCTTGGCTCCGGTGTTTACTTCAGGATTGGTATCCATGTAAGCGTATGCCGTAGCTCCATAAATACTGTCGGAAACTCCACCGGCGTATGTGGAAGTACCTAACACGCCCCATGCTTTCGGATCCATCGGTATTTTTTCTACTTGAGGAGCGGTAGTACCCGGAATATGGCACCAGTTCCATACTGGGAAGATATTGAAATACTCATCGCCTGTTTGTACAATGTTGGTACATCCGTCGGACATGAAATAGGTTTTCAGGTTTTCTTTGTTGCCGTATTCACATTTCTTCGTGCGTGTAGAAGCCAAACGTACGTCAAAGTTATATTGAGGACGCACATGTAATGAGTAGTCACCACGGAAATAATGGGTATGTGAAGCGGTTACCTGATAGTCAGCAGGCTGCTTTCGGTTCAGGCGGGCGATGATGGCTTTGTATTCATCGGCATGAGCCGGATCGATGTCAATCATTCGCTGGGCATAAGTGGTAGTGGTTCGTTTGTTCAGTAATCCCGGACGGCTTACACTGCGTCCTACCACGTCGAACGACATGTTCTGGCCACGTACGGTACGGTAATAAGTCTCGCGCATGAACTTGCTGAGCAGTTCCACTTTCTCTTTATCAAGTTGATACTGTGTGCCCAATGCATAGGAAGCTACCTGGGTAACACCTTTAAGAATTTCATCTCCATAGCCTCCGATGTAAAGCTGTTCTCCATGCTGGAAATAACTGTTGTCATGTTGGAATCCTTCTTCTGTGGTATATACCACCGGATTGAAAACGTTGTCGATAGCCGTTTTCAAATCGGCTTCATTCTGTGTCAGGCAAGAACGGTAAATCCAGTGTAGAGCAATATCTGTACGGTTGGCACCTGTCCATTTAGCCGGGTCTCCGCCTGTTTCCTGAATCCGTTTCAATATTTTTGTTTCCAGTTCTTGTGGAATCTGTTTTTTTCCAATGCGCATTTGAATGAGCAGCACCCCGAGTTTCTGTGGTTCGGAAATCTGATTGTGCCACCAGTTGTCACTTTCAGAATCTACGTCATACCAGTATTCTAATCCTTTGACAATTTTCTGATATAAATCTTCGTTCTGATAGTATTTGTTCTTTTCGTTGGTATATGCGTAGACAAAATCCGACAAACGTTCAATGTGTTGAATCGGAGTCCAGTTGGTCATCTGGGTATCATCATAATCAATGTCGCTAAATGAGCCGTTTTCCTGAAACAAAGCTAGATCTTTGTCAATGGAAGGATTTTTAATAGTTGTATTCCGGATTTTTTCCATAAACATTTCGTAGTCATTGTTCTGTTGATTGGGCATTTGTGTAAGAATGGAAGCCCAACCCGTAGCCATTGTGCAGGAAAGTGCAGCGGCTAAAGTAAGTGTTTGCAGAGGTCTGTTCATATATTTATTATGTTAGGTTTAGGTGGTAAAGATAATTATTTTTCGATACATCTCCAATAACGGAAGTTTGTTTGCGTGTAAGGCTGGATGTCAGAATTGTCAGTATGACGGCCAGGACTGTCAGGTTGTTTATGTCAGAATGTCAGTCTTTTGTTTTGGCACGCTTTTCGCAGAAAGATAGGTGCTTTAACGCATTTGATAAACGATAAAATATAAACTAAATTATAGCATTATGAACATTAAACCATTAGCAGACAGAGTCCTGATTCTTCCGGCTCCTGCAGAAGAAAAAACAATCGGTGGTATCATTATTCCTGACACAGCGAAAGAAAAACCGTTGCAGGGTGAAGTAGTGGCAGTTGGCCATGGCACTAAAGACGAAGAAATGGTCTTGAAAGTAGGTGATACTGTATTGTATGGTAAATATTCTGGTACTGAAATCGAATACGAAGGTGTGAAGTATTTGATGATGCGTCAGAGCGATGTACTGGCAGTTTTGGGATAATTTAGGTAATTAACGAATTTAAGATTAGAAAGGAAATTCACTATGGCAAAAGATATTCTCTTCAACATTGACGCTCGCGATCAGTTGAAAAAAGGTGTAGACGAACTGGCTAATGCAGTGAAAGTAACACTGGGCCCGAAAGGTCGTAATGTAATCATCGAAAAGAAATTCGGTGCTCCTCACATTACAAAGGATGGTGTAACTGTAGCAAAAGAAGTGGAATTGAGCGATCCGTTCCAGAATACAGGTGCTCAGTTGGTAAAATCAGTCGCTTCTAAGACGGGTGATGATGCAGGTGACGGTACAACTACTGCTACTGTATTGGCTCAGTCAATCGTAGGTGTTGGTTTGAAGAACGTAACTGCCGGTGCAAATCCGATGGATTTGAAACGTGGTATCGATAAGGCTGTGGCAAAAGTTGTGGAATCTATCAAGGCTCAGTCTGAAACTGTAGGTGATAACTACGATAAGATTGAACAGGTGGCTACAATTTCTGCAAACAATGATCCGGTTATCGGTAAGTTGATTGCGGATGCAATGCGCAAGGTTTCTAAAGACGGTGTCATCACTATCGAAGAAGCTAAGGGTACAGATACTACAATCGGCGTGGTAGAAGGTATGCAGTTTGACCGTGGTTACTTGTCTGCTTACTTTGTAACTGATACTGAAAAGATGGAATGCGTGATGGAACATCCGTATATCCTGATTTACGATAAGAAGATTTCTAACTTGAAAGATTTCTTGCCTATTTTGGAACCGGCTGTACAGAGCGGACGTCCTTTGTTGGTTATCGCAGAAGATGTAGACAGCGAAGCATTGACTACGTTGGTTGTAAACCGTCTGCGTTCTCAGTTGAAGATTTGTGCTGTGAAAGCTCCGGGCTTCGGCGACCGTCGTAAGGCGATGTTGGAAGATATTGCCGTATTGACAGGTGGTATCGTTATCAGCGAGGAAAAAGGTTTGAAGTTGGAACAAGCTACTCTTGAAATGTTGGGTACTTGCGATAAGGTAACTGTTTCTAAAGATAATACGACTATCGTAAACGGTGCCGGCGCAAAAGAAAACATTCAGGAACGTATCAATCAGATTAAAGCTGAAATAAAGAATACTACTTCAGATTATGATAAGGAAAAGTTGCAGGAACGTTTGGCTAAGTTGTCAGGTGGTGTAGCTGTTCTTTATGTAGGTGCCGCTTCTGAAGTTGAAATGAAGGAAAAGAAAGACCGTGTGGATGATGCATTGTGCGCTACTCGTGCAGCTATCGAAGAAGGTATCGTTCCGGGCGGTGGCGTAGCTTACATCCGTGCTTCTGAATCTTTGGAAGGTCTGAAAGGTGATAATGAAGACGAAACAACCGGTATCAAGCGTGCCATCGAGGAACCGCTTCGTCAGATTGTTGCCAATGCAGGTAAGGAAGGTGCAGTAGTAGTACAGAAAGTACGCGAAGGTAAAGGTGACTTCGGTTACAATGCCCGTACTGACGTTTACGAAAACTTGCATGCTGCCGGTGTGGTAGATCCTGCTAAGGTAACTCGTGTAGCTTTGGAAAATGCCGCTTCTATTGCAGGTATGTTCCTGACTACAGAATGTGTAATTGTGGAAAAGAAAGAAGATAAACCAGAAATGCCGATGGGTGCTCCCGGAATGGGTGGCATGGGCGGCATGATGTAATCTTTGCCCCATAAATGATTAACGGACTCCCTGTTGGCGAAATGTTGACAGGGAGTTTTTTATAGACCATAGTGGATTATCTTCTCAAGTTTTATTTACTCTCTAAATTTCGGCTCATCCGAGAAATTATGTTATGTGAGGAGACTGTGGATCACTCTTAAAAGATTAGTGGGGTTTATTTCAAATTGAACTGTCCTATAAAAAAGGAAGTGTTTCTGAACGTTCAGAAACACTTCCTTTTTTAGTGAGCCTCTTGTCGGATTCGAACCAACGACCCCGAGATTACAAATCACGTGCTCTGGCCAACTGAGCTAAAGAGGCATTGCTTTTTGTTTAGCGGGTGCAAAGGTAAGAATATCTTTTAAAAGAACAAATTTTTTCATAGGAAAAAATAGTTGGAAATTACCAAATGGTAATTTTTACTCCGAAATAACGCTCTATCTTTGCATCCGCTAAACAAAAAAGTGAAGTTTATGAAGGATAGTATTGATTTTGGTAGTATGGAAATTCCGAAATTATTTCGGAAATTGCTGATACCTACTGTGCTGGGGATGGTATTTTCGGCTGTGTTTGTGATAACAGATGGTATTTTTGTAGGTCAAGGGATAGGTAGTGACGCATTGGCGGCAGTGAATATTACTGCTCCTTTGTTTTTGATAAGTACGGGTATCGGACTGATGTTTGGTGTTGGCGCATCGGTGGTGGCATCTATTCATTTATCTCAGGGAAAGTTGAAAACTGCTCGTATCAATGTGACGCAGGCTGTTGTGGTTTCTTCTTTGTTTTTGGCTGTGCTGTGGGGAGTGGTATGTTTGTTTGCTCCACAAGTAGCCGTGTGGTTGGGAAGTTCGGAACGTCTGTTGCCTTTGGCGGTGGAATATATGTATTGGTTCTTGCCTTTTCTGGTATTTAGTGCTTTGCTAAGTTCAGGGATGTTCTTTGTCCGTTTGGATGGTTCTCCTAATTATGCCATGTTGTGTAATGCTATTCCGGCAGTGGTGAATATCCTATTGGATTATGTGTTCATTTTTATTCTCAAATGGGGAATGATGGGTGCGGCGCTGGCTACCAGTCTGGGGTATATTTTGGGGGCCGGAATGATTGTAGTCTATTTAAGTCGCAGAAGAAATGTGATTCATTTTTGCCGGGTGAAACTTAGCAAGAAGAGTATGCGGCTCACTTGGCGCAATGTGAAATATATGTGCCACTTAGGAGTTTCCACCTTTTTGTGCGAGGCAGCCATAGCCTGTATGATGTTTGCAGGCAATTATGTGTTTATCCATTATTTAGGCGAAGATGGAGTGGCTGCTTTCAGTATTGCCTGTTATTTCTTTCCCATTATATTTAGGTATATAATGCCATAGGACAATCGGCTCAACCCATTTTAAGCTATAACTTTGGAGCGGGTGATACCATGCGGGTACGTTCCGCTTTCCGTCTGGCACTGGGAACGGCCGTGACCTGCGGACTTGTGTTTTTTGCGTTAACAGCTTTGTTCAATCATCAGATTGTGGCTATGTTTATTGATCGTTCCTATCCGGCATACGATATTGCTGTGGCGGGACTGCCTTTGTTTGC
>OHBW01001003.1_pt1:0-10000 | contig 12005 bp, 9 predicted proteins | sample 1577411 | NCBI WGS metagenome assembly OHBW01 (sample SAMEA3879534, study PRJEB24766) | human gut metagenome | biome: human-associated habitat; feature: feces | place: USA | collected 1985/1987 | reverse complement strand
ATAGTCTGAGTTGTTTCTCTTTCGGGACACAAGCTTACCCCGCGCCCCTCACTCCAACCTTCTACGACGGTGACGAGTTCGGAGTTTTACAGTACGCCGAGAAGTTTCCCTCCCTAAACGTCCAATTAGTGCTCTACCCCGCCACCAACCTCCAGTCAGGCTGACCTTAGAGTCATTTCGAGTGGAACCAGCTGTCGCCGGCCTTGATTGGCCTTTCACCACTATTCCCAAGTCAAAAGAGTGTTTTGCAGAACAACAACCCTGCGAACCTCCATCGCTCGTAAGAGCGACTTCATCCTGCTCAGGAATAGATCGACCGGCTTCGGGTTTCAATGCTGTGATTCCAGGCCCTATTAAGACCTTGCCCCTCAACAACGCTGCGGGCATATCGGTTTCCCTACGACTACAAGGATAAAAACCTTTTAGCCTCACCACAACAAAGAACTCCCTGGCCCGTGTTTCAAGACGGACGATGCAACACTAGTCCAACCTCCTCATACTACAATGTTACCACTGATTCTTTCGGAAGAATTCATTCCTTACGCGCCACATCTGGCTGTCACTATCTGGTTTCAGGTACTTTTCACCCCCCTATAGGGGTACTTTTCAGCATTCCCTCACGGTACTAATACTCTATCGGTCTTGAGACGTATTTAGAATTGGAAGTTGATGCCTCCCACATTCAAACCCGATATCCAACGGATCCTACTCAAGAAAAAATCATACACAAAACCTCAAAAAGAGAATATATCTACGGGACTATCACCCTCTACGGTTCTAAAATTCCAAATAAAATTCGATTTATCCCCCGAGGCCTAAAAGTATGTCTATACACCACATCTCCCTAATATTACTAAAAGGGATTCAGTTTGTTCTAAGTCGATTTCGCTCGCCGTTACTAACGACATCGCATATTGCTTTCTTTTCCTCCGCCTACTTAGATGTTTCAGTTCAGCGGGTTCCCTTCCATACGTTATGTATTGGCGTATGGATGACTGAGGGCTTCTCAGCCGGGTTTCCCCATTCAGATATCTCCGGATCAATGGATATTTGCTCCTCCCCGAAGCTTTTCGCAGCTTATCACGTCCTTCATCGGCTCTCAGTGCCAAGGCATCCACCCTGCGCTCTTAATGCTTGACCTGTATTCTTGGTCCGCTGCCATCATAGCGTTGATGACAGGCTTTTGTGTTCTCTGCTTTAAAAGCAATTGATTGAATAATCTTTCGATTATCTCTCTGGTTTGATAACATCACATGCTCTCACACATGATGCCTCGGATGTCTTTTCCTATCTCTAACGTTTTAACGTTTTCAATATAGATTGTATATGCGGTTTTCAAGGTACATGGACGCGGTGCAAACCGCTTCTCATATACCAGTACAAAAAAGCGTCAATTTCGAGGGTGTACTTAGAAATTTTTCAAGGATTTTTTCAACTGAGCCAAGCCGCTTCGGATGCTTTCTCGGATGCTGCCCTCACTGACATTTTCCTCTTTTGCAATCTGCAATTTGCTCTTGCCATCCAGATAGAACGCCAGAAGTCGGCGGCGTTGACGCTCGCTCAAAGAACGGAGTGCGGCGTTCAGACGTTCTGCCTGCTCTGCCTTCAAAATCAGCTCCAACGGCTGCGGCGGTTTCTGCAAGGCGTCCTTTTCAATGCCATCGCCGCGATCCAGCGAGAAATACGCCTTTGCACGCAGGACACGAACGCGGTGCGCTTCCTCATCCAGCTTGAAGCGGTCGAGCTGACCGGCGATCTCGTCAGACACTTCCAGATAAACGTCCATGTTATAAAACGGGTAATACTCCCGCAAATTGATTTCTTTCATCTTGTGTACCTCATTCAGATTTTTTGAAACGGGCGAATCTGAATGAGGTACGGCGGAGAACGGCAGCGGGTAAGACAGAAAAACGCCATAGTCCATCCAAGGACTATGGCGTAATACGGATATAAACTTCGGTAATGGCAACGCGGTCGTCGCCTTGATCCTGACAACATACCCGTATCCCCCATAAAAGGAGAACCGGGTGAAGTGGGGTCTTGCCCGGCCTCGCTTCATCGTTTGGGGGAATTATATCGGGGATATTTCTATGTTTGCTCCCGAAATAGTCAAGAATTACTCATTATTTTGTGTCACATCAAATTTGTAGCCAACACCGTGGACGCTGACAATACATTGCTGCCCGGAAGCAACGGTACGAAGTTTCTTCTTTACATTGCTGATATGGTTATGAATCGCTTTTCTGGAGTAAAATGTGCAGTCCTCATGCCAAACAATATCCATAATCATCTCATAAGTAAAAACCCGCTTCGGATTAGAAGCAAGGAGTAGGAACAGATCAAATTCTTTTTGCGTTAGATTTACCGGCTGTCCGCAAATCATAGTCATTCTTTGCTCAACACACAGTTCCAGCTCAGCAATTTTTATGAAAGTCATCGGTGTCTTTTGCATTGGCTCTGCTTGATCTGCTTTTCCGGTATTGTCCGTCCTCAGTTTCGTACAATGCACTGTAAGTGTAGCGGCTTCCGACAACTCACATTGTTCTACTGATAACAGGAGAATTGGAACCTGCGATAGTTGGCGGAATAAATTGATGTAGGATAATCGCTCCAGCAATTCCGGGTTTGCAACAATGCCGTTGTATTGCATACTTTTGACAGGCAACTCGAAAATGGCATCAGAAGCAAGCTGAATCTCTATTGCTGCCGCAAGTTCGGAAAAGCACTTTTTCAGATACGATAACTCTTTATCCGTATAACCAATGGCGAGTATTGTATAGCTGCCCGTCCTTATCACCTCCTGCAAAGAACAGAGCCAACAGGCAGCACACATCCTGTTGGCTCTAATTTCTGAAAAGAGGAGCAATATTTCGGTTCAATCAATGATTCCGTGCGGAGTGTGTACTGTGAGTTTTTTGATGCCCTGTGAAATATGGTACCCGATCAGCGTGAACAGCGCCATGACAGAGAGATAGTCGATCAGGAAGAAGATCATAGGCTCGGAATAGTTGTAGAACACGAAATGGCTCCTGAGCAGCAGGTAGAGTCCAACGCCTCTGCGGTGAAATGCAAATGCGCCATACAGCGCCCAAAGCCAGCCGATCAGGCGCAGGCACCACGTCCGCAGAGGTGAGGGCTGCAAGTGTTTACGTGCCATTGTAAGCATCATGCTCCAGTGAAGCCCCAGATGCAGGCTTATGCAGACGAAGCCCCAGTAGGCGCAGAGGATATGCGTTTTTTGCGCCGCCTCATAGCCGCCGTGCTTCGGCAGAAACGTGAATACATACCGCGACAGGAGGATACCGCTGACCATCGAGCCGAGCATACAAAGGAGAATCACTCCGACCAACGCTGTCTGGATTATGCGCAGAGGTGTATATTTGCCTGTTCCGACTGCCAACAGCCATTTCCGGTTGAGTACATGGTGCGCAAGAAACAGGGCGAACATTCCCATTCCTAGCCATTCATGCGCCGCCTCGCCCACAAGGCCGTATGCCATCAAAAGCAGCAGCGCCACAGTCATCGCGGCATCGACTGCGAGCTTGCATTTCATCGTCGGTTTCATTCCGTTATCCTTTATCTGCGTTTGAAAAAACCGCTTCCAGCCATGCAGCGTAATCCTTGACCCAGCCGCCGTCCGCGCCGAAGCCGTGGGGCCAGCCGTTCAGGACGATGCGGGAGGTAGAGATGCCCATGTCGGAGATCACGTCATACTGCTGCTGGAACTGGCGGTAAAACGGGTCTTCCGTGCCGTAGACATAGAACGTCGGCGGCAAATCACCTTCTTTGAGCCAGTCCGGGTCCATATTGCCCACGCTGAGACGGCCATAGAACGAATAGATCATGCCAGCAGCAGAGGCGTGCGCGGGAACGGCGTCCAGCTCGTCCGGCGCATAGGTGCTGTCCAGCGCTGTGCCGTTCACGGCCTCGTCATAGTGCATCAGAAATTCACCGGCCTGAATGCCGCCCGCCGAAAAGCCCATGACGGCAATATCATTGGGATCAATGCCGTAAATGTCCGCGTTCTTTCGGATAAAGCGGACGGCTCTTGCCACATCCAACGCGCCTTCCTCCTGCGTATAGGGAGACAGTCGGTAATCCACGATGAAGGTCTGGAAACCAAGCTCCCGCAGCGCTGCGGCGGTGGGGAGTGAATCGGTGTAATTGCCCCGGAACTGATATGCGCCGCCAGCCATCAGCACCACCGCGCCTTTCGGCTCCACGCCCTCCCGGACGGGAATGGCGGTGACATACGGGCGGAAATCCCAGCTGTCAAAATAGCCGGTCATGTCCTGCGTGAACTGCGTTTTAGCTGGGACATTGCCTTCTTCCCAGAGATAGAGCACCTGAATGTTCGCCGGGTCTGCCGCTGTGTTCAGAACGGTTTCATTACCCGCAGGCTCCGGCAGCTTTTGCAGCATGGCCGTGCGGGAATAGTCCGCAATTTTGCCGCTTCCGTAGTTGTACGCTTCGGGAAAATCGTCCGGCGTGGGCGTGGTATCCTTGGAGGAACCGTCTCGCAGATCGTCCATAGGTTCGGAAATCATCGTATCGTTTTCGTTTGGCATTGTCATCGCTTCCTCAATCGCGGAAACGCCGCTCTCCAGACCGCTGGCAGGAGCCTTGGAAGGCTCCTGCGCACAGGCAGTCAGTATTGCGCCTGCAATCATGGCAATCAAAATTGCTGCGATTGTTCTTTTACTCATTACAGCCCAAGCCCTGCAGCCCACTCGCGGACGGTGCTGCTGGACGCGCCGGAGGAAAAGCGCTGACCGCTCTGCCAGGTGCCGCCGTTTGCCATGTTTTCCAGCAAATCGCCGCTTTGACCAAGACCGGAGGACGAGGACGTGCAGAACGGAATGACGGTCTTGCCGGTAAAGTCGTTGTTCTTCACGAAATTATTGACCGGCCATGCGGCGATTGCCCACCAGATGGGGTAGCCGATAAACACGGTGTCGTATTCGTCCCAGTTATCCACGCTGTCCGCAATTAAGGCGATGTCGCGCAGCGATTCGTCGTCATGCTCCCGGTTGACGCGGCTGCCACTGACGGTCCAGTTGAGATCGTCCGAGGAATACGGCTCCTGCGGCACAAGCTCAAACGTATCCGCGCCCAGCGCGTCCGCGATATAGCCCGCAACGGTCGCGGTGTTGCCGCTGGCGGAGTAGTAAACGACAAGTGTCTTGCCGCCCTCAGAAGAAGTTTCCTCCGGCTGCTCGTCGGACGGTTCGGCGGTATCGGGTTCTTCGGTCTGCGCAGGCGCGTCAGGTTCTTCCACGTCTGTGCTGGAATTGCTGTCCTGTGCAGGTGCTTCCTGCTGCGTCGGCTGCTGCGTGGTCTGCGCAGGTGTGGTTGTCTGGGCCTGACGGCTGGCGCACGCAGTCAGGGAAAAGAGCGTCAATGCGGCAAGAAGCGCCGCCAGAATCCGTTTGCTGGTTTTCATCGTCAATTACCTCCTGATTTTAGTTGTTCACATGAGTTTGTATCCAGTTTTCCACAACGTCTGCAATCACGTCGTTGTTGAGATCCTGGAACATGAAATGGTCGTTGCCGGTGATGCCGACCTGTGGAAGATCGACCACGGTGCAGTCGCCGCCCTGTTCGTTGTAAGCGTCGCGGAAGTCGTAGCACGCTTGGCGCATCATCTGCCACATACCGGTTGCCTGAATGGTGGGATCGCCGTTGTCGATGTAATCGCCAAAGTAGATAGCGATTGGAATACCTGCGCTCAGCAGTTTCGTGTACTGCTCCGAGCCGATGGCAGGGGTTCCTCGCTGTTCGCGCCGGGGGCCCCGCCGGGTTCAATGGCAACGATGGCAGCAATGTGGTCGGTGTACTGCACTGCCGTCCAGCCGGGGCCGCCGCCCTGAGAGTGAGTCACCAGAATGGAATTCTTTCCAGTGCGCTCATATACTTCGTCAATGGTGGCAGCCACGGCCTTTGCCACGGTCTCGTTATCAAAATCGCCGCCCATATCAGAGGTCATGCCGGTGTCCGGCGTCATCTGGCGGAAGAATTGATCCACGGAAGCGGCATCGTTGGGGAACTGAGAGCCTTCGTTGACAACAGACTCGCCATTCTCCCAGCGGCCAATGCGGAACTGGGTGTACCAGCGCTGATCCAGCGTCTTGGTGCTGATGTCACCACTGACCGAGGTTGCACCTGCTTCGCCGCGGCGGGGCTCGTCAATGAGGAATACGCCGTGACCCTTGCGAAGAAACATCTCCGACCACCCCTCACGGCCGTCCGGCGTGGTCATCCAGCCCATGCGGGACTGGCCATAGCCGTGGAGGAACACCATGGGAAGCCCGGTTTCCTCTGCGGGGATCTGATAGAGCACATTGGCGTGATCCACATGGGCGGTCTGACCGGCTCCGGTCTCCTCCCACTGGTTCTCCGGGTCAAAGGTTCCGTCGGAGGTCACGGTAATGCCGCCCGCAGAGAAAATTCCCTGCTCCGCGATAGAAAGGACCGTGCTGTTTTCCTGCGCGGTTTCTTCCGGCGCGGTTTCTTCCGGCTGCACGGCAGCAGCCGATTCCTCCTGCGCGGATGTTTGTGTTTGCGTAGGTGCTGCGGCCGGCTGTTTTCCGGCGCAGCCTGCCAGCAAGGAAAGGCTCATTGCGCCGCACAACAGCAGCGCGGCAAGTTTATGGTTGTGTTTCATATTCGTTCTCCTTATCAAAGCAACGGCTAACAGCGTAAACGCTGCCGATCCGCTGCGTCTGCTTACTTCTGCTCGTCCACCGGCGGAACCATTTCCGCATACTTTTTCAGCAGTTCGGGGGTGTTGGTGTAGTAGCGTACATTCTTGTTGAGGGCGGCGACCTGCGCCATTTCGTCCTCCGTCAGAGAAAAGTCGAACAGGTCAAAGTTGGACTTGATATGGTCAGGGTTTTTGGAACCGGGGATGACAATATTGCCGGACTGGATGTGCCAGCGGAGGATGATCTGGGGCGCGGATTTGCCGTACTTTTTGCCAAGCCAGGCAAACAGAGGCTCCTGAAGCAGCGCCTTGTCACCGTGGCCCAGCGGATACCATGCCTGCGGCACGATACCGTTCTCCTTCAGGAAGGCTTTCAGCTCCGGTTCCTGGTTATAGGGGTGCAGCTCGGTCTGCAAAATCGTGGGTTTTACTTCACAGAGGGAAAGAATCTCCTCAATCTGCTCCTTTTTGAAGTTGGACAGACCGATGGCACGCACCTTGCCCTCCTTGTATGACTTCTCCATCTGACGGTAGCCCGCCACATAATTGCCCGCGGGCTGGTGGATCAGCAGCAGGTCGATGTAGGGGGTGTCCAGACGGGCAAGGGTCTTGTCCACTGCGTCGGGCTGCTCATAGAAGCTGGGCCACAGCTTGGTTTCCAAGAAAATCTCCTCCCGCTGCAAGCCGGACTTCTTCATGGCGCGGCCAACGGCCTTTTCGTTTACATAGGCGTTGGCGGTGTCGATCAGGCGATAGCCATTCCGCAAGGCACTGACGCAGGAGGCCTCTGCCTCGTCCGGGGTCAAAAGAAATGTGCCAATACCGGCCATGGGCATTTTTACGCCGTTATTGAGAGTTGCGTATTCCATAAAAGATTCCTCCTTAAATGTTCTTTCCAAGTTTCGTGGCTTCGTTTTTATTGGTCGCCATGCCGCCGTAGGTCATGCCATAGAGGGCGGCAAAGCGCTTCATGGTGTATTCGCCCGCCTCCAGCATCCACTGTTCCGGGGCAGCGCCCTGAAACACGAAATACAGCTTGCGGCCGGACAGTTCGCCGTCCTCCACCTTGCCGTAGAAACGATCCAGCACATTGCGGACGCTGCCGCAGATGTTGTGCCAGTAAAGTGGCGAGCCGATGACGATGGTGTCCGCCTGTTTCATCGCGCCGATGACGGTATCCAGTCCGTCGCCGGGGAGGTTCTGACCGTATGTACCGATGGTGTAGTCCGTAAGGTTCAAAGTCTCATATTCGTGATCTTTCAGCAGCTCTGCCGCCAGTGCGGCGGTGTTCCCGTTTTTGTTGGGACTGCCGTTGATAAATAAAATGCTCATAACAATGCTCCTTTACACATTCTTTCCCATTTCATAGGCCTGCTTCATAGCGAGGGTATTTTTCACCTTGCCCGGCTCATAGACGCCACTGCCGATGATAACACCCTTTTCTACTGCACCTTCCACGCAGTCGGCATAGCCTCGGAAGCAAGCCAGCGTGGTGTCAGCGGACGAATGGGCTTCATCTGCCATCGTGACGATGTAGTAAAACTCCTTGTTTTTGACTTCCAGCCATCGAGCCACCGTGCGGTCAATGACCGCTTTCAGTTGGGCGTCGATGGAGTAGAAATAGACCGGACTGGCCAGCACCAGCACATCGGAATCGATCATCTTTTGCGGGACTTCGGCCATGTCATCCTTGTGAACGCAGGCTCCGCCGTGGTCACGGCAGTAGTAGCAGGCGGAACAGGGGTGGATCTTCTTGCTTGCCACACGGATCTTTTCCTCGTTACCCGCTTCCTGTGCGCCGCGTGCGAATTCGTCACACAGAATGTCCGAGTTGCCGCCTTTGCGGGGACTTCCGGACAGGATCAAAACTTTCTTGCTCATGGTAACCTGTCTCCTCATTTCAGTTTTCGTTATTCTTCTTCGCTCACCGGCTCACACCACTGACTGCGGCAGTTTTCTCCGGGTACTTCCACCGCCAGATGGGAAAACCAGCTGTCCGGCGCAGCGCCGTGCCAGTGCTTGACACTGGGCATAATGTTGATCACATCGCCGGGGTGCAGCGCCTGCGGCTCCTTGCCCCATTCCTGATAGTAACCGCGCCCGGCCACGCAGATAAGGATCTGTCCGCCGCCTTTGTCCGCCTCGTGGATGTGCCAGTTGTTGCGGCAGCCGGGTTCAAAGGTCACATTGAAGATTTTGACCTGCTCCGTGGAGACTGGCGCAAGATAGCTCTGCCCGCTGAAATACTGTGCAAAGCCGTCATTGGGCGCTCCGATGGGAAATACCATGCTGTTTTGATGACGCTGCTTTTCGTCGGCGCTTTCCTCGTCTGCCCAGATGTCCTTTGCCATGCGGAATGCTGCCCAAGCCTTGGGCCAACCCGCATAAAACGCAGCGTGCGTCAGGATTTCCGCAATATCACTGCGGGTAATTCCGTTTTCCTTGGCCATTTGCAGATGATGTCCGAAAGAGGTATCCGTCAGCCCCTGCGCCATCAGTGCTGTCACGGTGATGAGGGAACGGTCGCGTGCGGAAAGCTCGCTTTCCCGGCTCCAAACCTCACCGAAAAGAACATCATCATTGAGCTGTGCGAACTTCGGCGCAAATTCACCAAGCATATCTCTGCCTGCTGTGATTTTCTTCATGGTCACCTGCACTCCTTCAAAATTTCGTAAATTTCGTCGTGGCTCAGCTTCTTGCAGCAGCCGGGGGTGAGAACGGTAGAATCCGCAATGGCACGGAAGTCGGTGTCAGTGGGGATACCCAGCTCTGCAAAGCTGGTCGGCAGACCAATTTCCTTGATGAACGCAACCAGCGCGTCGATACCGGCAGCCGCGGTCTCCTCGTCGATTCCCTTGGGCACGATGCCCCAGACATTCTGCGCGAAACGTGCGAACCGTGCCGCACCGGATTTGTAGATGTGGCGGTACAGAACGGGATGGATGACCGCCAGACCCGCGCCGTGGTTGCAGTTCGTGTAAGCACCAAGCTGATGCTCGATTTGATGTGCCTGAAAATCCGTGACCTTGCCGATCTTCAGAACGCCATTCTCTGCCATCGCGGACGCCCACGCCAGCTCACTGCGGGCGTCATAATTCTCCGGGTCGGTCAGCAGTACGCGGGTATTGCGGATGACGCTGCGCATAACGGCTTCGCTGATGTCATCGGAAAGATTGTTTTCATCCGGCTTGCCGAAGTAGGTTTCCATGGCGTGACTTAGGGTATCGAAGGCACCGGAGATAACCTGCTTCATGGGAACGGACAACGTGTAGGTGGGGTCGAGGAAAGCAAAGTCGG
>OHBW01000999.1_pt1 | contig 12041 bp, 15 predicted proteins | sample 1577411 | NCBI WGS metagenome assembly OHBW01 (sample SAMEA3879534, study PRJEB24766) | human gut metagenome | biome: human-associated habitat; feature: feces | place: USA | collected 1985/1987 | reverse complement strand
CTGGAAATAAGCTGTTTTACCTGCCGAACCTCGCGCAAATTTCAACAAATGGTATGAAGCAGTTGCTCTCTGTCCCTGTCAGTGGACAAAACTTCGGTTTGTCGGCGATGACCGAGGAAATTTATGCTACTTTTCAAATTGAAAGTATCCGCTCGACCCGCAGCAGTATCCGTTATATCCTCGATGGTTATGCCCCTCGTGATGAACAAGAAGCCCGCATCTATGGTATGAAGCGCGGACTGGAGTTTATCGCGAATCGTCAGAATACGATCACCGAGGAGAATCTGCATTACCTATATCAGATCAGCACAGGGGATTATCTCCCGGATGAAGATCGATTACTGCCAAACCACTTTTATCGGCATGGCGAGGTTTTTATTGTGGGCGGTGAAGAACCCAGACCGGGACTTCCGGCAGAGCGGCTTCCCGGTGCTATGAAATGTCTTGTCGATTTTGCGAATGCCAATGACGGCATCAATGAGCTGCATAAGGCTGCCATTCTGCACTTTGCTTTTGCATACTACCACCCCTATTTTGACGGGAATGGACGCACTGCACGGCTATTCCACCTCTGGTATCTTGTTCAGCAGGGCTATCCTGCGGCACTGTTCACGCCGTTTTCCCGATACATCGCTGAAAACAAGGACGCATATTACAAAGCCTACGAACGCGTGGAGAGAAATGCTCTGATTTCCGGCTATACGGATGTGACTCCCTTTCTGTTCTACTTCTGCAATGAGGTCTATAACCGCCTGCAGGTGGATGCAGTCCCGCCGAAAACTGATCTTGAGGTATATCAAACTGCTCTTGCGGAAGGAAAAATCACAGAAAAAGAACGGCTGCTCTGGGAGTATGTTCTGTCTGCTTATGGTGCAGAGGAGTTTACCACAAAGCAGCTGGAAAAGGATTTCCGAAACGCTGCGTATGCAACCATTCGGACGTTTGTGATGAAATTCCATGAGATGGGGCTGCTTACTGCAAGAAAAGCAGGAAACAGGGTGTTCTATCGTGTCGGTGGGACTTCTGACAGTCGGCCATTATAATGAATCCAAAAGGAGAACGTTATGAAAACGATTCGTGTTGTGGCCGCTGTGATCTGCGACTCCATGCAGGAAAAGCACAAAATCTACACTACCGCCCGCGGTTATGGCGACTATAAAGGCCAGTGGAAGTTTCCGGGCGGCAAAATCGAGCCGGGCGAAACCCCGCAGCAGGCTCTGAAGCGGGAAATCGAAGAAGAACTGGACACGGAAATCGCCGTGGAGGATTTAATTGGTACAATCGAGTACGATTATCCGGCGTTTCATCTTTCCATGGACTGCTTCTGGTGTGAAGTGGTTTCCGGCGATCTTGTTCTGAAAGAAGCGGAAGCTGCACGATGGCTGACAAAAGATGACATTGATTCCGTTCCGTGGCTCCCGGCGGATCAGACCATTTTGGATGTTATCAGAAGCTCAATGCAGCCAGTGAAACCACTCCATACCAGCGAATATGACAAAGAACCTCTGCAGAGATGCTGAGTGTTTACGGCATGAAGGATGAACTGCGCCGTCCCATGATGCTGTTGGTGAAAGCCGCTATTCCGAAAAAATTGTAAAACAGAGGCCTCTGAATCTTTTCCTAATAAGAAAGAGATTCGGAGGCTTTTATTGGTTGATTTAGCTAACAGTCGTGTCGAAAGACATCCCGTCTGAGGGCAAAGCGAAGGTTTTGCTTTTCAGGCGGGATTTTTTTGCTTTTTGGGACTGTTGTATACAATATATGGACTAAGAGGGTGGGTGACTTGGACTACAAGTCCATAAACTTTTGCTCGAAAGTACGATACACTATTGTCACGGCAGCGGCCCAGCTCCGAAAGGGAGCGGGAGCCGCAGCCGGGCGGACCTTGAAAATTGAATATGCAGCTTCAGGTACTTCCAGATAATGATACTTCCGTAATTCGCGGCCCGGTCATAAAGAAGACGGGGTGGCCGAGAGGCCAATGGAGTGGTGCAAATCCAACGCCTGAATGTTTCCCTTTCTCAGGGGTGCCGGGGGCAAATTAAGAGAAACCATACAAAACCTTTTCCAAACGCCGTTCGAGGGTAACCACGGACGGCGTTTTTATATATCAGCGAAAAGGAGTACGCAAATGAACCGCAAGACCACAAAAAAGGTGGATGAATCCACCCTGACAACTTTGTGCGCCGTCTGCCGAGGGGCATTTTTGGACGCAAAGGGCGTCCATCTCCGCAGAGCCGACCACAGGCAGCTCGTCAAGGATGTCTGCACGTATTGCCAGACACGATATGGGTTTGACTACTACGTTCAGCCCATTGTCCGTAAATCGAAAATGACCGGAAAGGAGAACCGACGTGAAACTGAGCCAGCTTAAAATTGACCCGGAGTTCCAAAGCAAAATTCCGCCGCTGCAGTTTGAGGAAGAACAGCAGCTTGAGCAGAACATCATTGCCGAGGGTCGTCTTCTGAATCCCATCATCACATGGAATGGCTACATTCTGGATGGGCACACCCGCTACCGCATCCTGAAAAAGCACGGTTTTATCAAGTTTGAAGTGGAAGAAATCCAGCTTGCGAACAAGTACGAAGCGCTTGCATGGATCTGCAAAAATCAGCTTGGCCGCAGAAATCTCAGCCCGGAACGAAAGAAGTTTCTTCTGGGCAAGGAGTATGAATCGACCAAGCTGGCAGTGGGCGGGCAGCCCGGAAATTGCAATAAAGTAAATCGATGTGATCAAAATGATCACATCGATTCAGAAAAACGCACTTGCGAACGAATCGCTGTAGAACATGGTGTTGGGTCTGCGACGGTATGGCTGTGAGCGCTACGTCGAGATGCTTCGCATCATCAACGAGGCGTGGAAGGGCAATGTGGATTCCTACCTTGCCGGTGTAATCCGTGGTGTGGCCCGCTTCATCTCCGTATACGAGGGCGAGTATAGCCGGGAGCGCCTGGTGCAGCAGTTGGCAAGGACACACCCGAAAACCATCACGCAGCTGGCTCAGAAAGACACCGGAAGTTCTGCAAACCGCCACATGCGGCAGATTCTTCGCATCTATAACGGTGCCAGCCGTGAGATGAGTCTGCCGCTGAAAAACTGACAGTTTCGTTCTACCTCCTGAACAACAGCCGTCGTGGTATCCGTCTGCGGCGGCTGTTTCTTACATAAAAAGGAGGTTGATTTTTATGTTACCGAACAATTGGAGATATCTCAGAGGGGACATCTACTATGCAGACATGGAGCCGCATATCGGCTCGGAACAGGGCGGGAAACGCCCTGTGGTAGTTCTGCAGAACAACATTGGAAACCGTCATTCGCCTACATTGATCGTTGCAACTGTTATCACCCGGACGGAAAAGAAGAAAAACCAGCCCACCCATGTGCTGGTGGATTCCAACCCGGCCTTTGAAGAACCGTCCATGATTCTTCTGGAGCAGATTTTCACGATCGATAAATCCCGCATCGAACGCTTTATGGGCTATGCCAGCAAGGCTGAAATGCTCCGCATTGATATGGCTTTGCTGGTCAGTCTGGCTCTGAACGTTCTGAGCGGAAACCGCAGCGAATAGCGGACAACCAGTAACCCGTAAAAATGAGGTGATAGCGATGTAATCGGAGGTGAGTGAGCCATGCGAAAGAGTGCCCCCATTGAAGTGGTGGTACATTACCCCAAAACGAAAGAGGGATGGGACGAACTCGGAAAACGGGTCGCAACCGCCCACGCCAACTATGTGATCGAAAAAATCGACCGTCTGAACTGCCCCACATGGCAGAAGCTCGAATTGCTGCAGGCGGTGATCGATACTACCAAAGGAACTTACAAACCCAAAGAACACCAAAAGCCCGGTTGGCAGCCGAGCCGATAAACAAAGCTCCACGCTCAACATATGCTTTTCTGCTCTGACCAGAGACGGTCAGATTCAGAGGCAGCGTTGAGCGTGGGGCTTTTTGTGTTACATAAGTTTTTGGAATTTTGCTGACAAAAAATCATTGATTGTTGGCGGCCAATATGGTATCCTATGGCATTGCATAACACGCAAAACAGTTCCGCTTTTTGCTGAAAGAGCGTATCGAAACCGTCCTGATGGAGCAGCAGAAAAAGCTTTTTGAAAAGTAAAAGCTCTTGCGTCCCGTGAAAAAAGAAGGTAATATAAATACAGAGCAAGACACAGAACGCAGGGAGGGATGAAAACCATGTTTTACGAGATCATGCACCGGGAAAGCTGTGTGGCACAACTCAGCACGACAGGGGAATGCAGGGTCTGCCTCGAGGATTTCATGCCCTATGATCTGGTTCTGGTGGAATCGGATGATTTTGACGAGCGCATCAATAATGTAACGAACTTTTACTATTGGTGCGCCTCCCGGATGTTGACGTTGGATCGCACCTACGCCAAGGAAATCCTGAACAGTATCGGTGCATCTCAGAGTGTTACGGACAGGGAACGAGCACAGATTGCATTATCCTACCATTGTCTGTCTTTGCTGGATGTGTTCTGGGTGAAAGAAGAAAACGAGAAGATTCGATTCGAGGATATCAACCTTTTTGCACACTCCTTAAGCAATGCGCTTGTGGATATTGCGCTGCGGGGGCACCAAATGACGGTGACAAACGCCCATCTTCTGGCAAATGACCTGTCTACGGGCGGCTTGTACCCCAAGGCGTGGGTGCGAAAAGAGGATGGCTTCTATCTTTACAAGGATGGTGGCAGGGATGCGGTGGAACGTGAAGTGCTGGCAAGCAAAATCTGCCGGTGCTTTGACTGCCATCAGGTACTGTATGAGCAGGGAATGTTTGAAAATGAGCTGGTTTCTATCAGCAAAATCATGACATCCCAGCGATATAGTCTTGTGACCTATGCAGCCTATGACGTCTACTGCACGAACCGTGATTGGAATACGCTGGATAAGATCTTAGAGCTGGATGCTCCCGGCTACTATATGATGAACATTCTGGATTATCTGGTGGGCAATACTGACCGTCATTGGGAAAATTGGGGTCTGCTGGTAGACAACGAAACCAATCAGCCCATCCGTCTGCATGACCTGATGGACTTCAACCGGGCGTTTCAGCAGTACGACACGCCAGAAGGCGCAAACTGTCTGACCGTGGGAAAACGCCATCTGAGCCAAAAAGATGCTGCAGTGGAAGCGGTGCGGAACATCGGACTGAACCAAGTCCGTCAGGTGGAGCACACCGTATTCTCCGAGCATCCGGCATGGAAAGCAACGTTTGAAGAACGACTGCGTGTTTTACGGAACGCCATGTAAGTCAGAGCGAATATCAGAATAATTGAAACAGAATGATTCCATAACGAAAGCCCGTCTGCGCTGCCACATATCGTGGCTTGCAGACGAGCTTTTTCGTTTGACCGGAGAAAAATTGCCATACCTCACATGCGAAGCATAGATGGAAAATCGGAACCAAGGTTTTCCACCAGATGGCAAAAGCACTTCTGACTGATGGTCTTGTGTCCGCTCTCCCAGCAGCGGATGCTTGTCCGACTGACCTTTGCGTGGTCGGCAAGCTGCTGACGATTCCAGCCTTTTGCCTCCCGGTATCTGCGGAGAAAGGCTCCTCCGCCCCGGTGCAGAAACAGGGTGTAGTCGTCCAGAATATCCTCCACCGGGATGCCGTAAAGGGCGGCGAGCTTGTCCGCAAGTTCCGGCGTAAAGCTGCGGTGAAATATGCCGCTTTCCAGATCCTGATAGAGCCATTCCTCCATGCCCACCATGGCAGCAACCTCTTTTTGCAGCAGGTCAAGACCATAGCGGCACCAACGCAGACGGTCGGATGGATTGGTGATTTCGGAGTAGGAATGGTACATATGGAAGAACGCCTGTGCTTCCGAAGTGGTGTGCGGCCCGGCAAGCGGCACCTGCAGGATGTAGAGAGGGGTTAGACAGGATACCTCACATGATACTTTTTGAAGTAGAAAAAGGTGACCACTTTCCTGAGCCCAGAAAACCCATTTTGACGCATTTACGCTGCTTTGCAAAATGAGTGGATTCTCTTTTCCATCCCAAAGTGCGCTGGGGAGAGGATAGCATTTTCAATGCAGCGGCTTGCATAAGTGGAAAACCGCGCCTTGCGTGTGGCATCAAAGGTATCTACCGCTTTCATCAGCCCGATGGTGCCGATGGAAACAAGATCCTCTTGATCGCCCGGCAGGGCGTAATATTTTTTTACGATGTGCGCCACCAGCCGCAGATTGTGGCGGATCAGCTTTTCCCGGGCGGCGGCATCCCCGGCGTGCAGGGCGCTGAAAGCGGCGGCCTCTTCCCGGGCTGTGAGCGGACGCGGAAAGCAGCCGCTTTCCAGATGGAGCGCCAGAAACAGAAATTTTGTGGCGAAAAATTGTAGTAAGGTCAGCAGCACACGATATCCCTCCCGGTACATAGTTGTTAGATTGTATGAGCCGGGGCGCGGATAGTTGCCGGAGAAGCCTTTTGTGCGCAGCAGCTTTTCTGCAGGGGAAAAGCGTGGTATACTGAGGGGGATAACTCGTAATTTGTGGAGGGGAGCCTGATGAAAGAAAAGACTTGTCAAACTCGGTGCGGAACGATTCGGTATTGGGTAAGTGTGTCAAACCCGGATACAATTACTCTTGTTTTTCTGCCGGGATTGACTGCGGATCATAGATTGTTTGATAAGCAGATTCAGTATTTCGAGAACAGGTATAATGTTATCGTCTGGGATGCGCCGGCACAGGGTTCCTCATGGCCGTTTCGGTTTGATTTTGATCTGTTCGATAAGGCAAAATGGCTGAACGATATCTTAATCCGTGAAGGAATCACAAAGCCTGTCATTGTTGGGCAGTCCATGGGGGGATATGTGGGACAGGCTTATGCACAGCTTTACCCAGACAAAATGACGGGTTTTGTCTCCATTGACTCTGCACCGCTGCAACGAAGCTATGTGACGGCAGCTGAAATTTGGCTTTTGAAACGGATGGAACCGGTATATGCTCACTATCCGTGGAAATGGCTCCTGAAATCGGGGTCGGAAGGCGTTGCTACGTCTGATTACGGTAGAAATCTCATGCGTGAAATGATGCTGACTTATGACGGAAACCAGAAACGCTATGCACAAATTGCCGGACATGGTTTTCGTATTTTGGCAGCGGCCATGGAAAAGAATCTGCCATATGAACTGAAGTGCCCATCTCTGTTAATATGTGGAACTCAAGACCATGCCGGTTCATGTATAAGGTATAACAAAGCATGGCACCAAAAGAGCAAAATTCCTTTGAAGTGGATTGAAGGAGCTGGACATAATTCTAATACAGATAAACCGGAATTGATAAACAGTTTAATAGAAGAATTTGCCGCAGGTATTTAATAACAGACAAGCTGGAAAAAGACTTTGAAGGTTCGATAGAGCTTGAAAGCACAGAAGACGGATATACACCTATCTCCGGTGATTCCGGTTATAGAGAGCCTAAGAAAGACCCGTTGACAGTAATCATTGATAAGATAAACGAAAAGTATGGCACTCATTTTACAGAGATGGATAAAGTTCTTGTTCAGATGGAAAATGATTATGCCAATCAGGAGAAATGGCAGAGCTACGCAAAGAACAATGACAGGGCAACATTTATGCTGTTATTTGAAAAGGATTTTCCGAATATGGTAGCAGACAGATATGAGCAGAATGACCAGTTTTTCAGAAAACTGTTTGATGATCCGGATATGATGAGGCAGGTAATGGAGACTGTAGGTTCTGTATTGTATGAGAGATTGAAGAAGAAATATATCTTTGATCCAAAGTCGGGAGTAATTGAAGAGGCGACACCGGAGACTTATGTGGAAGATACATATTTGACGAAGAAATAAGGAAGTGAAAACATGCAGTTACGAGATTAGTAAAACAGATTGATGAATATGATGGTGAAAATTGGATTGACAAGTACGCTGAGTAATGAGGTACACATATTATGGGAAACGAATCAGGTGAATGGATTATGCATGGCATTAATTGGGACAACCCGGATTGCATCCATTCTGTAGATGAAGCAATCAAGTATATAAATGGATTTGGCTTTTTACCATTATTTAAGAATGATATAGATGGGTTTTCACTTGAAGAAAGAACTGTTCCAGAGTACTGGTGGAGTGATAATCCGGAGATTGATCCATGGATGTGGCGGGCTATTATAGCAAAGCGGCATGATATCGTCTATGGAAAGTTCTTTGATAAGAAGGCAGGATTTATATCAAAAAAGTGGCTTCCTGTATTTGCTAATTATCGCCGGGATGGATATGATTTTGATGCATTATATGATGATGGAAAAGCGCCTAATAAGCATAAAAAGATAATGGTCAATTTTATGGAAGATAATGCTGATTCAGAGATTTATTCAAATGAATTGAAAAAACAAGCTGGATTTGGTAAGGATGGAGAAAAGGGATTTGATGGTGCTATAACGAATCTTATGATGCAGACCTATCTGTGCAACTGCGATTTTAAGAAGAGAGTGAATAAAAGAGGTATTGAATATGGATGGGATGTGGCAGTGTATTCATCTATTGAGCATATCTATGGATACGATTATGTGACTTCCTGCTACAAGGATAATCCACAGGATTCATGGAAGCAGATTGTAGATTATATGCATGAGATGTATCCCGAGGCAACGGATAAGCAGATAAGGAAGCTGTTAAAGTAATACAGGCATGGATAAGGAGGCGCCACAATGCCATTTAAGATTGTTTGCAACGATATAACAAAGGTAAAAGCAGATGTAATCGTAAATACTGCTAAAGGATAAGGCATTACAGATTGCTGTGTCAGTATTCAGCCAGTTTCTTACCGAAAATGAAATTGAAATTATATTGGTATTTTTTGATAAAAGGTCTTTTCAGCTTTCCGTTCAGATTGTAGGTGATATTGATTCTTACATAGATGTTAATTATGTCAGGGAAAGTCATAGAAAAGAATATCCAGTGCGAAGCAGAAGTGGTGTTCGCAGGAGAGAATTGTCAGCGGCAGGTTGGCTTTATGATTCAATTGAAAGAACAAGAGAGGTAGCAAGAGCGACAGCAAATGTGACACATAATCATCCGGAAGGTATAAAGGGGGCAGAAGCATTTTATGGAATCTCTGCTGTGCTGATTGCAAAGATTTACTTAAATGTTGGTATAGTTATTTTTTGTTTATTATGGTATATTTTAAGCATAATGTTTGACGTCTGGTATATTCATTTGGAGCCAACTCAAATAATATATAGAAATTACTTGGGTGCAAAAAAAGTAATAAAAGCAAGTGATATTTATTATTTTGAAAGAAACTCAAATGGCTCGTTAATTATAGTATGTTCTGATGAAACTAAAGTTTCTTTTGAACCGGAGTACGCAGATAGCATTATGTTATGGATGAGCGAGCAAAGTATTAAAACAAAAAATGCAAGAAAAAAAGATAGATTTATTATTAGACCAGCAAAATATCAAAGGGTGCTAAGTGTTTTGTGCTTAGTAGTGTTTTTTGCTTTTTTGCTTTTGGGAATATTTACATATAATGTAGTAGTAAGCCTTGTATTTGGACTTTTGTTAATATTTGGCATCTGGAATTGCGGTTACCACTATTCAAAAAAATATACTATTGGTAATGGATATATTGAAGAGTCAAGTATATTAAAGAGAAAAAAATTGATTGCATATGTTGACATATCTGAAGCGGAGATTAAACAAGGGGATAACGTTACTTATATTTTACTGTTTGATAAAAGGTCAAAACGACCAATTATAAAAATAAACATGTATTATGAAAATGCATTTTTGATTAAAGAACTTGCTTATAAAATGAATTGGTTAAAGTAATTTCTGCAATCAACAAATTCATGCTTCACGGATTATGATATTGCACCTGCAATTAAAAATTGATAGGACGGTAAATAATAAGTCTGAATTACATGTGCTTCTCATTCTAGATTGATGTATGCTTCTCAACTGCACTTGAAAAGCAATTGATAAAGATCCAATGATGAGATGAGGACGCTAATCGAGAGCGAAGGCAGCGCAAGAACAAGCATAATGTTTAAAAAAGCAGAGCGAGAAATAAAAGTGAAGAATAGAAAAGGAAGGGAATGGATATGAACGAAGAATATGGGCTAACTCCTTATGAAACAAGGGAAATCCTGTTTTATAAAACCGATAATGGTGAAGTTCGGGTTGAAATCCTTTTATATCAGGAAAACTTGTGGCTGACGCAGGCAAAGATGGCAGAATTATTTGAAGTGCAAAAGGCGGCTATTTCAAAACATTTGAAAAATATTTTTACATCCGGCGAATTGCAGGAAGAAGCAGTTGTTTCCAAAATGGAAACAACTGCGGCAGACGGCAAGCGGTACAATACAAGCTATTACAATCTGGATGCCATTATTGCTGTCGGATACCGTGTTAATTCTAAAAAGGCTACGATGTTCCGCATTTGGGCAAATCGAGTATTAAAAGAATTTATTATTAAAGGCTATGTGATGGACGATGCACGACTGCGAGAACCAGAAAACCTTTTTGGTAAGGACTATTTTGAGGAACAGTTGGAGCGTATTCGTGATATTCGCTCCAGCGAGCGCCGTTTTTATCAAAAAATCACGGACATTTACTCCCAGTGCAGTGCTGACTATGATGTGAACAGTCCTGTTACAAAAGAGTTTTTTGCCACAGTACAGAATAAGCTTCATTACGCTGTCACTCATCATACGGCGGCTGAGATTGTTTATGGACGAGCCGATAGCACAAAACCAAACATGGGCTTGACAACTTGGAAAAATGCTCCGCAAGGGCGTATTCGCAAGTCGGATGTTTCAATCGCCAAAAACTACTTGAACGAAGAAGAAATGATAAATCTGAATGAGATCGTGACAATGTATCTGGACTATGCCGAAAGACAGGCACGGCGGGGAAATATCATGTATATGCAGGATTGGGTTAATCGTTTGGATGCGTTCCTCCAGTTCAACGAAGAAGATATTTTACATGACAAAGGCAAAGTGACCGCTGCCATCGCAAAGGCGTTTGCAGAAAGTGAATTTGAAAAATTCCGTGTTTTGCAGGACAGAACATATCAGAGTGATTTCGACCGTCTTGTGGCAAATATCGAAGAAAACAGCAAACAAACAAAATAAATCAGGAAACCCCACGCTTCCGATTTTATTGTCAGAAGTGTGGGGCTTTTGTATCAGGTTTACAGATCATACAAACAGCATAAATCTTGTTATATGCCATTTCATAAATAGCTCCAGTTGCATAATCTGCATATGCCTTGTGACACAAATCACTTAATCTTTTACTATTTCCTTCCGTTCTACCGATTATCCTTGCTTCATCAATATAATGTATTTCCTTTTCTGATAGTCCATCATAATAATCCATTACACACACCACCTTACATAGATTCACTTTCCTCACACAGTACTCCAACAATGCATCCCATGCAACTTTACATTTCGACTAAGAAATCCATAAGTTCATTATAGAAATCCCATTTTCTCTTAATGACAATTGTTTTGGTTTTTTCTCTTTTTTTAAAATCTTTGGTCAAGTTACTAAACTCAAGATAATTAATTGTCACTTCGCTATCCCCATTTTTATTTTTAGAAATATTTGCAACAGACAAAATCTTCCAAATATCCTTATGCCCTGGTAGATTTTCAATGTCATACTCATTCTTAATTCTGCTACTGTAAAATGCCCAATCAGCTTCGCCATTCCGCGATAATATTTCACCTAATATAGGATGCCCTTTTCTTGAAAGGAATATAGAAGATGTTTCTTCCTGATTTAAATACCTAAACCGATATAAATTTCCTCTGCAGGAATCATAAATATACTTCCACTCATTCCATTCTCTCGGATCAAAAATAACGTTAGTTTTCCTTTTTTTCGCTAGTGCTTTTTTAGCTTTATATTCTTCCAGTTTTTTCTTCATATCAGGGCTTGTCTGTCGTGAATATAAAGGACTGACTGACATTTTTTCTACAGCATCACTAAAAGCTGCTGTATAGTTGGGGTGCATTTTAGCGCAACGTTCCACAATAT
>OHBW01000997.1_pt1 | contig 12063 bp, 8 predicted proteins | sample 1577411 | NCBI WGS metagenome assembly OHBW01 (sample SAMEA3879534, study PRJEB24766) | human gut metagenome | biome: human-associated habitat; feature: feces | place: USA | collected 1985/1987 | reverse complement strand
CAGAAGACCTTCGACGTCGGTCTGGACTTCCGTCTCTGGGACCGCGTTACCGGTACGGTTGACTACTTCATCCGCCGTACGGACGACATGCTCTTCAAGCGTACGCTCGCCATCTCGACCGGCCGCCCCTACAACTGGGAGAACCTCGGTGCGATGCGCAACTCGGGTATCGAGTTCGAAATCGGCGTCGACATCATCCGCAAGCGTGACTTCAACTGGAAAGTCTCCATCACGGGTGCACACTACGCCAACGAAATCCTCACGCTTCCCGAAGAGAACCGCGCCGACGGTATCACCAGCGGATACTTCAAGCTCTATGAGGGCAAGAGCCGCTACGAGTACTACATGTATCGCTATGCAGGCATTACCGCCGACGGACGTCCTTCGTGGTATAAGAACGAAAAAGATGAGAACGGTAAGTATATCGTGACGACGGATTATACCGAATTGAACACAAATGACAAATTCTGGCTCGGAAAGTCGTCACTTCCCGACTTCACCGGCGGTCTGAACACGCAGTTCTACTACAAGGGCTTCGACCTGTCGATTGCCACGGCATTCCAGATTGGAGGCTACGCCTATGACTCGCAGTACTCCGGCACCCTCTCGTCGTCCTACTACGTTGGCCACCACCGCGACATGTGGAAGACGTGGAACCCCGAGACCGGCAAGGGCGAACTGCCTATCTGGAACGCCAACACCACGTCGTCCTACACCCAGTCGTCGGACGCGCACCTGATTTCGGCTTCGTACTTCAGCTTGCGCAACGTGACCATCGGTTACACCTTCCCGGCCAAGTGGATGTCGAAGTTGGGTATTCAGAGCATCCGTGTCTTCGTATCGGGTGACAACGTAGCGCTCGTTTCGGCTCGTCAGGGCTTCGACCCGCGTGTCGCCATGAGCGGTCTGAACGACGACTACGGTGGCTACTCGCCGATTCGCACGATTTCGGGCGGTATCAATATTAACTTCTAAACGAAACGATATCCATGAAAAAAATAGCATTGTTACTCGCAACCGCCGGACTTGCCGTCACCTTCTTCTCCTCGTGTATCGAGGACTCCGAAGTGACCGGAGTACTGACCGACGACAAGAAGGACGAGATTGCATCGGATGACCCCGACAAGGTCTTCACGGCCGACCTGGCAGGTATGTATACCAACCTCCAGCAGTATGTCTACCAGAACATGAGTCACAACTATTTCGGCCAGAAGAGTTTCGACTACCTCACCTCGCTCATGGGCAACGACATGGTCATGACGGGTCAGTATGCGATGAGCCTTTACCACTACATGCTGCAGTACCGTGGTGCCAGCTACGTGCCCACCTACAACCGCTGGTACGAGTACTATACCTGCATCGCTGCGGCGAACGACATCATGAAGGCCATTGACCCCGAGGATACGCGTCCCGAGGTGCTGAAGTACAAGGCATCGGCCCTGACCTTCCGCGGCTATGCCTATCTGCAGCTCACGATGCTCTATTCCTACTCCTACTACGTCGGCGCCGACGGCACGAAGTGGGGCAAGGGCACCACGTACGACCACTCGCAGGACCTCTGCGTCCCCATCAACACCGAAACCATCACCGGCAACCAGCCCCGAAGCACCGTTGCCCAGGTTTACGAGCAGTTGATTGGCGACCTGGAGACCGCCTACAACCTCTTCGAGGAGTGCGGCATGGTGAAGACCGCATCGCCGACCGACATGGACGGCTGCGTGGCTGCAAACTACCTGATGCGCGCCTTCATGGTAAAGCATGACTGGAAGAATGCCGCCAAGTACGCCAAGGTCATCATGGATAACTTCGGCGTACTCGACACCGAGGCCGACATTACCCAGGGCTTCAGCGACATCAACCTCAAGGACGTTGTCTTCGGTTGTGACATCAACACCAACAACAGCACGGTTTACATGTCGTGGTTCTCGCAGATGGACGCCTATGGCGACGGTTATGCCGGTATCGGCGTGACGCGTGCCGGATTCGGTCCCTTCGTCGACAAGATTTCCGACACCGACATTCGTCTGCAGTGGTTCTGCTGCGACCGTTCGACGGGCGGCCTGCTCCGTGATACGGAAGACCCCGTTGCTGCCGACTACCAGTCCGTCAAGTTCATCGGCACGGGCCGTCCGAACATCCAGGCCGGCATCCGCGAAGGTTGGGAGCTGGGCGACTACATCTACCTGCGCTCCGAGGAGGCTTACCTGACCTATGCCGAGGCGCTTGCCCACCAGGGCGACCCCAGCGCCAAGACGGTTCTCGAGGAGTTCATGCGCACGCGTGCCCCGCAGTACGTATGCCGCGTCAGCGAGAAGGCCGACCTTATCGAGGAAATCAACTTCCAGAAGCGCGTCGAGTTCTGGGGCGAGGGTATGGAGTACATCGACAACCGCCGTCTGAACATCCCGGTAGACCGCACCGATGCTACGTGGGGCTCAGCCAACAACCACTACACCGCGGCCAAGTTCTACAAGGACCAGGAAGATATCGCATTCCTCTATCAGCTGCCCAACTCCGAAATCGAGAACAACCCCGAAATCGGTCCGGGCAACCAGAATCCCTGATGCGGGTAATGACCGGATGCTCCGCTCACGGGCGTGAGATGCACGCCCGGGGCGGGTGCAACGGCCGACCCATTTGAAAAACAACAGGAAAAAATATCCACGTATATGAAGACATTGAAAAACATATTCTATTTTCTTGCTGCCGCATCGCTTGTGGGATTCACCTCCTGCAGCGACGACGTCGCAACGACGTCGCTGAAGGGAGCCCAGGTCTTCTTTGGGACCGACCTGAGCAGCACTATCAATCTGGAGCAGAACTCTTCGTCAATCCAGATTCCCATTCAGCGTATGAATGCAGATAACGCGGCTTCGTACCCTCTCTTCTCTTCGGATGAGAGCGGACTGTTTACGCTTCCTTCGTCGGCAGACTTTGCCGCAGGTGAGACCACGACCAATCTGGTCATCTCTTATAATTTTGACAACTTGACACTTGGTCAGTCTTATCCTTGTACGCTGACCCTTGCGGATTCTGAAAATTCGTCCTCGTATGGTTTAACTTCTTATTCGTTCACATTAGTGGCAGTCGATCCTGTTCCGTATGAAACAGTTGCCACCGATGCAATCTTCATCGAGGGTGGTATGTCCAAAATGTATCGGGACTTCCCGACGCAATACCCGGTTACTGTTGAACGCAAGAGAGGGACAAACCTGTTCAAGATTGTGAATCCGTATAGTTATCCGACCTATCCTGTTGCTAAAGAGTCGTGGACCTTTATATCGGATGTCTATATTGATGCAACTGATCCTAACCGGGTTGTGACCCGGTTGACCCAACTCGCCGATTTTGGTTACGGAATGACCATAATTGGTAACGTGTTCGGTAATCTGACTGTTGATGGACAACCTGCAACCGAGGAGGAATATCCCTTGGGTACTTATGACGAGGCGACTGGAGTGTTCGACCTTGGAGCCATGTTCATCGCGGATGATGAAGGCGCTATGCTTGCCGATCCGTTCAAACTGTATCTCAATCCCGATGCTCTCGTTGCAGCAGGCATTGCTTTGGAATACACGGGTGTTTATACCAGTGTAGACGGTAAGTCTTATGCCGTAATCAGTATTACGCCCGAAGCAGATGTTGCTACTTATCGGTACGCTGTCGTCGAAGGCGACATTACCAACGATGCAGAGGCTCTTGAAAAGGCAAAAGAGGATATTCTGAGCGGTACGCTTACCTCGGAAACAGGAAGCGGAAATGCCTCCAAGGGGCTTGAGCTTGAAGCAGGAGAATATACGGTAGTAGCTTTGGCTTTTGATGCATCGGGAGCGAATATCGGTTCAATTTCGAGCGTTTCTTTCGTATTTACGCCCGGAGAGGTGAAGGATGTAGATTTTTCCTTCACGCTTGAATCCTATACCGATGAAGAAAAGGGATGTTATCCTTATAATTCGATGTTGGTAAAAATGACTGCATCTGAGATTAAGTCCATCAAGTATCTGTTTGCTCCTAAAGCGAATGTCGAGGATGTGATTGGATTGACGGATGACGCTATTATAGCCTATATCAAGACGATGAGTGACGATTATGCTTTCCCCGCATCGGTAATAGAACTTCTTAATCAGGAGGAAACTTACGAATCTGTATTCAATAACTTAAATGCCGGGACCGAGTATCTTTGTGCAATGTATGTTGGTAATGGTTCGACCTATAAGTTGTTCGTAAATACCAAAGCGACCGAGGCTAACAGCTCTCAGTCTTCTGTTCCTACTTCTTCGGTTTTGAACGGCGGCATTTATTTGGGAGTGACACCTCTTAACAACGTAGAGGCTAATGGTTATATCGGTGTAAAGTTGAATAGCATTGATGTAAATCCTGCATCTGTTGAGAAAGTCGAAGATACAAGCAAACGTCAGTTTCGTTCGATTCGCTTCTAATTCGTCTCCAGAATAAGATTAATCTTGCGAGAGCTCTCTTCATGAGAAGAGAGCTCTTTTTATTCTATTCCGATGCGATTGCCTGTTCTCTAAGCGTGTATTTGTCGCTGATTTTCACGCTGCGTATACTCTATCTCGCAGATGCGGATTGTCGGTTACGCCAATGGGACGCTCAAGGTCAAGGAGGATTCGGCATCTCGCTCGGTGCCCGCAGCCTGCAGTTCCACATCGCGCCGGTGGTTCGCTTGCCCGAAATGATGGTGACCTGGGCCCCGAAGAGGTGGAGCTTTTCTCGGACGACGCCTTCGGTATGTTCGGCGCACTCAACGGTGGCATCACCGATTCGCAGCTTGAACTGGACCACTCGTGGGACGAAATGCACCGCTACTATGCCTGCATTGTGGGTAAATACGGCGTTTCCGAGCCGCCGTGCGCCGCATGATGGAGTTCATCGAGCGGATGAAGTGCGACCCCGTCTACGACCCCGTTGAGTTGACGATTACCTTCGACGGTACAATCAAGGGAATGGAGAGCAAGGGCCCGATGTGGGGATACGGTCTCGCCTATACGGATGAGTCGAAGAGTGAAATGCTGGCTATGCTCAGCAACCAGCGGACCGACCCCTGCGTGGTAAGCGTCAACGAAGACGGTACGCTCAAGGCCTTCACTACGTCGCTGCAGCTTATCGGCTTCTCGACCAAGGATGGTTCGATTACCGGTTTGTACGAGCAGATTGAGGCCAATACGACGATTACGAAGGGTGCCGAAAGCGGAACCACGGCTCGTATTGCCAGCCGCAGAGTTCAACTCTCGACCGCTCTCCGCGCGAACTTCTAACAGCGGATTTATTCCCGCAGGCAAACAGAGGCCCGCTTCCGTCAAGGGAGCGGGCTTTTGTCCGTTTCTTTTGTACGCAGCCTGCTGTTACTTCGTGTGCTGTACTGTCGATTTGCAAAAAAATACTAATTTTGCAGCAAAACAAAAAGATTCGACGTTATGAAAATCACGGAATTTATCCCCGGAATCCATTATGTGGGTGTGAACGACCGTACCACGACCCGTTTCGAGGGCCTCTGGTCGCTTCCTTACGGTGTTTCCTACAACTCCTACCTCGTCGTGGACGAGAAGGTGGCCCTCATCGATACGGTCGAGGAGTCGTTCGGCAGCCGTTTCGTGGACCGAATCCGCGAAACGCTCGGCGAACGCCCGGTCGACTACCTCATCGTGAACCACATGGAGCCCGACCATTCGTCGTCGATTCCCACGCTGCGCCTGCTCTATCCCCAGATGCAGATTGTCGGCAACGCCAAGACGCTCCAGATGCTCGCCGGCTTCTACGGTATCACCGACGGAACGCTCGAGGTCAAGGATGGAGCCAGCATCTCGCTCGGTGCCCGCACCCTTCAGTTCCACCTGGCGCCGATGGTCCACTGGCCCGAGACGATGGTTACCTGGAGCCCCGAAGAGAAGGTGCTCTTCTCGGGCGATGCCTTCGGTACGTTCGGTGCGCTCAACGGCGGTATTACCGATTCGCAGCTCGAACTGGACCACTTCTGGGACGAGATGCGCCGCTACTATGCCTGCATCGTCGGCAAGTACGGCGCGCCGGTGCAGAAGGCGCTGCAGAAGCTGGGCGGACTGCCCATCGAGACCATCTGTGCGACGCACGGTCCCGTCTGGCAGCGTGAGATTCCGCGCGTGCTCTCCATCTACGACCGTCTGAGCCGCTACGAGGGCGAGCCGGGCGTGGTGATTGCCTACGGCTCGATGTACGGCAATACGGAGCAGCTGGCCGAGCGCATTGCCTGTGAACTGGCCGAGCAGGGTGTCCGTCCGATTGTGATGCACAACCTGACGACGGCCGATATGTCGATGGTCGTGCGCGACGTCTTCAAGTACAATACGTTGCTTGTCGGTTCGCCGACCTATAATGCAGAGCTCTTCCCCGAGGTGGAACATCTGCTGCGCAAGATTGAGGCGCGCTGCGTGCCGCACCGCAATTTCGGTTTCTTCGGTTCGTTCTGCTGGGCCGGAGCCGCCGTGCGCCGCATGAAGGAGTTCGCCGAGCGGATGAAGTGGGAGCCTGTTTGCGAGCCTGTGGAGATGAAGCAGGGCTTCGATGCCCGCAGCTACGACGCGGCGCGTACGCTTGCCGGAGCTGTGGCAGCGCGGTTCAACGAGCGGTAGACACGCCGCCTTGCGTCACGGCCCGCGCCGCGGTGTTCGCGGCCGATGGCAGACGGGCCGTGAGCGGAAACTCAAACGGGAGACCTTCTCGAAAGAAGGTCTCCCGTTTGTTTTGTCCGAAGGCGGGGTGCCTGGCGGCCGTTCGTTCGGGCGGGGGCGGCCGCCCCACGTCCGGCTCAGAGGGTCGGAAGGGCCGCGCGGCGGGCGTTGAACTCCTCGACCAGCGAGGCTACAATCTCTTCGGCCGAGGGGAGGTCGCGGATGAGCGAAGCCGTCTGGCCGATTTCGAGCTCGCCCTCGTCGAGCTCGCCCTCGAAGATGCCGCGGCGTGTCCGCCCGAAGCCAATCATCTCGCGCAGCTCGTCAGCCGTGGCGCCGCGCTCCTCGGCTTCGGCCATCCGGCGGTAGAAGGCGTTGCGGATGAGCCGCGTGGGGCTCAGCCGCTTGAGTGCGAGCATCGTGTCGCCCTCCTGCAGCGTGATGCAGAGCTGCTTGAAGGACTCGCTGGCCGAACTTTCGGCGCTCAGCGCAAAGCGCGTCCCTATCTGGACGCCTTCGGCTCCCAGTGCGAAGGCGGCCAGCATGCCGCCGCCCGTGGCGATGCCGCCGGCTGCAATGAGGGGCAGCGTCACCGCCTCGCGCACCTGCGGGACGAGGACCATCGTCGTGCTCTCTTCGCGCCCGTTGTGGCCGCCCGCCTCGAAGCCCTCGGCCACGACGGCATCGACGCCCGCAAGTTCGCTTTTCCGGGCAAATCGCGAGCTCGAAACCACGTGGACGACCTTGCACCCGGCGTCGTGCAGCCGGGCGGTCCAGGTGGCCGGATTTCCCGCCGAGGTGAAGACCACGGGGACCCGTTCGTCGATGATGACCTGTATGAGCTCGGCCGCGTAGCGGTACATGAGCGGGACGTTGACGCCGAAGGGGCGGTCGGTCGCCTCGCGGCATTTGCGGATGTGCTCGCGCAGCAGGTCGGGGGTCATCGAGCCTGAACCGATGAGGCCGAGCCCGCCGGCGCGGCTCACGGCTGCGGCGAGCCGCCAGCCGCTGCACCAGACCATGCCGCCCGAAACTATCGGGTAGCGGATGCCGAATAGACGGCAGATTCTGTTCTCCATGTTCGATGTGGTTTTCTGCAAATGTAGCAAAAAATCGGCGACCTTTCTCCCTCGGTGTCCCGGCGTGTCGTCGCTGCCCCCTGCCGGGGTCTCGCGGCTGACAGCGGCCGGGTGCGGGGTGGTGCCGATGTGCCGTCGGCAGGGCGGCGCGGCGAGGCTCCCGATGAATTGCCCGGCCGATTTGGTTCTTCTCCGAAAAATGGCGAATTTTGTCCCCTCAGATATCACTTCACATGCTTTATACCGACGATACGCGCATCGAGGCGCTGGCCGTGCACCTCGTGGGCAACCGAATGAAGGACGAGCCGCTGCTGCTCTCGCCCGGGCTTTCGCCGCAGACCGGCGACGAGGAGCTCGCACGCATCCTCACGGCCTATTTCCTCGGGGGCTTCAAGGGCGAGGAGTGCTACAGCCTCAGCCACGAGAGCGACCTCGAGTGCAACGAGGTCTATCACTATGCGTGCCGCATCTTCGACGACCCGGACCATTTCTACGACCATTCGGTCGCCCTGGCGCGCCACCTCTACGAGTCGGGCGGCCATCCCCAAATCAAGAGCGGCGAATTCTACGTCGTCCGCTTCTCGGGATGCCGCTTCGGCGGCGAGCCGTTCGATGCCGTGGGGCTCTTCAAGTCCGAGACGCGCGATACGTACCTCGACGTGAGCGAGCAGGACGAGGGGCTCCGCATTGCGGCCTTCCGGGGCATCAACGTCGAGCGGCTCGACAAGGGCTGTCTCATCCTCGCCTCGGAGCGCGAGCAGGGATTCGTCGTGCGCGTGGTGGACAATACGAACCGTACGGAGGCGCGCTATTGGACCGACGACTTCCTCCACGTGCGGCCGCGTCGGGACAACTACCACCATACGAACAACGCGCTGGCCATGTGCCGCAGCTACGTGACGCGCCACCTGCCGTCGGAGTTCTCCGTCTCGAAGGCCGACCAGGCCGTCCTGCTCAACGAGACGATGAACTATTTCCGCGAGCAGGACCACTTCTCGCTCGACGACTTCTCGGAGCGGGTCATCCGACAGCCCGAGGTGGCCGAGAGCTTCGTCCGCTACAAGGAGGAGTACGAACGCGAGCGCGACATCCGCATCGAGGACGAGTTCGCCATATCGGACCCGGCCGTCAAGCGCCAGGCGCGCAACTACCGGAGCGTCATCAAGCTCGACCGCAACTTCCACATCTATGTCCATGGCAGCCGGAACCTCATCGAGCAGGGCGAGGACGAACGCGGCCGCTATTACAAACTCTACTACGAAGACGAGGAGTAACGTCATGCGCGGGAAGGAACTCGAAGCCGCCCCGGCTGGAAGAGCCGCCGCAGCGGCGGCCCGTGAGGGAGCGGAGCCAGCCGCTCCGCTCTGTGGCGGCGCATGCCCCGACGAGGCCGTTGAGGGTCCCTCCGGAGGCACTTCTTCGGAGGCTCCGCATGGCCCGGGCGATGATTCCCGCTGGCCGCTGCATCGTTTCCCGCAGCCGGTCGACCCGGCGACGCTGCCCGCACGCTTCACCTGCCCCTTCTGCTATACGCCCCATCCGCTCTGCATCGCCGCCGCATCGTGCGTGCAGGAGTACCTCGCGACGTGCCGCGCATGGAGCGACGAACTTGCCGCCGGCAAGATGTTCGGCGTGCTGGTCGTGCGCCATCCGGAGGGTGGGGTAGGGTTTCTTGCCGCCTTCTCGGGCAATCTTGCGGGGAGCAACCGCCATCCCTACTTCGTTCCTCCGGTCTACGACATGCTCCGTCCGGGCGACTTCTTCCGGCAGGAGGAGGTGGCCATCTCGGCGCTCAACGGGCGTGTCGCCCGTTTGGAGCGCGACCCGCAGCTGTGCGAGGCCCGCGCGGAGCTGGAGCGCCTCACACGGCAGGCAGCATGCGCGTTGGACGAGGCCCGTACGGCAGCCCTCCGCGCCAAGGCGGAGCGGGACCGGCAGCGTGCGGAGCGCCCGGACGAGGCGCTTCTTGCCGCACTCGTCCGCCAAAGCCAGCACGAAAAGGCCGAATTGCGGCGTCTCAGACAGCGGTGGAACGAACGCCTTGCTGCTGCGCGCGCCCGTGTTGGGGCACTCACCGAGGAGGTCGTGCGGCTGAAAGACGAACGTCACCGCCGCTCGGCCGAACTGCAGCACCGGCTCTTCGCCCGGTTCCGCATGCTCAACGCCCGGGGCGAGGTGCGCGACCTGAACGAGCTCTTTGCCGATACGCCGCAGCGCGTGCCTCCGGCCGGGGCGGGGGAGTGCGCCGCCCCCAAGCTGCTCCAGTATGCCTATGTCTCGGGGCTGCGACCGGTGGCGATGGCCGAATTCTGGTGGGGTGCGTCGCCGCGTGGCGAGGTGCGCCGCCACGGATGCTACTATCCGGCCTGCCGCGGCAAATGCGGGCCGATTCTGCGCCACATGCTGCAGGGGCTCGACGTCGAACCCAATCCGCTCGAACGCCCTGCTGCCGCCTGCGGCGAGCCCCGCGTGCTCTGGGAGGATGCATCCCTCGCGGTTGTCTGCAAACCGGCCGGCATGTTGTCGGTTCCCGGTCTCGGCGGCGGCACATCGCTGCTTGCGTGGCTGCGCGACCGGTATCCCCATGCCACCGGTCCGCTGCTGGTCCATCGGCTCGATATGGCCACTTCGGGGCTGCTGCTTTGCGCCAAAACGCTCGACGCCTACCGCCGCCTGCAGGCCCAGTTCTGCAACCGTACGGTGCGCAAGCGCTATGTGGCGCTGCTGCTACGGAGCCGTTGCGGCCGACGAGGGGGTGGTCGAACTTCCGATGCGGGCCGACTGGGAGGACCGTCCGCGACAGCGGGTCTGCTTCGAGCACGGAGCTCCGGCCCGAACCGAGTACCGCGTGCTCTCCCGCGAGCGCGGCGTGACGCGGGTTGCGCTCCATCCCGTGACGGGGCGGACCCACCAGTTGCGGGTGCATGCCGCCCATCCGGAAGGATTGGACACCCCCATCGTAGGCGACAACCTGTATGGCCGTCGGGCCTCCCGCCTCTTCCTGCATGCCGAGTCGCTCACGTTCCGCCACCCCTTTACGGGCGAGGAGCTGCATTTCGAATTTCCGGCCGATTTCTGACACGGAGCGAGTCGTCGCTCATGCCTTTTTGTCCTGTCGGTTTGCTCCCGCCCTTTACCCTGTCCCGATAATGCGAAAACGGACGTCCTTTTCAGAGGACGTCCGCTGCCAAGACCGTAAAAAAATTAAACATAAGCATAATATTATTGGGTATTTACGATTGGCGAAAACGCATAACAGTTAGGGATATAAACAGAGGCGCCCGGAATCGCATTGATTCCGGGCGCCTCTGGTCAGGCGTGTGTTATTCGGTCAGTACCGAGAATTCGGCGATGCCGGGCGCTTTGCCCGAGGCGATGGCGAGCGCCTCGAAACGGAGCGTGCGGCCCCGACGGGGTGCGAACTCGACCACCTGCTCGACCGGGTTGTTCACAATGTTGGAAAATTCGCCTTCGGCAACCGTTTCGCCGTCGACCTGCAACCGGTAGCGCGTCACCACGCCGCTGCCCCAGCGGCCGGCGTCGGGGGTATAGGTAAAACCGGTGAAGGTCCGTTCGGCTCCCGTATCGAAGGTGCAGTTCATGCGCCCTTCGGGAAGGTAGGCCGCCGTCGCGGGATTGCCGTCGAAGAGCTTCGCCCGCTCCGCGTCGGCCAGTTCGCGGACGCGGAACGCACCGCAGGGGATGTCGAACCTGCGGGTCGCCACGGCGCTCGTGCGACCGTTCTGGGGGTCGAGCACGATGGCGCGGACCTCGCCCTTGCCCGGCAGCGGGAAGGGGGCCTCGTAGCGCATCGAACCGGCATCGGGTTCCGAGCCGTCGAGCGTATAGCGGATTTCGGCCCCGCGGTCGCCGGCAAGCAGCGACACCGAGCCCTCGCCGTTGCGGACGATGCGCGGCTCCTCGAGCAGCACGGGGGCGTCGTAGGCCTCGACATTGCAGATGCAGAGCGGACCGCGCGCCTCCTCGAAGTGCACGCGCAGGGCCGGAGTCTCAACCTCCGAGAAGCGGATGATGCGCTTGTAGCCGATGGTCGTCAGCTCCTCGTCGGTCTCGACCGGACGCCACTCGCTGCCGTCGAGCCATTCGACCGCAAAGCGGGCCACGCGCTGCCCCAGCGGAATGTACTCCTGCAGCAGGATGCGGTTCACGTGGCGCGGCGCATCGAAGCGGAAGGTCAGCGTTGCGGCCGTCACACCGTCATCGGTGGCCCAGTAGCTCTCCCAGTCGCCGTCGGTCGTACGGCCCGGAGCAAAGCGGCGGGCTCCGCCGCGCACGTTGTCGGCCTCGACATCGGCTTC